>Ga0126342_10017768_pt1 | contig 12262 bp, 10 predicted proteins | sample Cyp1metagenome_FD_92528 | JGI IMG/M metagenome (GOLD analysis project Ga0126342, IMG submission 92528) | Coral microbial communities from Lord Howe Island, Old Settlement Bay, Australia - Cyphastrea 1 metagenome | ecosystem: Host-associated > Invertebrates > Cnidaria > Coral ... | reverse complement strand
TAAACCATATATATATATACATATATATATATATTAAACCATATATTGAACAATATACTGGTTGGTGGTTTTAACCATCTTGAAAAATATTAGTCAATGGGAAGGATTATCCCATATATTGTGGAAAATAAACATGTTTGAAACCACCAACCAGTATATTAAACCATATATTAAACCATATCAACACCATTTCAAAACTATATCAAAACCATATAAAACCATCATAAGCGCCATCTATTTCTCTGGCTCAATGGCCCAACTGTGCGACCTTTAAAAGCCGCCAAGCAACTCCTGCTTCCGCGATTTCGGTCGGTTCCGGCACCACCTGATCTGGTCCTGGCTCGGGAAGGTGGTGGGGTGAAGCACTATGACATGTGATTCCTATTTCACCACCTTTGGCCTTGGGCCCTGTGAACAAAGTAATGATTTTTGCTGGCTATGTGAATACCAAATACCTTCCCCTTTACAGCAAGAACATTGAGTCTTGAACTATAGAGATTCAGTTGATTGACCCAGCCATGGACCATATTGGAACCAAACAGACAAGCTTGGCCCCGGCAAAATTCGCATCTGAAGATATCCAACGAGGAAATTCTGTTGACAGAATGGCATTGGTTTACTATATAAAAACTTTTGCAGCTTTCAGAGGGCTGTGCCCGCAAGCAATACTGTATAAGAAACATAACTATAAATTGAATGAACTTGGTAGATACCCCAGGTGTCAATGACCAGGCTATACAGCTATACATGATGGTTTCACCATGCTTATGGGACCACCTGCCAGGCCTACTAGCACAGGCACACCCAGTTAACAACTTCAGACGGATCATCAAAAATGCCCTTGTGCTGGTCCGTTCCGGGCCGCGTTCCAAGTCCATGGGCCATGGCATAGGAAAAAACCCAGGTTCGAATCGTAGGTCTCCTATTATTTCCCGTTCATATCCACTTGTTTTAGTTTGATCCATCCATTCATGTTTGAAGTTTTTTTTTTGGCGATGAAAGTCACAGGTGAACCAATCAACTTACAGATTTTCGAACCATTTCTCACCTGGACGTCATTGAGACGCAACACATATCAACGTCGTTCCTTGGAGTACGCGTTCGTTGCCAGTCTTCTTGTCAAGGAGTTGAATATATTCGTCCTGTCATGGGGAGTTTTGACGATCTGTGAGGGAAACAAGTGAACACCATGGGAGTTTTGAAGCGATAAAATGGGAATTGTCACGTGAACAAACGTCGGGACTTCTTTGGAAGGAATATCTATAATTGAAATCGGTATACCCAGATTGTTCCTGAGGTTAGCAAAATGGTTGCTTGGGTTAGGAATTACTTACTTGTGCTTAGTAGGGAATGAGGGAATGATCCACAAATAATTATCAATAATCATCCCATTCCCCATTCCCATTCCCTACTAAGCACCAGTAAGATTATAAAAAACCCTTGACCTTGGAAAGCACTGGTTTTCAAACATCAAGGGGGGCAGTGGAACTCATCCCATCCTCATCCCTCCTTGCTGTAACAAAGCAAGAACCCAATCCTTGCTATGTGACCATTTGTTCTTACCGTCCAGTAATCAAACATGGCAGTTGAAAAAAACTATCAATGTAGGTTTAAAAATGGGACATCGTTTTTTCCGTGATTTCAGCGCCAAGTTTCGCCCATTCCCCAACACCCGGTAGGAAATTGGGACTTTCTTGTCGGCCATGTCTCAAAATTATGCATCTGGCTATCAGTGGCTAGTAAAGTCGGCCAGTGCTTCACCCGTTAAAGCAATCGACTCATATCCGTATCCATATTAAGTTACTTCGGCAAATCCGAATCATAGTGCTGGTTTATAGGAACCCATTGTATCACCATGAAATATCCCACCATATTCCCACGATAGGCAACTATACCATGGAATATCATCATAATATTTACCATATAGTTTAATATACATCATACTAATATATATATATATATAAATATGTCTATGTGTATATATATATATGTATATATATATGTATATATATATATATACATATATATATATACAATTTAGACCATATGGTGGATTTAGTTTCCAAACTTTCCCAGGAAAATTCGCTGGACCTTCTCCAAGACCAACTTTTTGGTGGTGGTCAGGATCTCCTGCGGCGCCGAGGGTCGACTGGGGTGGTCGGAAAACTCCAGAAAATTCAAAAAAACACGGAAATTATATAGGAAATTCATGGAACTATAAATAAAGATTGTGGAGTTTCCTTAAGATTGTGTGCCAGCTCTGTTGGCATGCAAAAATATATCAAATATCAATTAGTTGCAGTAAATCACACACACATAATCACTATAATTATTCATTCTTTTTTGTATAACATTTGCCAATCTATTTATGATCCTCGATATATATATATATATATATATCTTTGTATATATGCATCTACACATGCATAACAAATGGGTTATGTGAGGCTCCATGCCAGCGTTGCTGGCAAACAAGCACAACTTGTGGAGTTTCCTTAAGATTGTGTGCCAGCTCTGTTGGCATGCAAAAATATATCAATTAGTTGCAGTAAATCAAACACATGATCATTGAAATTGTTCATTTTAACCTGAATTAGTTGCAGGAAATGGTACACATAATCATTGAAAGTGTTCATTTTAACTTGATTTAGTTGCAGACATGATGGGAAATTGCTCGTTTCAACCTATAGGTTGAGAATAATATTCTATCTCTCTGCTTTTTGTCCTATTCTATCTGTTGACCTGGCAATCCTGAATTTTCTATCTGCTGGTTACTTACTATAGTTTATATCAAAACTCGAGATTTGGAGATTTTGAAAGCAACAAACGTTAACTCAGTATGAGAGGAACATCAATGGAGATAAATCGATGGTTAAGAGGTTGTCATTTTGGATGAGTACTTGGTTGGCTTTAGTTTTGGTTGAATTTATTCGCACATCTCCATTATTGCTTTGCTGGTGGATTATCCAATACTCTCCGCTGAATCGACCATCGGCCAGCTGGCCGAGGTCTATTTTTTGTCGTTCGACTTTCCAATTTTGTCATATAGCCCCCACAAGATATTAGAAACGGTTCCTCTTCCATCTTTTTGGGTTTCTTTTTTTTTCGTGAGTGAATGAGAATAAGTTTTGAACCTGAAAAGTTCGGCTATTTGGTTTATGATTTCTGAAGTCTTATTAAAGACTTATTATTACAGCAGTTATTAAACATTTTTAATTAACCATTATCATCCGTTACACCCATTATTAATAATAATTACATATTCATACTACCATTAAATAACAATTATTCACCAGATATCATGATTCATTCTGGTTACTATCTATTATCATTGTTAATCTACTGGCCAATATTAATAGCTATTGATGGTCCACATCTAACAATGGTTGGAATCATCACCATTCTAACCATTATATCATCCATGATTAACTACTATTAGCCATTCTAAAAATCGATTGAACCAATCAATACCTGCTACAGCAGCATTATGGTCCATTATCTATTATTGTAACACTCCATCATCATCATCATCATCATCATCACTATCATCATCATCATCATCATCACCCAAGGTTTATCATCATCCAATTGGTTCTCATTAACTTTATTATTCATTATCATTTTTTAAAAAGGTATTACTATCATCATCACCATCACCATCACCATCATCATCACCATCATCATGATCATCACCTAAGGTTTATCATCATCCAACTGATTCTCATGAAATTTCCCGTGATTCCCATTACTGGTCTTACAATTACTTTTATGACTATTCGTTCTGAGCCATTTTAATAACATGTCATTACCATTATTAACAACTATTAGCCACTATAAGACTATTGCCATTATTCTTACTGTTTATTACCATTATATTACTGGTTGGTGGTTTCAACCCCTCTGAAAAACATGAAAGTCATGTGGGATGATTATTCCCAATATATAGAAAAATAAAAATCATGTTCCAAACCACCAACCAGGGATGGTTATCCTTTGATGATTTCAAACTATTACTATTATAACTATTACTACTGTTAGCCATTGTAAGCGTATTATTACTTACTATTAACAACTATTAACTTTTCATTTCCTTGATGATCACGACCCCCGCCGTCCCGCAGTCCTCATAGGGCCCTTGCTGCAACAACTTGGGGCCCACCTCGTTGCGCGCCTGGGCGGTGGTTTCACATGTGTCTTTCCCCACCAAGAGTGGATGATTTATCTAGAAAATGTGTGTTATATATCTATAGATAGCTATAGTTAATGGATGAAAACATATAAAAAAATGTGTACATCTGTGTTACATACAGTATCTGGAAAATCTGTGTTATATGAAGCTGTATGTCTAGAGATAGCTATAGTTAATGGATGATGGGTCAACATAAGCCAACTTAGAACCACTATCAGATTTATAGGGTGCGAATAGAATGGATTTAAAATAAATAATGAAAAATATATCATAATGGAATTATTTGCCTATTACATTTATCTAGAGAATCATCAATTCCATTTCAGGAACCCATTTAGTGAAGCTACCTACCATATACAAGGCCTGTTTTTTTAGGGCTAAATTTCAGGGAATGAACTACAACATATGGCCTTATATGGTTGATTTTAGGATCCTGGAATTACCATTGAAATAAGTGGGGGTGCACATTTCATGGGTATAAACCACACCACACTTGATTGAAGTTTCACAGATTTAACCCACAAAAGACGTGGATTTACTGATTCAGGGCTCCAAAAAAAAACACCCTAATCGGTTCCCCATTTCTGGTGGAATCCCCATCAGAAAACTATAGGCTTAAGCAAACCCAGAAAGATGCACTTGACCTAAGATCGACTGGCTTTCTCCTCTGCACTCGCATACTGACGTGTTCATGTTCGCGAGCCGTTCCTTCCGCAGTGCCCTGGCGTCTTCAGCCTGGCCTTCCGCCTTTTGAATCTCCTCAGCCTGTGGAAGACAATGAGGTCCAAAGGCTTCAGGCCCCCCCTTTAAGGGCCCCCGGTCTGGGAAGCTCATGGAACACCCATTCTTTTCCATGTAGCACTAGCCCTGTGAATTCATGCGCCATCATTTCAACCAGGCAGACCCATGCCGCCAAGATACGCGAAGTGTGGAACGTTTACTGACCCCCCAACTTGGCACTAAATGTGACATGGTCGGTCCGACTATTGATGGATTGATTTGAGAACCAATGGTAAAAACTACAGTAGCCGGTCAGGTTATGTAAAATAGCTATGGAAGCCATGGCCCATTTAGTTCGAGATAGTTCGATGATAAATCCACTTCAAAAAAACATGGGGATTGTCCACGTGGCAAACAGTAAGAATTTCCAGAGGATAACAATCCTCAAACCATGAGTTCCACTTGCGGAATGTGACAACAAAAGCGCCCACATGGGAAAGCTGGGTCTGGTCTTGGTGTTTTGATTGTTTTCTGAAGTTGACCACATTACATACCTTTGATTCTTCATTGACTGATCTTGGACACCAGGCCAACATTATCGGATATATCTGACATATCCAAGTTTGTCTGTGAAAATAAGGTGTATTCAGAATGAAAACGGCAACGTTCAAAACAGAAACATTATCATAAACCAAGGGGTCTGCGGCACCCTCCAGCAAACTAAGACTAGCATACATGGATAGATATTTTTCACATCATGTGGGGGGTTCTCTTTTTATTAGGGATCCCCAGTCGTCACCATAGGTTTCAGTACTAAGTCATGGTCTGAAGCCACCACAATATATGGTGATTTCAAGTCATTTCATAAACGCGACACTTACTGGCAAGTTTGAAACTCTCTGGCAAATTTCATCGTAATTGTCCAAACTATGAAACTGACGTCGTTGGTCATTTTGGGATAGTTGACCTTTTACTAACCACTATTCCATGTTATTCCAATGACTTCGCGACGCGGGGTTGTGATAATTCGTCCAGAGGTAGTAGAAATCTGCATAACACATCATCAATCCTTCTGGGACAATGATGGATACAGTCCAGTTAGTAAAGGGGATAGAATTCGTGAGTAAAATCAGCAAACATCCTTGAATCAGGAGGTTTGCTTGGTTTCATGATAAGAAAACCATCTGTAATGAAACTATTTGACACTATAACTGGTTGAACTCCCTTCTATTTTTGCTCCGGGAACACCAGTTATCTTTTTCTTGACCCACGTTATTTCTGATAGGAACACCGTTTATAGATGATTACCATACATGCTACATCATGATACGTAGATCTTTCACTACCAAATTGGATTCTCCAGGACTGTCTTCAACCGCAAAGGCCTTTCGTTTCGCTGTTTGATAAAGGACTTGACATTTGCCCAACCATGGATCCAGGCTCAAAAGGCTCAAATCCTCAATGTGTACTATACATACTACTCCTAAGATTAATATGTACAAATATGTATATATATATTATACTATATTAGTTAGTATACAGGTATATGTATATATATATATATAGATGTATATTCATATTTGCTGCGGAAAATAACTGCAACTCCGAATATTTGGACGCAAACAACGCCATTGTTTTCGACGCGAGTTTCGCCTGGGGACAATGTGGCTTATGTCCACCCATCCATGCAACGATACACTTACTTCCCCACCAGAAACTCAACATGGAACCTAGCCATAAAATGCTATAAATGAACCTACGTACTGAAACTAACATAAATCAGCTATATCAAGTATGTAAATCCAACAATCCATGTAATCCCCCTATGTCTGTTGCTTCAACCACCATTCTTCGTCGATGCTCTGCGCACCTGTTGCTCCCTCTGAATTTCTTCATATGGCGCTGGCACAAACGGTCCAGCCTTGGATGGCGATGAATCGTAAATGGATTGTAGTAAAACATAGACGTTTTGGACAGAAAAGTTATTTTATGGTTTACTATAATCCATTTGCGATAATCTATCTAATCTATCTGTTTATGATAAATCCTTTTTTTATTGGACGGATTTGACGTTTCTATCTTTTTTGGGGTTTGCTCTAAAAATACCAGTGGTTATGTCATGGTGATGTCATGGTTAGCAGAGATTCATCAGAGTTGTTTCCCGGCAGCAAGTTGTCTTTCGAACCAAATGGTTTCAGTGTAATTAGTTCTATCATCTTATATCATGTTATTAACAAATATATCATGTTATATTCGATTGAGGAAAGCCAACTGCTTAGTCACCAAGTCACCATGGTCATAGTATGTCATAGTTATATCTATCCCATTGATATTGCCACGAATCGGGCACTTAAGATGCATGAATACTACAGTACTTGCTATTGCCTTTACATTCCCCTCAGTTGCAAGATCAGCATTCCTGGGAGCAGACTTGGCTATACGAGTGTTTGGATGGGCACTCTCTTCCCCAGGCTTTGATGATGATTTCTCTAACAGTAGGCTCATCGCCACCATCTCATGGTGGTTTTCACCAAAGATATCGGCAATAGAGGCACACAGGGATCTTACGACCCTCAGTTCTGTGTCTTTCCTGAATGACACGTCTCGTGACAAGGCTGCTGACCCAACATACGATGCCAAATGGTCAGGGGTAGATGACCCATACGAAACGGTCGGGTTGAACAGCCCGAGGCCCCTGAGTGCGGAGGGGTCGTAGCTGCAGACATCACCTCGTTCATATCTCTGAAACCAAGGTCCTTCACAAGTTGCCAGTCACCACATGTCACCACCAACTTTCAGACATGCTTCGAAGCAGAGTCTGACCCAAAGGTAGCCCGCAACAACGGACATGGTTGGAGTTGACTGAGAAGCGAGGAATGCAGCAGACATACCAGTTGCTCCAGCAAGCAATCCGTATCCTGTGTCAGAGTCAACTGGGCTGTTAAATTTGGCGAGTGCATGGGGTATCCCTAGCCTTATCAGGGCTTGAGCTCATCACGAAACCCAACAAGCTCCCTCATTGGTTGCCAAGGAACATTTTGTTGGGTGCCCCTTTTCACGACCCAAAACGCATCTCTGACCAAGCACCAGAGCAGATTGATTAGCAACCCAGTGGTTTATCATCATTTCTCACAAATAGCAATCAACTGGATTCAATTGGGGTATTTTAATGAGACAACCCCATGTAAAAAAAAACACTCCGAGTTTCCTGGTGAATCTCGAAGTCATCCCCATCTCTTTAGTTTCACTGTATTTTCATTTCAGATATTTCAGGAACCCAAGCTGGAGGTGCCTACCGGGCTAGGTAAATGGATATGCCCCAAAATATGGCTTTATATGGTCCATTACCTCCAGTTTAGGTACTTGAAATGGCCATTGATCTTATGACCACACAATTCCAGTGGTCCGAATCATCTGAACCCCAACAAAGCGCGGCTTTCTTGAGGGAAAAGCTTCTCATTTGAAGGGGCACGTAGAATACCCATGGCTTGTAAATGTTGGCGTATATTTATAGTCGGATATGACATTCTGTTTGTGTCATATCTGCATAATTCTGCATGTATGATATGTATGTATATATAAACATTCTATATACACTTATACACTGTACCAGTATAGTAGTAATAACCAAACGTCATAATGATAACATGCCTGATAAATAACGATAACATACAAAACATCATAACAACACTGTTTTTCCACAAATCCCGAATATAATACGTAGAGAAAACTGGTTGGTTCATGAACCAAATCAAAGAAATCTTTGCACTCCACATTTCAATCAAATTCAAACTGCAATAACTTACAATAATATGCACTACGAACTTTCCCCTAACCCCAAAAAAGTGGCTCAAATGGCTAGAAAAATAGCCATGGCTATCCGTTCCATCCCTTCAACGCGTTTCCAGGCGACGGTGGTGACCAGGCTCTTCAAGCCTGAGGTCTTGTTGTACACCTGGGCCCACGGGATACCCATGAAATATGCCAAAAAACGGCAGAAATGGGGACGAAAGGATGATTTCTGAAAAAATATAAAAATGGAAGATATAATATTTAGTATGGTTTATACATAGTTTACATATGAATTATATGGTTTAGATATGGTTTACATATGAATTATATAGTACATATATATATATATATGGTTTATAAGTGGTTTACATATGAATTATAAGGTATATATATGGTTTATATTTATACATGGTTTATACATAGAGTATAGCACCCCCCACAAAATACAGTTGTAAAATCTGAGCCTGGAATTAGTGACAAGCGTTTCATCTTCTTTATGGATGACAAATAAGTGTTTCATCATGTTTCATCTTTTTACGGAAAGCGGAGCTTCGTGAAACATGTCCCACCATCCTCATCGTGTTGGTCTCCATGGGTTCCCAATGCAATGTATTACAGGGCTGGAAAATGACCACCAAAACCATCACTACCCTCTGGTAATTTAACATAGCTATTGAAAATCACCATTTTTAATGGGAAAATCCACTATTAATGGTCATTTTCAATAGCTACGTTAAATTACCAGAGGGTATCATCAACCAAAGCTCATTGACTCATCGATCACATCGTAGCCATGGCATTTTTTAGAGTTTGCCCAAGATCATCAGCCCATTCGATGCTGCCTTTGGTTCTGCCTGTTGCAGAGGAAGCCCCCTGAAACGGGTGGAGAATCCCAAGGAATCCACAGGAAACGACCGTTCCACCACTGCCTCTGTGGGAGCATACACCAAGGTAGCCACATAGGCGATATTGTCATCACTTCACTCAGAGAGTACCGCTCAAGGACTTGAACTCGAACATTCGGCGAGCCAAACACTGAGGACTCGAAGATCATCTTCAGTGGGTTCCCATGTGTTTTCAGAATTGAGATCCTATTTATATACACTCATGTTTGTTGAAATACACGTGATATCTAGATTACATCCAGGTGAATTTAGGTTCACCCAGCTTCTACATTTACTCAATGCTGGCCAAGTCCCCCATTCTTCCCGGTTCCACTTCCTGGTGAGTGATACCATTTTAGATGTTGTCCCATTGTATACCATACTATCCCACTATATATCACTATATTCATTGATGTTCCCATTATGGCTGGAACCATATCCCCATGTTTGTTGGTTATATAATTCCAAAAAAATCCATTTGCCAACTGCCAAATAAATCTGTTCCCTACGATCGAACATGGAATATCCCCAGCTGTTTTCTGGTTCATAAACTACTTACTAAAACCAAGGTTTCCGCCTGTTTCGGAACCCCCATTTTCTCAGAAGGCTTGGGATCTCCTATCCCTTCCCAAGTAAAATCCAAGAACAGGCTAATTCTACCAAGCCAAATATCAATTCTTGGCTACATCCAATTATATCCAGGTATAAGCGCATTTTTTCCAGTTGAATCACCTTCAAACCCCACAAGGTGGGGGCTCCCCAGTGATGTCTGCATCTGTCTGCTACATTAAGAACTTTTGTTAACCCAGGTATAAACCAACTTAGCTATCTCATTAAGTCAATTTTATTCCTACATCCTTCGTGTTTCTAATAGAATTCTAGTCAAATCACGATTTTTCTAGTTAAATCATCATAGATCCAATTAAATCCTTCATTTTTCAGCATGAAATCCATCATTTCTGTTGGATCAAATGGACTCATCCCGTGTCGTCCGCCACGCCACCAGCACCGCATTCTGCGCCCCAATGACGATCGCCGTTTCGACGCCGTCGGGCGCCTGTCAAAGCTTGGGGAGGCTTTCATCCGCCACTGGTGAAAATCCAGAGAAAAACGGGATTAGATGGGATACCCTCTCATAAACTAACATAGCTATGGAAAATCACCATATGGAATAACTAGCATAAGCTAACATAAACTAACACATGGAAAACCACCATATGGAATAAACGAACATAGCTATGGAAAATCACCATATGGAATACGTAAGTCCACTGTTTATGAACCATTTTCAAATATTCTCAATATATAACTATGTTAAATTACCAGAGGATAACATGACCGTGACATGAAGCGTCAACACACAATTGGCTGTAGTTGTAATTGCTGTTGTATCACAAATTGGACTTCACCAGGGAAAATGGGCCAAAACTGGTCAATATGTTACTGATTTACCACCATTAGAAAGTGTCTGGCCCTGCTGGCTGGTTGGCGGCTGCTCTCGGTGAAGGAGTCGCCGCTGGGGCTGGTTGGCAGGGGGTGGAAAGAGCCGATTGAGCCCACTGCCTTGATGGGGAGGTAAGTTCTGGTCCCGCAGGCACTTCACACGAGCCTTGCCAATCTTGAGTTCGATTTCCTGATGTGCAATGAAGTGCAAACTGCAGACTTCATGACTGTGTAAAGCCCAGTGGAAGGTTTATGCGCCTCGCAGAAGCGTCAAGCCCTGATGAGACACAGCCATAGGTGTCTCCGAGGTACCCAGCTGTGCAGAAGGGGTCACCATCCAAATACGTGGGTCAATGGTCATCAGGACGTCTAATTCGTCTAATTCAACCAGAAGAAACGAGTCAAGTTTGGGATTCAGGCGTCCCATCACCAGTCGGTTTGCCCAGCTAGTCAATATGATTAATTGACATATATATATATATATTTATTATTATCATTATTAGCTATAGATTATTTATTATTATTATTATTAATTATTATTAATTATTATTAATTATTATTTTTATTAATTTTATTATTTACTATATATATATAAATATTAGCTATAGATGATATTTTTCACATACATTCCATGATTCCACCATTTTGATCCATTTCGCGTGGTGAACTGATCCATTTTCCACACCATTTCCCCATGACCTTCGAGGGGTCGTGGTACCAAGGTGGTCGCCCCTTGCACCACGCGTTCCTCCCTGGCACCGTGTCATCCGTGAGGTTCTGAAGGCTGAAAAATCTCAATGATAGTACAAGTAGTAGGAAAATGTAGGAAATGGCTACTCCCATTATATATGAGGAATAGTAGGAAATGGCTACTCCCATTTTAGGAAACCTTCATATAATTTCAATCAAACATCAATTGAACATTTTCTTAGTTCGAAGAGGCTTGTGAAGAACTGAATGACAACGACTTCGCCCAGGAAAACAATGATACAAAACACGACAATACATGGTTCCAAAAAGGATGACCGGGAATGGGGATGATCAACCAATCAAAAGAATGTTGTTGACCGTGGATGCCATGCCCTAGTGAAACAACACCAATCTAATTGGCAACAATCCGTCCACAGCATGATTAGTTTCCGAACAATTCTGGAACAATCCGTCCACAGCATGATTAGTTTCCGAACAATTCTGGAACAATCCGTCCACAGCATGATTAGTTTCCGAACAATTC
>Ga0126342_10017767_pt1 | contig 12262 bp, 8 predicted proteins | sample Cyp1metagenome_FD_92528 | JGI IMG/M metagenome (GOLD analysis project Ga0126342, IMG submission 92528) | Coral microbial communities from Lord Howe Island, Old Settlement Bay, Australia - Cyphastrea 1 metagenome | ecosystem: Host-associated > Invertebrates > Cnidaria > Coral ... | reverse complement strand
GTTTTCTTTTTTTTTTTTTTTTTTTTTTTTCGTTTTTTTTTTTTTTCCTTTTTTTAATGTGCCCCCTTGTTGATATGTTATTTATTCTCCATTCCTTGGACGAACCCAACAAGAACTGGGGCAAAAAAAACGAAAAACAATGAACAAATCATGAACAAAAAAATGACAACAACGTTTTTGAAAAAGTTTTGGAGGTTGACACCTGAATTGGTAAACGTCCTTGGACGAAACCAGCAAAAACTGAGGCAAATGAAAAAAAACAATATGAAAAAACATGAGCATGAAAATTATAAAACCTGATGAAAGAAAGGAAAAACAAAAACGAATATGGAAAAACATATTTTCAACTCTTCCAGTCTCTAGCTCCCCCGGCAGCTCATAAAGTTAGTATAACCAACTATCGTTTGGGGGCCACTTCCATACCATTTGTCGCTGGGTAGACCCTACAGACCCCCTAAATTTAACATGGAATCTATATTTACAGGCATGTTCCAATTCTGGAAATCCATCTTCTATTTTCTTGGGGTTTGATGTTGAATTTAGCGGGTGTATCTTGTTAGTGATAGAGCTATTCTACTCCCACTATATCTTCATTTTAGATCGTTGCACCCCTCTGTTGTTGCTTAATTGGTGGTACAAACGGTGACCAATACTTTTCTAAGTTTGTTTACAACTGGGCAAAGTGTTGGACATATCGAACTGGATGCATTTCTAGGATCACAAATCTTGGCCCACTTTGTATCCTCAATTTAGAGGCATTGATTCTCAAGTTCTGAATAACCATTCCACACCAAGTCTTCGTGCCATATTTTGCTGAAGATCTTCCGACCCGAGTCGATGCCGAGATGCCGAGGCCTCCATCTTGAGACGCCTTGAGGTGGGGCCCAAGTCGAGTCTCTTCTCCGGAGCGCGCTTCTCCAGTGGACCCGTCCAGGCGACATGGCCACAGAAAGATACCGAGATACCGAGAAACCGAGAAACATGCAACTTTCAATGAGACACTATGGAAGAATAATGAAGAATATATGGATCATTTGCATTCTCCCCATATCCACGTCAAAAAATCATTGTGCAGACACCATATTTCAATATATTTCAAGCAATATGAATGGTACAAGGTGGTGCCCCCTAGTTACAATCGCCACAATCCATATATGGGGCACCACCTTGTCGGGTAAGGGGCGTCAATGATGGGATTTGGATTGGGGTAACTCTGCCAAAATGGCTAAACAGAGAGGGTTACTGAATACCTATTGATTCAACCAGAGGAGTGAGCAGAATTGATTTATATAGCAGATAGATAGATAGATAGATAGATTAGATTAGATTAGGTTAGGTTAGATTAGATTAGATGAGATGAGATGAGATGAGATTAGATTCGATTAGATTAAATAGATATGATAGGATAGGATAGGATAGGAGATTGGAAGATAGGTAGATAGATAGATAGATAGACAGATAGACAGATAGATAGCCAAGAGCTTGAGACTGAGTTTCAGAACATTGTCATCGATCCCACCGAAGCTGTCATTGTTTCACAGAAGTTGTCATTGGTTTCACGGCGTTGCCATCCGTTTCACCAAAGGTGTCACTTTACAAGCCTCCTAAACACGCTTGTGCTCAACTGCTGGAGAATGGAGTTCATGTCATTGAAGCTCTCAATGGTACTCCCGATATATAGCTACACAGATATAGGTCACCGCTATCAGTCTATATTTTCGCCGCTTCCTGTGTTCATTTTAAAGGTTCCTTTTAAGATTCCCCAACATGGAGTTGTTTTCAAATGAGCGGTCGTAAACATTGCAGTTTGTCATGGGAAAACGCATGACCATGGCATTCTGGGTGGGATGCGAAAGATGTTTCAATCACATCTAATTCATGTGGTAAACTCACCTGTGGATTGTATATATCCCTTACCCGACTACCCAATTTTGCGAGTTGGGGGTATTTAACACCACACCTCCCAAAAGGGGTGTTGATCATCGGGTTAGCCCCATGTCAAGCGTATTGTATTTGATCAGACGTACGCACATATATGTATGTGTCTATATATGTTTTTATGCACATTCACACTTATATGTACATGTCGGTATGAACAAGCAAACACATCCACGACGACAAAAACACACAGCAACATGTAGCATGTCACATGTTCCATGCCGATCAAATCCCGCTCCCAGGTGAGCTTCACTGACGAGGAGACCAAGGACACCAAGAAATCAGAGCACCTCGACAAACACCACAGCTGTCGATGGCGCGGCCAAAACACATGCTTTTGTCGCAGATTTTTGTGTCTCCAAGGCATGTGGGACACCTAAAAGGCTGAGTGTTGTAAACAACTGAAAATTCAACCCAGGATGTTCATATTTCACCATCAATGCGTGACATTCGTGTAGGTTTTCACGGTGCGCGGATTTGTGACTGAAGATCTTGAAGTATGAATGGGGGCTGTAAGGCAATATTTTGCAACTTCTTTGGCTTTTCAAATCCAATTTTTGGTGTTTGTGAGAATGGTTCGCGCTCCCAGCAGTTATTGTGCCTACCCAGGACCTAGTCATATTGGTTGTTATCCATCCCAGATATCCCCATAAAGTGGTTGGTTATAAATACCCATTGTTTGTTTGTCATTGATATCCCCATGGGGACCTATCCTACCGCCCATCAAACCCATCTAGGGGACCTATCCGTCTCGGTAATCAGCCATGGCAATGGAAAATCCACCAGTTCGATGATTGTCCCTATATATACACATATACACATACACACACACACAGATATAATTAGATATAGATATGGATTTCCCAGCTAGCCATGTTTGATTATCGGAGGGTTTCAGGTGGGCATGGGATTGTTTTTCGAGTTTTTGATGTCACGAATCCTGACCTGAAAAGCGGTGCTTTTCCAAAGGTATCAGTCGCCAATTATGGTGAGCCCGAGGGAAGAGCCGGTTTCCAAAGAAACTTTGGCAGAGATTGGAGTCGTTGGTGAGGTGGTTGCTTCGTGTGGCATGGATTTTGCCAACCTTCATACAGTTACACAAAAAGTAAAATCCCAACCTGAAACACGATTCTAATTATATGATGTTATATAGATCGTTTTTTAATATATATATATATATTGATGTAATCTTATAGTAATATCATGAGTGAGTTTTTGACATTTGCGCACGTTTTCTGCATCTAAAGACGGGGTAGTTCTCCCTAAGGAGCCTGCCGAGCTTGCAGCGCCTGCGCCGCCCGCGCATGGACCAACCTTCAAGGGAGAGGAGCGGATCTCGGCCCTTTCGACGCCATCCAGGGGGGTGAGTCATTCCTCCGCAGGCAGGAGACGGTGATGCCAGGTGGGAGGTTGGACTAGTTTGGATAAAATGGATGAATATTTTTTGGAGATTCGTTGCTAGATTTTTTTGGGGTGTGAGTTGTTGGAAGGATGAACATGATGGATTTTTACGGCGTGATGTGCTGGGATGGTAAAGTTTCATGGTTGTGAGGAAAGGATCGAAATTTGAATGAAGCACAAGAAACGGGCAATGATGGAAGAAACAAAGGGATTAAAAGCAGCAAAGACTTGGGAAATGCAGATGCAACCGATCACTATTCACAAACGTTCGCTTCAAAAAACAACGAAGTCATAGCTTCAAAATCGGAAGGGAAGTTGCAACATGTTGGGTAGACGGGGGGGGGGTTGCCCCGTTTTTACTCGGTTGCTTTGGGGGGAGACCAAGTGGCTGAATCCACGGCTCTGCTGAAAAAAAACAGCTGAGACGAAACAATAAGCTTGCAGGCCTCTCCTTGAAAACTGCGCATGTGGATGGTTTGTCAGCACTATACATTCACAAGAACTTAGGCCTGGAAGCGACAATGACGGCTTTTGCTCAGTTCATTGCCAACATGACTGACCAAGTCAGTCATGTCAAGTGTTTTGAAGATGCCTCGTGGATGACGTGAAAAGTGAAAAAAGCTCAAAATGCCAACGTATCGCCCCCACAAACCCCTGTAAGGGTTGCTCCGAACTTCCATTTTTTTGAAAAATTGAAAGTTATGTTGACACCGCAAAGCAGAACTGACATCCATTGCACATCACAGACACCTGTGAAAGTGGCCATTTCGCCACAACGAAACGCTCATTTTTGATCATGTGCACTGTGCATTTGACAAACAAACGAAAAAGACGGGTGAAAGTGGGGCGTTTGCCCCCCCGTCAACCCAACATGTTGCAACCAAAGTCCCTGCAGAGACCAGTGGTGGGATGATATCGCCGTTCCCAGGTCCTCCGGGTCGAAGCTCCAGAACTTCCAGGACATCTGCCAGCTCCAGCGCTTTTGGAGGAGCTTGGGGCAGCCTTTCCAGCTATGTTTGGGAGGATGGCAACAAATTCCGGGAGAAAGCAAAGATGTGACCTGGAAAGCATGGAACAAACATTGGTTGAGCAAGTTTTCTTTTCTTGGGGGTGGGGAGGGGGCAGCGGCTTCTCACAAAATGAGTCCAATTATTCTGCCCGCCCGTGGAATCTTCAAAAATGTGCTTAAGTGACTGGTTCTGGCCATTTGGCTGGCTTGACGAACTGAACCTTCCGCATTTTTTTTGCCTTTAGCCGACTTTAGCCTTTGGACCCCTGTGGTAATCAAACATGGTAACCGAAGATCGCAATTTCTGAATTGGGAAATCGTCTATAGATTGCTTTTTCGCCCAAGGCAAGCCGTGCGCCTGCGCGCCAGCCGTGGCGAATCTTTGCGGGGCACAGCGAAAAGAGCAATGCCTTGCATGTTGTGGTCCAACCATGTGGTTTCATCCCCATGGTTCACCAATGGCATTATGCTACTCATCCTGATGCTTGGACAGTCACTTAGGTTTACTTCACAATTCTTTTTTCCCTAGCCCCCTTGCTGCGTGTGTGGCTGACCTTGTTTCTGGGCCCACGTGGGCAAATCCGAGAAATCTTGACTGAAATGCTATGAACAGAAAGACACCAAAGCTGAGTGATATCAAATGATCTCTCTAGGCATCCAAAATCACAATTTATTTGAACCTCCCATGAACTGCCAGTTTTCTTCACCAGTTTTCGGTTTCGAGGATCAACGTGGTGCTGCTTGGTGTGGAAGTTGACATGGCGGCAGGCCTCGGGATGCAGGAAGTGCCGGGATGGCTCAGCGTGGCCAATGCCTCCTTCGTGGCCATTTTCCTGTCTCCTGCTGAAAAACATCGCCCCCAAAAGATGGAGAATTGCTGCGAAATTACGAGCCCTATCACATAGTAATCAAGTAAATTCCTGTCCCTCTCTCATCTCTCATGTCTCTCTCTATGTTTATCATGTATAACACACAAATGCATATACATATACATACACACACATTAATATATAGACACACACATATATATATATATATACATACATACATACATACATACATACATACATACATACATATACATGTACATATACATACATACATACATGCATGCACGCATGCATGCATGCATGCATGCATGCGTGCATGCATATCTACATATATACATTCACACACACACATATATATATATAGATGTTATATACTTGCACAGACATATATATATATATATATTATATGTATGTATGTATTTCTATATACAAAAATACACATATCTATATAGCTATATGTATATTATATAAATGTTGGGGTGAGTTTACTCTAATGTACCACAAATGGAGTGCAACAATTACAAAAACATATGGCTTTTATCCAAGGGTCTGGAAAACAATCCTTTAGACGCCGTTTTTGGGGTTCCATGTGAAATTTTGCAACCAGGAAAAAAAACGTGCTTGAATTCCTCCAAATGAGGACCAGAATGGCTATATCCAACACAACACAATTTGTTCGGGTATCCGGTATTTTCGGGAGGCATTTGATGAGCAATTTCGAGGATAAGGATAACACTAGTTGGTTGTTGTTCGGAACTTCTTGACCGCGGCGACAAGCCAGTGATATAAAAAGAGAGTTTCTCACATGGTTTTCGATAGTTCCGTGCGTACCAAGGGGGATAATAATCCTGCAAACTTGGCCAAACAGCCGGGGAACTGGGGCGATATGACTCGCTAACAAGTGGGAATTCGGCCTCCTGGCATTCTGTGTTCTGAGGGAGCAAGTGAAGCCCTCAACCAGTAGCTTCATCCGGCCATTCATGGCTGGAACATCCTCCATTTCGAGATGATTTTCCCATATTTTCCCTATGCCCCAGCCATGAGGGGATTGCCCCAGCCATGCTGGATGACCCACTTAAAGATCATCCTATCGCGGCGGCAACGTTTTGTTCCCTTCACCGGGTACTGGTTTCGCAATCAGGAGTTTGATTGCGGATACGCAATGGGTTTGCAGCCTTGATTTTATTGATATATTGCAAAGCTCGTGATGTTGCTGGTTGATTTTGGGACTCTGCAGACTCCGACGACTGGATGTTGCCAGTTAGTGTTCGACAACTTTGATCAGTAGATAGCAGTAGATAATTGTGGACATTATGTTTATTGAATCAGTCATCCCCGTCATTCTTCTGTGTGTTTTGATTGGTTCCAACGTTGGAAAAAACCATTGAAACTATCAACTGGGTAAACCTTGGTGAATGCTACCGCTACCGATCATCACACATGCCAATGGGAAGTCCCTGGTTCATAGATTCATAGATGAAATTTCCATTTTATAGGAGATTTCGGATTGCCATCTTTAATTACCAAAGGGTGAGCTACTTTGCTGGGTCAATTTTTTAGTCAGCTCAAGAAATCGTCCTTCCCGCGCTTAGTATCTAAGATCAAGCACGATTGTATGAGAAGTTGGCAGGCTTGAAAAATGTGTTGTTTTGTCCCCGCAACTCGGTTGTTGGGAGCTGCAAGTTTAAATGCTTGCATGGATGATGATGATTCACTGATTCACCGCCTTGAAACCCCGAAAATCCGGTGGTTCATCATAATCTGCTGTGTGTTTGCTCTCTTCCAAGAAGGTTGGAACCATGCTTATTGCTTGTGGGAATGATTTTATACTACTTGCCATTTCTTATCATCGTCTTCATATTGAATTCACATTAAATCCCCATTTTTGTTGGCTCACGGATAGAACATGATACTTTATATACAGATTGGTGAATCGTTATAACTTCTTATCCGTGATATCCATTCTTTATCTCATTATCAATCCCATTATTAATCCAGATTTATGGGTATGCTATGCCTCCCATTTTCAGACCCCTCCCAACCCAACCTCAGGTTGGAGCTAATCCTGCGCTATTCTGCAGTGGGCTGGAGCGGCTTCTGGTGTGGAGAGGCTCCAAGGGGCTGGGTGCTCAAAGTTTTCTAGAACACCTCAAAGTTGGATGACTTGATACTGAAACTGATTAATTCATATTAATTCATTCAACAATGATGGAGCTATGGCCAAATAGCCAGAGTTGGGTTGGTTCCCGATTCTCGGACCGACCCAAGTGTCGTCAGACGGTGGAGGTGTGAACATGCAACAAATAGAGAGTTGACTGCCAGAAATGGTGGTTCAACGCGCTTCAAAGCATCAGCAAAAAAGGTTGGAACTTAGCAAGATGGGAATTTCACTATCCAACTAGGGATTTTGCCATGATTTTGCTAGGAAAAAAGGGTGTGAACGGAAAACACCGGGTTTTCACCATCAAGAATTTGGATACTCATATAACCTGATAGTTCTTAGGTTTTGCCAGACGGTTGCATGGATGGATGGATGGACCCGGACACCTATTGTAATCACTCAAGTAGATTGATGCACCCATGCCCCGCCAAACACACAGATACATGGGATTGTTCATTTATTGATTATTGAATTCATAAATCTATTCGTCTTATTCATTCACACACTTGTGTGTTTTGTATCTTTTGTTGGTTTTGTCAGGTTTGTTTGCTTGTTTTCTTTTGTCTGCCTGTTTTGTTTTGTTTTTTTATTTGTGTGTTTTCTTGTGTTTGCTTGTTCTGTTTCGTTTGCTTGTTAGTTTGTTAGTTTGTTTTTATGCTCGCTTTTTTTGCTTGTTTGCTTCTTCGGTTAAAGGGTTTCATTGTCTTCATATTTATTGTATGCATGTTGTTCGCAAGCATGTGCGCAATTTGTGTTTGCCAGCAATTGGAGCCGTCGAATGCGTGGCCTCCAAAGCCATTGATTTCCAATGTTGTTGTGCGACAGCCAGCCTTTGAATTGTGGAATATGCTGCGATTTTCATGGAACTGATGCCACCGGAGAATCACATTGCGAACCAATTGTGAAAAGGGATTTGTATCCAATTTTTCCGCCACAGATGCGTGTGGATGCGTCGCTTGTGTGGAGGATTCATCTTGGAATATTTTCGACTTCATTGTCATCGCAGTTTCAGTGATCGATGTTTGTGCCGTGTTTTGCACTATGTTCGACTCCTACATACTCGTACCCCCCCAACAAGGAACATCCAAGACATGGGTTTTGGACGATCTCAAGAACTATCACTTTCTACATAAGTGGAAATGGTAATCTTTGTAGGGAATTTTGCGGTGCATTCTTAAGGCAATCTTTCCTGTGTCTACCGAGACGCAGCGACATGTGTTGGAGCTATGGCCAACCCAGGATTTAGGAAGCGCCAGTTGATGAGTGCAGGGGGTCCCCCAGATTTTTGATAATTTCAATTATGGAATTCGACGTATATTCGACGTGAAGCAGCTGGGTTTGTATTGCTCCAAGTTTGAGCTTCACTTCTTCTTGAACACAGGCTATTTCTCCAGGTGAATTTTCGGGAGGCTATCCCCCATGTGTCGGACACCAAAACTTATTCCCCATTCAACTATCAATTTCATCGCAGGGTGGTGCGCCATAGTTAGCCAAGTAAGTTTACCACTCCAATAACTGGGTTTACGGGGGTTCTATCGAGCTAGTTCACGGTGTAAACCAAGGGGTACCACCGTGTGTAAAGTGTTGATTTTTCACCAGTTGACTCAAAGCACTAGTTGTCGATTAATTCAATGACCTCAATATTTTATCTCGTCAACCACTTGAGCCATAGGTAAATCATCGAACTAAATTGGCCGTCCATGTACGTATACATATGCATATATATATACATATATACATATATATACATATAGATACATATAGATACATATACATATATATATATATATACATATACATGTACATGTACATATACAGATACATATACATATACACATGCATATGCATATGCATACACATACATACATACATACATACATATATATATATATATACACATGCATATATACATACGATAGCCATGTAACACATTACCGGAAGCTAACCACGCGTTGATCTAGGTCTGGGTCCCCAGTCCCAGTCATCAGCAAGCCAGGGGGGTATATAACATCCTATCAATTCCCACTATATTCCCCAGTATATATATATGTATATATATATTCCCATTGTCAACTGATTACCATTAACTTATTCCACCACAAATGGTTGCAAAAAAGGTCTAGATATACTATATATATACATATATATATATAGAGTTGATATCATTATATCCGATCTGGATATCTCTTGATCCCATAGTCTTAATAATATATCTCATCTTTACCACCATTATGTTCCAATTATGTTAAGCATCATGTAATCATTGTTAACCATGATATTCCCATTATGTTGATGAATATGTAAACCATTTTATTCCCATTATATGAACTATAAGATATGAATAATTCACCACGATTGTGACCACTGGTCTGCTGGTTCATATCATCAAAATTAACCATTATCAGTAACCATCACATATTAACCAGAGAAATTCACCGCTATTATGAATGAAGCGGGTGATCCCAGGTCTGGATTATCTGGCGGTGATTTTGTCCTCTTCGGTCAACACCGGGCAACTCCGCCTGGTGCGTTCCATCCGGCTGGCGCGCGCCTTGCGGGGCATCCGCATCGTGTGGCTCTTCGAATATGTGGGCGCCTTAAGGACCTTGGCGCTGTCCATCGTCAGTACCTGGGTGATACAAAGGGGGGTAAGGGGGCTCCTTGGGTTAATAAAGTTGGGTTGAGTTGGAGTTGGAGTTGAGATTTCGAGGTTAGCGACTGGGTTGGGGTTGGACAAATGAGTTTTGAGACGTGTGGATATCCAGACAGATTCTTTTGCGGTATCTAAGTAAGGTTAGATTGGCCATGATAATTGGGGAGGCAAGTATGATGAGTTCGGAGCAACAAGCATGAGTGATTCTACCCACATAGAGTTCGGGCTGAAACCAACTAAAATCTTTGGTATCCACCACCCAACCATTTCTAGGGGATGATATTTCGGTGGCAGTTCTACATCAGATACCCTTTGGTAAACTAACATAGCTATGGAAAATCACCATCATTAATAGGTAAATCAACTATAAATGGGCCATGTTCAATAGCTATATATATGTTAAATTACCAGAGGGTAACAGAACAGCTTGAAAAACCAGGAACTCAATGGAGGTTTCTCACTGGGAACATCATCGAAATGAATCTGGGGTAAGCCATTAACAACTTGTTAATAGTGTAATAGTAATGTTGGATCCTGATTAGTGTAGGTCCCCCCTTGAGCAATTCTGAGAGTCTCTTTAATGTTTTTTTTTTTTTTTAAAGTAACGAGCCACAATACCGACCCACCACACTAATCGGGATACTACATTATAGTATGCCCTCCGGTAATCAAACATGGCTTGCTGGAAAATTCATCATTTAGTTTGATGATGATTCAAGAACATCCCAATGTATAGGCTGAATAGGGGATTTCCCATTGCTATGTTTGATCGCACAGAAAGGTTGAGCATCGTCTTTGGTGATTCTTCTCAATTACTATCATTTCATATCCACTTATTCCCAATGTTTCTCAATTTTCGGTCAAAACCCCCCAATACATGGGATTTTTCCCAGCTGTAGACCTCCATTTATACGGAATGTTCATCCGTATCAGCCATGTTTGATTAACCAAGTTTGCCAAGTTTGCCAAGCCTGATGAGGCACCTCTGGGTCTCTCTTCTGGACCATCGCCGCTTGGCCTTTGTTATGGGGGGCGATGATTCGGACGATTGGGGATCTCAATGGGATCTCAATGGGATCTCAATGGATCATTTATGGGACATTTATGGGGCTATCGATTTTTCCCATGGGATCTACAACCCACTTTTTGCATCTTTGTGTCCTCTTCACACATTCGTTGGTTGCACTTAAAAAAGGTCGGCCCCCGTTGAACACTGCTGGGTTTCCGGCGAGCGTTGAATCAATTTCGATGGCTGTAGTTGATTAAGCAAGGCTTAGGCCCTTGCTAATGGGATAGAGATTGTTGCCCATGATAGCAATTCCTGCAACAATGGTGGTGGACGCATAGAAATCTTTTTCCCACTGGCTAGTTGGTTCACAGATGGGATGAAGTTGAATGCGGGCGAATGGATCCTGATTTTGTCCCAACCTTTGATTCACTTAGCTCAACATCCTGACTGCCAAACAGCACATTCCTGGATCATCATTGATGGTCGGTCTCGTTTCATCTCACTTTTTGATTGTAGATTCATGATGCGCTATTTACACTGCAATTGTTCCAGACCAATTTGACCACTCGCTCCCAGAATTCACCAACACTTGAACATCAAAGCCGCAGTGTGTACACCCATGTTATATTCACACCAATGATTTGCAGTAAAACTTCCCTTTTAACCTCCCCATCCAGGTGATTCTCGTCATCCTGGTCTATTCCTTTGGGGTTGTGACCACCCAGCTGGTCATTGAGCACTGCCGCGATCTGGCGGTGGAGGCTCTCCAGGACGCTTTTTCTTCAGGGATCAGATGGATGTCCATGGCGTATCCGAAGGATTTGCAACCATGTTCATTTGCAATCATTTGCAGACACCCAGAGTTGCTCGAGTCAATTTATATCACTTTTTCGGCACCAAAGGTGAGGTTTCTTGAACTGGGCACCTCCCCCCAAAAAAAAAACAGAACGGCCCCTCATGGGGGAGTGATTTTTGCTCAAAAAATGGTCAAAAATACTGGTATTTACAGTGTTTTGTGACTAGAAGGGGCTTAAAACCGTTATTTTAGAGCAAAAATCACTCCCCCAACATGTTTCCCTTCATGATCATGGCAGGCAGGCCCTTATTGCAACTTCCAGGCCTGATGGTCTACTATACACAAAATCTTAGTATACCATATATCTATGTTTGGTTCTCTCTCACTTCATGGACTTCATCACTTTCATCACCTTCATGGACTTCATAACCTTCATCGCTTTCATGACCTTCATTGATCCTGGTT
>Ga0126342_10017766_pt1 | contig 12262 bp, 13 predicted proteins | sample Cyp1metagenome_FD_92528 | JGI IMG/M metagenome (GOLD analysis project Ga0126342, IMG submission 92528) | Coral microbial communities from Lord Howe Island, Old Settlement Bay, Australia - Cyphastrea 1 metagenome | ecosystem: Host-associated > Invertebrates > Cnidaria > Coral ... | reverse complement strand
TGCAAACCAAAAAATTGAGGTCAAAAAGTTGAAAAACACGGTTTTTTTTCACTTTTCGCTTGCCGATTTTGGACGGGCGCGTTCACGAACAGGTGTCTTCCGTACTGTTTTTTACAGTGTTTTGTGAAGGCGAGCGTCACGACCTATCAAAAACAGGAGGTTTTGGCCGAAAAATGCCCCCCCCCCCAGGTAAACACTGGTAAACCTGTAACCTTTTACGAGTGCCATCCAGAAGATCACGCCCCAGCACCTTCGGTGCGGGCGGATTTAGAGTATTTTAGAGTCTACATGGCAAGCAATTTTCTTGTTCGAAAGATATCGATTAAGAAATATCCTGGACTCTACCCCGAAAAAAACGACTTCTTAACGCATCCCTCGGCCATAGGGAAAGCAAGAAACTATTTGAAACAACCAGTTGTGGCCAAAAGCACAGAATGACGAATCCATGTATCCATATCAGTCAAGAACTCCCCCAGGACCATCCTTCTCAGTGCAGCGGAAGTCACAGTTGTCTACCACGGAAGTAAAGGATTTCACCACTTCCTGCGAGTCATGACGAGGACTCCTCTTTTCCACTCATACCATGGGATTTCCTGTCTAAACTCAATAAAGTATCTGTTGTCCCTGAGTGTCTTACAGCACTGCGGAAAAAGTTGACACATGTTGACACAAACTGGCACAGGTTGCAAATCCTGCCACTTCAACAGATTGCCCGGAATGCCCCATGGAGTTTCTGGCATCAAACCGTAACAAACTTCGGTTAGAAACATTTAGGGTTTGTCTGTTGAAATTGGGTACCGAATTAAATTCGGTGGTTTATCAGTTTATCATAGTTTATCACCGTGTTTTCAACTGGACTTTTTGGGCAGGCCGCATTTTCAGACACCTCGTGTACCGTCTGGGGTCCTTCATGTGTTGCTCCGCAATGGGCTCGTTCTTCACGCGATCTGATGGTAACGACCTGCGACAACTCGATGGTGGAATATCACACCTGATGAAGATTTCATGGAGATTTCATGGCTCTTGCGAGCCGCATAGATATATCAAAATTAGCAGTGAAAACAGGTGTCATTATGTCAGTAATTCCCGGAAAACCTGATGACCGTTCCTGCTCAATCCAGTCGTTTCCTGATGCTTGCATGAGCTGTGAACTGCCAGGAGCATCACGGAGGACTATCAAGGAAATTTTCTCCTTGACCGGATCTCCACCATCAGAGATGATAAACGGTCGTGGACATAACACGCAAATGAAGTGGACCATACAGTTTCCTAAGAAACACATGATGTTCAATCTCATGACCTTTCATGGCAATTTAAGAGATATATATATATAATATATATATAACATATTGAAGACCAGTAGAAAGTACTGGATATCTTCACTACATGATGGCAGTATCAGTATTATTGAAAACTATTTGGATGTGTCTGAAAATGGAAACACCCACCCAATGTTTAACCCCAAATGATATGGAGCATGGTGATTTCCCTAGGGTAGACGTACATAGATGTGGAAAAGCCAGAAACTCCAGGAAAATAGTCTACAAATGTTTGATTTTCCTCATCTATATCAAATAGTTTAATCTAGGGTACTTGGTGGCTCATCCACGAATCGGAAGTGGATGTAAGATGATGTAATTAAGTGGGTTACCCTCTGGTAATTTAACATAGCTATTGAAAATGATCATTTATAGTTGATTTACCTATTATAAATGGTGATTTTACCAGAGGGTAGTTCACCAGTTAGTGGATTAACTCTATATTTATCCCATGCGAATCAACCCGTTGGCCTGATGGCTCGGCTGTGCTCGAAGCCCCTTCGCAGCGTCTTGCATCGCACCACATTCTTATCTTGTCGCGCCTGGAAAGGGGAAAATGACCGGAAAACCATCCGAACATATGCGAAATTCCTTATAAATGGAATGTTTAATGGGAACATCATCTATAAATGGGGGATTTCCCATTGCCACTCTTGATTACCAAAGGGTACGAGTACGGTGTGAATTCTGCAATGCTGTGTCCAAGATTCAACAACCAGCTGGACAAAATCAATAAACAAGGAACTCTTGAGGAAGTTGTTCTTTAGTGTCACGCATTGAACATCATTGAACGCTTTCTTGAAGGATTCCAAACCAGAAGCCGGCTGCCCGGCAGCATTCATTGAGAGTTCGGCACATCAATAATTGAAGCGCCCCCCACTTGCTTAAGGTTCTGTGCTGTTTAGACTTCTCAAACTTTGGCACACCGTCTGTAAGACGACTTCCCCAGTAGGACTAGACAATGCAAATCATGAAACAACCTCGCCACAGCCACAACCACACTTGCTTGGGGATTTTCTAGGCAGACTGATTAAATTGCTCAGTTTGCCTGCAAATCCGCAATGGACAAGGCCAACTTCGCAGAGGCCTGGCACGAGACACACAAATATCAACTTGGAGATGCGACCGCTGAAAACCAGGATCGACCGCTAGCAAGATATTAGTAATGTGATTAGCTGCGAAACAAAAGGTGATATCACCAATTGACACTGGGTTGGTTGAAGACTCCGTGAAGACATATGGTGATGTCGCAGTTACCAACAAAGAACACAAACGTTCAATTGAGCCAAATGATGATGACCATTGACCAACCACAAGGTTTTCGGACCCAATTTATACCCAAAAAAGTGTCTGCACCTTGCCCTCATCGAAGCCACCGCGTCTTCCACGGCGCAAAGCACCCACAATCTTCCTGTTCGGGGGTTCGATCTGCGACCACCCCAAGTTCTACGATCCTCTCAGAATGGTTGAGCATTGGTAATCAATTAAAAAGGGGATGACAATGGACGACATTTAATGTCAAATTTGTGTTTGAGAAGCCACTTGGGAGATTCAAAAAACCTCCAGGTTTTAAGGAAAACATCTTGAACCTGGCAAGTGTTTGTTTTGTAGTTGGTGGACCTTACATCATGATGAAAGTAATGGCAAGTGGCGCGCAGCAACAAACTTGCTCTTTATGTTGTTTTTTGCGCCGATTCTTGGTTGTTTCCTTTGGTGTAGTTCTCAATGGTACAATCTCGGGTTGCTGCTAGCAGTGCCATTTCTGGGCCGTATTCATACTCTTGTTGCTTCACACTGCACTCTTTCATGATCTTTCAATGTCAATATCTCACTATTTCCATATAGTACCATATATCATATATCCGTATTGTAATATTCTTGGCGGGCCTTTCGGCCGATGAATATCATGTCGTATAGCCACCAAGTACATTTCAAATCTGGTCAACTTGGCACTTCCGCTTAGCTCCAGCTTAGATTCGGTTCCAGTTCTTGAAATGCTTTGAGTGCTTCATCAGCATCTTCGGTCAAGATCAACTGGATCTCCTGACCCACGGGGTCATGTGCTCTTGGTGGGACCCGTTCTATTCTGCGAGCTTCACACATTTAAGACCACTTTGGGATCCAAACGGCTAATGTCACAACCTTGTGAGATCGGGTTCGAGTCTTCGAATCAACCTTAAGCGATTCCTGGCTGGGCTAAATTAATGGCTACAACAGACCTGCACCACTTTGTTCTTGATACTTTTTCTCAAACAACTGCTGAACCCTAAAATGGTAACAACAACATAACATGAGGCACCAAACCCTGAAAACAATTAAACACTCATGTTTCCTTCCTGAGCAGCAATTTTTTGTTACACAGATCAACGGAATGAACGTCCTTCAGAAGCTCCAGCTCTTCCTCGGTAGCAACAAATGACACCATGGCAGGGACGGCATGATGATCCCAATTGTAGAACGCGCGTGAGATATCATTTGATATATAAAATTGTACATATAGAAAATATAGTTGCATGAAATTCAAAAGGGATGACTATATATATATATTGCACTATATACATAGTTACATTATATTTGTATGGAGGGATGATGTGGGTACATATAGTATTCATAGTATATCTATATAAGATTATATAAGTATATACATATATGTAACGACCTGTTAGATGATGGGTGTGAACTATGGTTGGCTATATGGTTGGGGATATGGGCCAGGCCGAAACTGTTGATGATACCAATGACATCTTTATTCAACTTTGCAAAACATGAAAAACACACCTCCTCCTCTCCATTCTTCAACATCATGAATCATGATCATAATCCATCAATATCCATCATCAACCTGCCTTCCTACCCCGACAAAACTAAAATGGCTTCGGTTTCGACCAAACATGATATCAACAATATCACGTTCTTGGCCAGTCAACAGTGACAAAATTGATGATCAACCAGAGGTGATTTGTTTTTTTCCAAATTAACGTCTTAAGACTTAAATACACTTAATTTCGCCACTCCGAGTCTCCAACTTCTGCCTCTGTTGTTTTTCACTCGGCGTCCCCGGCATCGCCCCATTTCGTGCCCGCGGCGCTGTGGGCGACGCCGTTCCGGCGTGCTGGGCGATCCAACTGAGCGCCTCGTCCAAGGCACCGTCGGCGCGGTGCTTCAGGAGCTGAGCTTCGTCGAGGTTCAGGAGATCCATGTCCTCCTCCTTAGGGTTCGGAGTTCGGGGTGGAAATGTGATGAAATGTGCCCGGTAAGGTACTGAGCTACATGGTGTTGTGGAAAGTTGGATATGATCATGGGGACCATGGGGATATAAAGCTTCTGGAAAACATGTGGGATGTAGTGGGCGAAAATGAGGCGACGTGGTGGGTATAACTAATGACTATTAATTGAAGCATGAAAAATGAGAGAAAGATGACTGAATCCACACACACACATAGGGTGTAAACATGTTTGAACACCAACCATAATGAGATAATGAGGATATTTTGTGGGAGGTAACATGGGACACCCAACAGTTTGATTTTTTTGTGTCTGAAAATGGCAAATTTAGCCCCAATAAAGAAGTTCACCGAAATTATGACCAACCACTGGATTTTGGGGTGCTAAATTTTCAGACAAACCAATGAAGGATTGAAATCAACGAGATGAGCCATCAACAGGGAGATACAAATTGCAAAGATGGGGAGGTATGAAGTAAACACTGGATATCGTGGGATAATAAATCAACACATAGATGTATCACTGATAGTGCTTTTCCACCATCTTTGTTGGGTATCACACTCATTGCAGCTGCTTTCTAAGTGTCTCCGAAGATTGCAATCAACATCTCTTCCAGGGTCGGGTTTCGTTCCTCGGCCGGGAAGTTGGAAGACCTCTAACCCCCTAAGAGCGCCTGGGAAGTTGCGCTCAAAATGTCTCCAATCCTGACATAGTCCCAAGTACCTTTGGGACTGTTTTAAAACATCTCCTCTACAAAAAGATGATGTAGCTGGCCACGGGACAATTTCGTACATGTTTCGATCAATGACTTACCCATATACATGGAGGTGAGAACCAATGCTATATTATCAGAGGTTCAGCTGCCATCATAAATTATCCTGAAGATTCATTACATTTGTTGCAACAAAAACTGCTTGTCCAACTCCAGACGTGGGGTCGAAAATTGGATTCTCAGTTATAGTGTAATGATTATAGTAATAACACAAGGCATATAATAATCATCATAGGATTCCCGATTATCTGACATTTTTCCCCACAATTGATGGGTCAAGAATCGTCAAATTCCTAAATCCATATTCCCAATTCATTGGTATTGCACACATATTATAACATTCCCAATCCTTCTCAATTATCTATCCACAATAAGCGCAAAACAAACCAGATCCCTAAAATCACTACAATCAATAATGATCAATACCTCAATCATTCTATGCTAATAACTAATAGCAGTAATAATGATCCTGTAACAATTCCCAGTCTATTCTGAATTATCCAAAATTGGTCAATAGTTATCAAAATCCAAAAAATCAATCATAAACAATAGTGATACATCTTTCAGAGTTCCATCCATACCTATAAATCATCATTATCCCCATCAAAATGGCTATAACTGGCAGGAAAATCCAAAAAAATAGTAAATCATCATCAAAATCCAACATCCATCCTTAGAATCCCATAGGTTTATCATCATTTTCCCAAAATTGTCCCATCTTTTCCCATCCAAATGGCCATAACTGGGGCCTCCTTTTCCTCGCATCCGCCTCCTTTTTGGCCTTTCGCATCTCCCGGCGCCTGGACGATGGACATCGATGGACGATCCAAGGGATCCAATTTTTTCGGCCATGTTTCGGAAAACCCAAATTGATGTTGTGATTTTTGTTGATCTACACATTAGATATCTAATGAATTCGAATGATATAGTTGATGTGTAGATATCTAGTATTAATATCATTTTATAGATATCTAATTAATGATATTAATGTGATATAGTACGATATGATATTCTAATGATATACTTGATATAGATAGTCTAGATATCTATATAATGATATAGTACGATATAGTCTATATCATTCTATATATCTGAAAAGATCTAGAATCTGAAAACATTCGACGAGATCGATATTCAGAAAAATCCACTCTCATCCATTTCGGTATCTCACCATCACTCTTATGAAAGTGGCCTAGGAGCGCAGGATTCACCATATCGCCGACAGGGGTTGTGACACTGGGTTCACGACATTGTATCCGTTGGTATTGCTATTGGTGTAATTGGTGTATATGGATGTATATATATATATATGATATGGAATCTATGATTACACGTACAATTCCGCGTTAATACGCATCTCTACAATTGTATATTTGAAATGCATGTGTATATATATAATTTTATGCGCATATATAGCATACACATTGTCATTCCCAACAAGATAAGCAAAGTAATTTCCTAGTTATTTACAGTTCTATTGTTCTTGAATTCTAGCATATATCATAAAGTGTATGATATGTATAAGTTATACTTGTATATCACGCATATATATATACATGTCGGTATATATGATTATGTAATGTATGTATGTATGGTATGTAATGTAATGTAATGTAGTGTAGTGTAGTGTAATGTAATGCAATGTAATGTAATGTATGTATAATATACAAATTATGTAATGTATACAATACACCTGTAGTTGTAGCATATATAATCTTGGATTTGCTTAATGACCGCCCAAAAAAATCCCTCAATTGATTCCTCAAGTAGTAAATTTCCCCTTGGGAAAACAAGCAATCATTGTTCAGCAAATCAAGGACCATGATATGTGGTGAAAATGCAAATTTGTGTGGCTTAAATATCAGATTTTACTGCTATATCTGCTATGTAACCAACATTTTTGGGGCCAAGCCCTTCTTCTGGTTGGTGGTTTCAACCATCTTGAAAAATATGAAAGTCAAATGGGATGATTATTCCCAATATATGGAAAAAAACATGTTCCAAACCACCAACCAGTTATTTGTAGCTACCCTCTGGTAAACTAACATAACTATGGAAAATCACCATTTTTAATGGGAAAATCCACTATAAATCACCATTTTCAATAGCAAACTGTTAAATTACCAGAGGGTATCTGAAGTCTCCACCGGGCCACCTTTTGTTGGTTTGTCGCCACTGCACCAAGTCGTGCACCACCGGCAGCGGCTGCACTTCGCGTTTGGTCACCGTCAAACGCGGCACACGCTCCAGGGCCTGAATCCCATCGTCCTGTGAGGGCACTTGGACGGCGAGGGATTCACATGGGAGATATGTTCAAACATAAACATAGAATATATCCTTTTTATATCCTTTTTATATAATACAGATACATATTGTTATATAATGTTCATATATATATAATAAGTAATAATATATATATGATTTAGGCAGCATATATATATATGTATGTATGTATGTATATTTATATATGTATATATCTCCATGTTTATGAATATATTTATATTACTTGGGAATTCCAGTACTTATCGGCACAACGTCATAGATATCTGGGCAAAACATTGCAATTCCTACATTGAATATGCTGGCCATTTTGGGGATGAGGTCGGCGATGACCCAGTTAGAGATTTTGCATTGGTTTTTGCTGAGAGAAGTGATGGCTTCACTATAACTGGTTGGTACCTACCCCTCTGAAAAATAGTCAGTTGGGATTATTATTCCCAATATATGAAAAAACAAATGTTCCAAGCCACCAAGCAGATAACCAAATCTGAGATGAAGACATCCAAAAGGTCTGTTCAACGATGGCAAATCTACGGGTCAAACGTGGTTCTGCATCCTCCAGTGCCTTTCCGCTCGGCATCCCTCAGTAGATTTGGTGCTCCTTGCGAGGATCCACCGCATAATTCCACATGCGCAGCAGTGTGGCATTGGGCACCGTCTCTTCACTGATTCCTCGGCGGTCCAGCATCGACGGAATCAGGTCCTGTCGAACCCGGCCGTTGCCAACCTGGCTTCGCCTGTAGGGCTCCGCGTATAGGTATCACAATGGTTGATCTTCAGAGAGCATCACAAGAACATCAGATGCAATTCACTTGTAAAGTATGATAGATAAAGTATGATAAAGTATGATATATCTCCTATATCAAATCCATTGCACATGATTTTACAACCAACTCTTATCTTGACATATCTTGACTCAAGTCCAATGGTTCCCACCGGTTCCCACCTTGCCAAGCTGCGGTACGACAGCCACAGGCCATCGTCCTCCGCCACGGCCGCGATCGGGGAGCCAGCTCGACTCTCTTGTGTCCTGCCATATGCCCCGGTTCCTGGTTGGGAAAGCAAAACAAAACATCCCAATGGTGGGAACATTGTCTTGAACTACCAAGGGATTTTCGATTCTCTATATCCTTTATTTGTTTTCTGTTGTGCTATTATATCTTTATTAATCATTGTTGATTCAAAGAGCCCCATGCCAGGCTGGTTATGCATCAAACTGTTGTTGGTTACACCAGCTGCCAAATCGTCCCATGCCGTTGTTTCAATACACATAAACACACCATGTGTTTTTTGGCTTCCAAGAACTTATGATGGTTCTACATCACTTCTGTTGGCCATAAATTCAAGGTTGTTGTAAATGCTCCCATAACGAGAATCGCCATAACCATTACCATTTACCCGTGGGCAGTGCTCCAGAACCCTCTGTCATCCCCTCCAAACTACTGGTTGGTTGACCAGACTTCCTGGATTGTGATGGATTATGTCTCATTTTCTTGTGGTCAAAGCCCCGTTCTTGCTAGTCAAATCCCAATCTCAAACAACTATCATGAATTATATAGTGTATATACCAAACAATCCCAAACTTTGGAGATCAACATTACAAAATCTTGTTGTCACTTATATAATCACTTACATATATATAATTATATATATAGTGTATATATATAGATATCAATACATATATATATATATAGATATTATGTATATGATATGATATACTGTATACAGTATATTTTCCCATCTTTCAGCATCACCAACCACACCCTGGGCACAGCTCCTGGGCCTCGACTCCGCGGCGTCCGCGTTGGCCGCCTGCGCGCCACCACGCGCGGCGCGGAGGCGCCGCGAGCTGCTGGCGATTTCGTTCAGCAGGTCTTGCCAACCCACCAGGACATCACGGTTTCGAGGTAACTTCGACCTAGGGATTTGCTGATTTTTTTGGGGATTTTAATGATGTTGGATATTTTTTGATGGCATTTGATCCATTTTCGACGAAATGGGATTTTCCCATCATCCATTTTGATGGTCTATCTATAGTCTCTATCTGATCTGTTGAATGGGACGCCTGTATGAATCAACCAGTGGAAGGAGAAGGAGATCTATGGGATTTGGTGATTTCATACCCTGCTGATGGGTTGCGGGTTGCCAATGTGAAACAGGTCGCCTGTTTTCGTAACACGGAGTAGGGCAAAAGCCAGATCTTCCTGTTGCATCCTCATCCCTGTCTGTTCACCTACTCTTTACGGCAAGATATGCCCAGCTTCATTCCGTTTTCTTCTGAGAATTTTGGTGACAGGATGTCTCCATTTGCAGTTGAAGGGCTCACTTTGGTCTATACCTCAGCAAACCCAAAGCCGCGGCTGGAAAGCTAGACTTCGTAGCTAGACTTTGTCATCCATGCTCGTGTCTTTTTCGGACGGTGGCACTTCAGGATCCCTCCGAATTAATCCTCCTTTTTTTCAAAGTGGGAGAATATCGCAAGGTGTGGTGAAATCGTTTCCCAATCAGAAAAAGAATGAAAAAGCAGGTATAAAGTAGTCACAAATAACCACTGTCAGTATACAGAAACAGCAAGAGAAAGAAACGAGAATACCAACCGACAACACACAATAAGCATGGACCAACAAAAACATGCAGAAAACCAGAAAGCCCAGAATATTCTTGGTGACAAAAGCCACCCAAAATGTAACCTATTAAAAGAATTGCAATCCGGGCTGATGATATTGAATTGACCGAAGTTGCTAGGAATTTGGTGCTGAATGCATTGGCAGAATACATTAAACTATGTACATCCAAACCCACTAAATCGGCATCTCTGGTTGACGCTGGCACTGTTTAGCTCACCTTCCTTGAAACCATCCTCCTAGCAGCTCCTGCAAAAGTATCACATATCCCCCGAGCAATGCCCAGCCATCAGGCTCCGCGAACTACCAAAGGTTGACCCCGGGCCCCGCACTTTCAAATCTGAAAATATCTTGTGACATGATTGCCAAATAAAACCTGTTTATCCAATTTCATCCAAACATCATAGTATTACAACAATAGCTCAATCTATGAAACAAAATAAAAGGAACTACGACCCTATAAAATAGTTTTAAAAACAAACAGGTACAGTAGCAACTGAAAGCGGCAAAACACATCTCATGGGTATCTAAGTACAGTAGCCACCCTCAAAGGTGACCCCCCAAGACGCAGTTGTCGCCAGAATCCCCATGAGAAAACTACAAAAACCTTTGACCATTGTTTGGGGGCTAAATCATCCTTGAAACATATTGAAACCACATCGATCATCAAACCACCAAAAAAACTATAACTACATATAACTACTGTTACTATAACTATACCTCATCCATTCATTTTGAGCATTAACTCAATCACGACATAAATCCATACAACCCATCCCCACAAAAACGCCATCGCCATGGTTCCACTGTTCCGTCGTGCCGAGGCGTAGCCGTGGCGTTTCCGCAGGCCTTTCTTGGCCGCGGCCTCCCTGGCGGCTTCGATGGGCGACAACTCCTTGGGTCGACCGCGGGGACCCAGGTCACGGCTGGGCCTGCAGGGCGATGACCCTCGGCTGGGCCTGCTGAAAATGGAGGGTTTTCAGGGAGGATACCATATGGTGATGAGGGGTGATTTAACCAAGAAAAAATGTGATTTATCATTCATATATATATATATATTCAAAAAATATGAGTTTCAAACCAGTTGTATTCAAAGAAAAGGGGTCAATGAATGGAAGGGGGGAACATGAATAAGGGTGTTATCAAACAGGGCAATTTGAACGGGAAAATCATCGAACTAAAATGAACTAAATGGGGTGATTTTCCAGCAAACCATGTTTGATTGCCAAAGGGTAAGAATTTAATTGTTTGCAATGCTATCATGGATGATGAACATTGATGAAGACCTTTCAACATTTAAAGCTGCTGGCCGTTGCTAGGTCTGAACTTGAGGCGGCTTGGATCCTGAGTCATCCTGGGCATTTCCTGGGCCATTTCCCCCAGCATCACCTGCCGGTGCGGGCGGTCTTCTGCAGAAACGGCTGCACCCTGCCAGGCAGCGTGGGTGTAGCCGTTGCCAAACCCTTCGCATCAAAATAGCTTGGAGTCATGATGAGTCATGGATGTTCACCCTGTTCACCACCCTCAAAGTGATATATCCCAACTTACCATCATGAACTAATCACCATTAATCACCATTGATCACCATTAACTATGACTAACCATCATTAACCATATATTACCATAGGAATGACCTCAGCTTATTCCCAAAAATACGGGCTTTTCCAAATGGAAGATGGAGAAAGCACTCCGAAAAATGCCATGGAGTCAGTCCGGAGCGCATCTCCAGGATCCAACACTTTCAACGGATAGCTCTCCAGCACTCTTGGAACATCCAACACTACAATTCTTGGCACTCCTGAAGTCCAATGATCCCCTGTTCTGCAAAACTGTGACATCTTCTGGGGTTGCGGTTTCTGTTTGCACCTGTGAAATATGTTTGCCTTCTGGCACCTAGGGTCTAAGGTATGACTCATACATATATATATATATGTATATATATATATACATACAAATGTGATATATATATATGATATGATATCAATAATGTGATATATCATATGCAAATAATTAGACATATATTGTATATAGATTGAATCATG
>Ga0126342_10017765_pt1 | contig 12263 bp, 14 predicted proteins | sample Cyp1metagenome_FD_92528 | JGI IMG/M metagenome (GOLD analysis project Ga0126342, IMG submission 92528) | Coral microbial communities from Lord Howe Island, Old Settlement Bay, Australia - Cyphastrea 1 metagenome | ecosystem: Host-associated > Invertebrates > Cnidaria > Coral ... | reverse complement strand
TTCTTCCGATCTTTCTTGTTTTCAAAAATGAAAATGATAATGTCCATCCCGCTTTGTGAATGCCATACCGTTTAGGGTTTAGGATTTAGGGTCTTGGAAATTTTGTGCAGTATCCCAACTCCCCCAATGCACAAAAATGTTCTTCCGATCTTTCTTGCTTTGAAAAATGAAAATGGTAATGTCCATCCCGCTTTGTGAATGCCATACCGTTTAGGGTTTAGGATTTAGGGTCTTGGATATTTTGTGCAAAATTCCGACTCCTCCAATGCACAAAAAGTTTTCTGAACCCTTTTGTGCAAACTTTTGTTTCAACCCTGTTGTGTAAACTGAAATCCGCACAAACTGCTTGGCTCCTGGGGCACCCCGTTCATTGCATTAGTCCAGCTGCCTTGATTCACAAAATGTGGTCTTAAAAAAAAGATTCACTCCAAAGAGATTCAGTCTGGAAAACACGGGTTGGAAAAGTTTGCTTTGGAGCAGTGTTTTGAGACTTGGGGCAGCTGGCCTAATGCTGCAATTTCAGCCGTCTACAGAGCGAGCTTTTGCGCATGAAAAGCATTGCTTGAAACAAAACAATGACTTGAAGGTTTCAGTAGGAATAGGAACCCAAAACCAAAACATCTGCAAACACCAGGAGTGATGGAAGAAAGCGACACCAATCAAGCTACTAAACTTCTTGGATGACTTCGTCAAAAGCTTGGCCAACGATTTCCAAAGCTTCGTTCATGGAAATACTCTGGCCCACAAACGAGCTGCGGCCCTGTACAAATGGATGTTCTTCCGTGCAGACTTGTACTTTTCTAAAGCCTCTCTTTCTATTTGGCCGGCCTGCAATCCCAAAGCATTGGGAGCCTTGGTAAGGATGCGAGTGGGCTCGGTTGAAAAAAAAAGCCAATCTAAGAATGAATCTAATAATGAATGACGGCCAACTTCGTTCATGCATGGCTCGTCCAAGCAACTTTGGTCAGAAGTCTTCAGGTTGAAATGTCAAGTTTCCCTGCAAAAGAGACTGAACTCTTATGGGTCTGGATGGTTCTGAATTGCAGGTTGCAACATCAAGCTTGAGGCTAAGGGAATGGCCGGGTCCAGGTTTTGTCCCTGGTGCGCACGTCCCTGCATGCACCCTGCTTGTCCAACTCGGGGACCCATTGCAGGGAAAAACCTCATTTTGAATGGCAACAACACAGCACATGTCGGATTGACACTGGGAACCTGAAATTCTGATGACGGGCAACGAACCAATTGGCAACAACGCTTCTCGGGCTTGACTGCCATTGGCCAGCTGCTCCAGATAGTCTGCTGCATCATGCAGCAGAAACGGATCCATTCCTCAAACAAAATTTGTCCTAGATAAGCTCACACAACATGACAACTGGCGACAAACTAAACTAACATTGGCACTGGTTGTGAGAGACGAGGCGCTCAAACCAGACGCAAATTTGAGGTATGAGTCACGGGTCTTTCGCTCCAGCTCCCGTTGTGGTGCCACAACTCAGGGATTACCGAAATCAGAGCTAGCACAACTGCAACAGCACAGATAAATACAGTAAATCCTCCACTCTTGGCAAAAGTTGTGACATGGTGTGACAGCCAAGCCTTCTGGGGGCTCTTGCATTTCAGCAGCTACAATCCCAGGCAAGTAGAGCAAGACCGGTGACCGGAAGCCGATGTCAGACATGTACTGTTTGGTCCTTCCAATTCCCCCGACAAAACTTTTAAAAAGGCCTTCTTGCGCATGTTACTTTGAAACGAGTCCACGATGAAATGGCTGCGGGCTAACAGCTCGCAATATCACACTGCTCCTCAAGATCACATCATCGGGGCGGTGCGTGGCATAGCCCCGACGCCTCCAGAAATTAAGATCGATGGAGGCATCGCTCACCACACCTGAACGGGAACATGAAACCAATGCTCCAAAGTTCGTTCGGTCACCTGCCTTTGTCACAACTGGACAACTGTTTGCCACAGAGTCCATTCAATGCCCCACGGAAAGTAACCAGCCAGCCTGTCAAATCTTCTCTCCGATCGAAGAAGAAGGCATGTGGGGCACCTGGTCCTCCCAATCCCTTCAAGAAATTCCTTCGGCACCCAATCATCAGCCAGGTTTTCCTCAGCTATCAAAATGCTGGGTGCATGGGAACAACATGCATAATAAATAGGCTCAAAGGGGCGGCAAATTCCATCCACCTATACAACATTTCATAAGACGATATATTTTCCCCGACCTGTCAGGTGATGGCCTCTAGAATTGATGGCACCCTCGATGCAATGCCAGAATTTAGGTCAATCAAAAAGGTCGGGGATCTATGCCAGATAGAATTTTCCCAGGTAAACTGACAGAAAGCATGTTATTTAGAACGCCAGACTGGAATTTCTTGGTTCTGGAATCCTTTTATTTCTTTAAGCAAACAAAATTTTAAAAACAAAATAAACAATCAATGTAAGAGACCCTAATGTAGTAAATTTCCTGTTGGTTTGGCCCACACGCACGGACCCCACGAAGTCTTGGAGAGAGACAGGAAAGCCCACGTTTTCGGACCCTGGGGACATGACTTGGGGGGGTCCGTTTTGGAGGCCCAACCAGAAGGAAATTTTGCAGCCTAATGGACCTTTTACCAAACATATGCCGAACATAGGCCCAACATGGACCCGACATGAAACAAAAGGCATCGACAAAGGTCACACATGGCCTACATGGCCCCAACATGACTACCAAATCAAAGCATTCAGCAAAGATCCGGGCTTACGAACAAAGACCCGAAAAAGGTGTGTTCTTTTGGGCCCTGAGCCCTGCAAAAGAACACCCCGTTCTTGGCGCAACATAGGCTCAAAATAAGCTCAACATAGGCTCAAAATGGCCAGCATAAGCCCAACATAGGCCCAACATGGGACCAACACACCTCAACATGGGACCAACAAGGCCCAACATAGCTCAACCTGGCTCCAAAACCAAGGGCTCATTTTGAAGCTCAAAAAGGAAAATCCAAGGCGAAACCGAGCCATCCTTTTTTTGGACAAACAAGAGCCCAACATAGACCAACATATTGCCAACATAGGTCCCGCATATAGACCCAACATGGCCCCAACATGACCCCATCCAGGTACCGGCATGGGCACCCAGACACGACCTCAAATTCACTGTAAAATTATGTTTGTTTGCTTTTTTTTGCTCGGAACCAGCCTGGCAGGAAATTCACAACCAGAACGGCTAGTCAATCAAGAATGACATAGCAGCAGCACACAATTTAAACTTCCCAGCCGCCGACTCCATGTCCAATAGGGAACTGTAACTAAAATAGATATGTCATCAGAATCATAATGTCAGAAGATATCTGTGATAAAACTTTTGCTTTATATGGAAGCAGCCCTGGGAAGTCACTCTTGCGGGAGGCTTTTGCAGTTTAGTTGGTGGCCCCATTTACTGAAGTTGCGGGGGCTTTTCTCGAAGATGCAAGAAGCACCAAAAGGGCAAGGAAATTAGTTACCAGAATATCTTAGATACACCCGTCAGATTGCACAAAGTAATGTTTGTTCTGGCCATTATAGCTGTGCACGATTATCGCCAACATGAACTGAACTCGCACCCAAAACTCGGGCTTGACCAAGCATCCAATCCCTGACAGCTTCAACCTTGATCACCTCACGCATCCTCTCATTGGGACGTACACTCTCGTTTCCCATGTAAACCTTCAAGGCATCCATGAACTGTTGCGGATTGTGAAGCTCAGTCTGAGTGGAAAGGAATGCTCCAAGCAAAGAAAAATATTGATCGATGTCTTCGTGGCTGTGACCCGACATGCAATAATGCATGCGGGCACGCCTGATGGCCCGTCTGGAGGTCAAAAAAGCTAAAAGCCGTAGTGTGGAATTGTTTTTTGTCTCCTTTGTGCAATTGTCACTTTGTATGTTCACCTCAAAATCCCTCAAGTCGATGCCGCTCTGGGTCAACTTGTGCAGCACGTGGACAAGGAGCTCACAGGTGAAATCGGCACCTTTGATGATGTGGTGTTCTGCAAAGGCGACGGCGACCAAGTGACCATGGGCGATCACAGCACAGCATTCCATATGGGGTCTCACCACATTGTTGAACTGCTTGGCCGCCATTACCGCAGTGCGTGGTAATGACCACTTTGCATGATCCATGGAGTCTATGATGAGTGTAAGGGTGCTTTGTCCATCCACGTCGCTCCCAATGCGTGACAGTGACCTGTAATTCCAATAACATTCCCGGTCAGAGAATTGCTTCTTCATGTGTGCACCCCACAGCTTTGATTGTGCCATCAAAGCTGCCTGGTTGGAGCCAAGTCTCTTCATGATGGCCTTGTGCTTCAGGCAAGTCGTGCACATCGCTTGGCTTCCAGCTTGTCTGATGCGAAGGTGGCTGAAGGATTCCTCCCAGACCTTGGGTAAATCGTCTGCCACAAAACATGCATGATAATGGTTGACCCCTTTCTCAACATCATCTCAGAATCCCCTAAACATTTGCAAAGAAAAAGTGTGGCTTGGCGCAGCTAGCTACTCTAGTAAACAGCTTGAAGGATACCTGGCATTCAGGGTTCTCTGAATGGAAGAGCCGAAGGTAATCTTTGTAACTGCCTGGTGGCAGCATTCGAAGGGCATTGGCAGCTTCAGGACTCCATTCAGAATCGTCCTTCTTCTTCATCCTTCGCGGCCGTTTGCCTCTCCGACACGCACGGCGAAACTGAAGCTGCTTCTCTTCAGGCTGTTTCCCGGCAGAACTGCACTCTGGAGCTGGCTCTGAGTGTCTGAGATAGATATTGGTCAAAAAGTCGAAGATCAGACTCCGCTTGTGACTGGACAACCCTATGTTGAGTGGGCGAACTTTCGCCAGCCGTCCATCCAATGGACACTCAGTGCCTTTGGCAGCTGCACTTCGTAGTCGGTAGGCTCTATTAGACCCAAGCCCGAGAAGCTTGATCAACCCGCCGAAGCACACCCGACGGCCCAGAAAATGATAGCTACCCTTCCCCCTTCTTCCATCATCTGCATCTGTCAACGGGTCACGCTGCCCCAAGATCTGAAACGCCTCAGGTCAAGAAAATTGTTTTTTTGGTGGCAGCATCTGAGCTAAAACAAACATAATGATGACGAGTTGAAAGTTGAAAGGGCTTGGGTTTTTCAATTGTACTCAACCAAAGCACTTTCTTGTCGGAATCTTCCTTTGTCATCTTTCGCAAGTCCAACCGAACAGCAAGCGCAGCATCAAACATAGACCTCTCACGGAATGGCATGAAGCAGTTCTGGTGTCGGGCCGACTTTGACTTCCTAAAGCAATAGCAGGTGCCATCCACTATGTGTCGGAATTGTTGCCGGATCCGGCTGTCCAGCACTGGGTCAACTAGAGTGTCAGCCTTCCGCTTTCGCGGCACAGCATGCACTAGAGCCCCTCCTCCAGCCTGCCCTGCCGGCTGCGGCCCAGAACAAGGTGGAGCACCATCATCAGAAAGGGTGTCAATATCACCCAACATGCTACTGATGCTGAAACTTAAACATGACTAGACCTTGCAATGCTAACTGCTAACTGCAAGTGGTCTAGATTCTCACACCCTGCTGCAAAGGAATTGGACAACGAGATATGCTTAATCTCCAAATTTCGAATATGATTCAGCATGCTATGTGGGTTCATGCCAGGCATTTTTTCCTGGCCAAGGTGAAACTAAGAGTGGCACTGAAGGCAAGGCAAGCAAGGATTGTTCGAGAAGGAAACTCTTTGCACAGGCTCTGAGTTGAAATCACGATTTTCCAACGCATGGACGCGCGTTGGTTTTGCCAGCTCCTATAAGCCATGCTGACACTGGTCTCTCAAGGCCATCCATCAGGCGGCAGTTCACACGCTGACTGCGATAAAATCCGCATGCTGCACACCAAATCGCAAGACAGCCCTCAAAACAACAAATCCCAAAATCACTGTGCTTGCACTACTGCCTGGTGATATAATAACAAGGGCTGTTGTCCTGCTACTGGCTACCTCCTACACAAAAGCAGGTTCCGGCGGAGCAATCGAAAATTTGCGGATCAAGCGGCCCAAGTCTTTCGGACTGCGGCTTCGGCTCTTCGAACGCACACCACCTGCAGTCTTACCACAAATGACAACGGCTTGACCAAAAAAAACTAACTTGAGTAGCAACGAGGATCATTGTCATGTGACCATGGTGGGCATACCAAAAACTGAATCAATGAGAAAGCGCCTGCGTCATCAAGATCTCTGTCGGTTTTCGCCGGAGGGGGTGGCAAAGCAAACTCATCACGCTTGAGGTTGGGACTTCCATGTGCCACTGCACGTGGCTGGGGGCTGCAGGCAATCAACTCCTCGGGAATCTAAAGAAACATCCTAAGGATTGCAGAGTCGACAACAATTGTTGTTGCTATTTAATCTTTAATCTACTTGTCGTAAACAACATCATAGTCTCCTGGCATGACGTGGGCTCACGCTTTGGCACTGACTGGATGGCTGCCTCACAGGAAAGCAAGCAACAAGTGAGAAGAATTCCACTAAATGAAAGGATTCCAACTGTGGCTGAAATTCCTTTGATATGGCTACGTCTGGCTCAATCAAGGGAAGACTCATTGCTGCACCATGCAGAATCTCCCAAAATCTTTTTTGTGGGGTGGCCAAGTCAATCGTGTCAAAACAATGGGAATCCGGTAAGCCTGCAAAATTTTTGCAATGGATTCTTGGATCCCAAACTCTGGGTTCATTCAAGTCCCCGGTGGGCTACATGAGTCTGAGCATTGCAGTTGCAATGTCTTACCACTTGGCAAGTGACCTTTGTTTTAAAAAACTTATTATCTGAAAGCAAGATAGCACAAACATGCCTGAATCTTTGCAAGGTTCTCTGCAGTAAGAGGCGGTGTCTCCTGGGCCCCAAAGTGTCATGCATGACATGGTTGTTGACTTTTTGAAGATCAGCTAACAGCTAGGAACGTGACGGCATTGGTCTTCTGCTCCAAAGTCTCCTTCAGGCTGGCTGTGGCTGTGACAAACTAGCTGGGATTATGATTGGCACAATGGCTTCGGCACTGGCCGGCCTCGGACGGCAAAGGGTCAAATGGCTCACCCATGTCAGGCTGCGAATCGTCAAATTGCTCCCGACCAGGCAGCACCAGAGTCACTTCATCATCATCCGGATCTGCCTGACATTGGCAAACACATGGCTCAAACAAAATCGTTGGATGTGGGCTGGAACCAGCACCAACATGAACAGCACTCTGCCAGCCTCATGCACTACAATGAGGTTGGCACGGGCCATTGGTCGAGAAGAATCAATGAGCAGGCGTGCAAACAGTTTGAGACAAGGCTACATGAAAAAAACAAGTAAATAGCTGAACCCAAGAGCGGCACGGACAGGAACTGCAAAGATGCAGCAAACTCGCATGGGGTCTCAGTTTTGCAACGCTCACACCAAGCTGTGATAAGAGGCATTTGTAAAGCTAAGCAATGCTAATCACAGCCAATTAAGAACCTGCACGACAAGTGCCTCACGGACCGCTTTATCAAGCAGTCAACCAACTTCGACGCGCTTGTAGTGACAAGCCACCAAGCAGCATGTTAAAAAAAGAATTTCATTGTCATTGCTATCCTATGGGTTTCATCAAAACATTCTTATTGTGGCTCCTGCCATCACTTGTCACAGCCAAAGCGCAACTCATGCTCATGCTGATGCATGGCCAATTGAGCACACCGTGGGAAAACGATATTTCCAAGACATTTCAAACGCTGGTCGTCATGCTCGTTCCGGGTGGGGCGGAGCCATTTGTGCAATGGAATACTCCCTTTGGGATTCCAAGGCTTGAGTGCACTCTGCTTCATGGCCTCTGGGGACATAGCCTTGACATCCTTACGCACAGCTGGGAAATCCTCATCACGAAACAGCAGCAGCCAATTCAAATCTCAAGCGCACATGTTGAAGCAAGATACTAAGTTTTTGGCCTTGAAGTGGAAATTGTCCTTGCTCTTTCTCGCCAGCAAGAACACCCTCTCACGATTGACCTTGAAAACAAAATCTGCAAAGACAACCGCTATTGTACTGGTAGGTAAGCCCTAAGCACAGGCCCTGGCATGCGTCCCAACTTCATGTCCAGTGACATTCACCCACTGCAACTTCCATCCTCTGGACAGAAATTCCTGCAAAAGGGCCACGACTCAGTTTCAATGTAAAAAAAATGACATTCAACTGTACGACTCCTGAACCAGCCAAGCCATCATGCTCTGCATCCCCTTGCACACCAAGTTGGCCACGTTCTCGATCAGCACGAATTGACTTAGAAACAATGCATCAACATCATATCATACGGGGGCTATTAAATTGAAAAATCAACGAACATAGCTTCTGGTGCTATCACTTGAACATCTGGGACATGGACAGATTGCCGCCGCAATCGACGCTTTCATCCAGCAAGCGAAACAGGTGTGTGACCAAGGAGCTGCGTGGGTCAGAGAGACCCAATTCACTCCCGGCCTTACACACCCCCTGGCACAGCGATATTAGCATTAAAAATTACAAAATGAATCCGCAACACCTCAACCAGATAAAATGGGACCAATCACCACTGAACCTCCTGACCTGACAGGGAAAGCCCAATGTTACTCCAGCAGCTTTGGCAACTTCCGCAGAATCGCAGTGGCGCAAGCTGAAAGACATGACATCCCGGTAGATAGGACACTGGCCAAGATGGCCCTCTTGCTGGCGTGCTCGAAGTACACGGGTAGCGAAGTCGTCACGTTCGACCTTAAAAATAATCTGCTTTGCTTCATCCCAATACACTTGATGCGTGACCAAAACAAAATCAAATCTTGACGGACGACAGCAAAACAAAATCACCCACAACTTCACCGACTTTGATGCAAAAGGGCTGAGGATTGCACAAAACACGCAGGGCGGATAAACCTGAGAAACTCCACCAACAGCTTCGGCGCTACTGCGGCACTATGCTCTGGGGACGCTGCTCACGGAGGCCTAGTTCCAGACCGCCGACCCCCGAGAAGAGGGATATGGCAGTCAAAGCTGGCTCCTGGAACGCAATGACAAATTAAATTATTTCACAAACTTATGAAAAAACAAGATGGCTCCTACAAGGAAATGACAATTTTTTCACAAACCAGACTTAAAACCACTAGAGGATTCGGCTCACAAAGTATATCAGTCGCACGCTAAGGCTGGCCTTGGAAAGAGGGGGGAAAAGTTCACGGAAGTGCTCCGGCTTGACAGAGCCATAAATTGGCAGAGTCCAACCTCGCGGCAATCCTGCCATCGCAAGATGATTCTAAATTCAACAACTGCACTTCATGCCACTGGATGAACTTCAGGCCAACATCACTGGACGCTTGACACCTCTCCTGCAACAAACTCTGCAAGCTCTGGGGGTACAAACCGGTGTGAGCCAGGCTTGATGCCGTGCGACCGGCACTGTTGGCGATACTTGTCCCACCAAAGAATCTGAGTCCCAAAGTCCTCGCAATGACGCATCGAAACATATTATTACATTGAAACCAACATTCATGTCCAAAAAACAATCATTTTACTCAGAAAGGTCCTGGCGGCCGCGGACAGAGAGGTACCGGTTGTTGGCTCTGGTTGTCGAGCCAAACACGCCTCATGACAGGCACATTGCCTGGCCAGCTCCCTTCCCAACGCCATGAAAGATCACTGTGAGGCATCCATTTGAGGGCATGGCGGACTGTGCCGTATGACTTCATGAAGACCGGTTTGGTAACAAGTTTGGTCTTAGCAGCTCGTGTCTTCTTGCTGGGGCGAGGAGGAACCTCAGAGCGCAAGCCACACAGACTGAACTACCCACCAGCTGAAATTGGATTCTACTATCATTGCCAACCACCACACGCAATTCGTTCCAAATTGTGCCCAAAAACAAGTTTCATCCTCAGTGGTGCTGAGCGAGGTTTGCAGGCACGGTCGAACTTATGGATTGTCACTTGGCCAGAAATCAAGCAAGCCTTGCCCACCTTTGGAAACTTGGTGCCAGAAGGCACAGATATAGGAGTGGCTGCAGCAGCCTGGCGCAAAAAAAAACGGCATGCTTGGATCACAGACTACAATGTTTTACAGGCTGGTAGATCAAAGTAAATCTCTTAAACCGAACCTGCATAGGAGTTGCTTCCGGGGAAGGCTCGTCACTGAGCAAGCAAACACATTTTCGAGGCACTCGAAACAACATAGTAGAACACATTGACATTCATGTAGTTTCCCTTTAAACTCTTTGACTGCGTCTCTGTCAGGTAGATTTTTGTCAAACCGCTTGTGACTGAATCTCATTCAAACCCGTGACTGGCAAGATTGAGGCATGCACTCAGTCAACTGATCTATATTCTCCAGCGGCATGGCTGCGAAATGCCACAGGTTTTGCGCCCGTCCCTCTATGCTATTAAACAGGAAAATGTTTGACGTGAATCAGCACGCGCAAAATCGTGCAGAATTACGCACACTGAGACCTGCTCATGGTGTTTGCGGACGGCGAGCACAAAAACACAGGGAAAAAACCGTGTTTAAAAATATGTTGGCCTCAAGGTTTTGTTTGTAAAATCAATCCCGTAATCATTATTGAAACCCATTATATACATTTCATGTCAGATGTCATGTCATTGTGTGGATTGAATACCCGATCAAATTTGAGGTTCAAACCCCTTGGAAAAAAGTTGCCAAGAACCCTTTGCAGTAAAAAAACTCTCCGTTCGAATTCAATATGATGTTGTTCTTGTCGCTTTTGTTGTGGTAGTAATGGCGGTGGTGGTGCCGGAGAAATAACTTCCACTGGGTAGGTTCAAAATAATAATATCCTCAGGGAGTACGTAATAATAATTAGTGGGTGAAAAATGTGCTTGAATATTATTCATAGGTAGCAACTTGTGCCAATATCTCGTACTTAAAAACCCTTCCTTTGTTGCTGGTGGTGGAAATAGTAAGAATAATAATAATAACGCTAATAATAATAAGAATAATAATAATAATGGTAGTAGTAGTAGTAGCAGCAGCAGGACTAGGAACAACAGTTTAAATAAAAAGTGGCAGCAGCAGCAACAACAACAACAACAACACCAGCAGCAGCAGCAACAACAACAGCAGCAGCAGAAGCAACAGCAACAGCAACAGCAATAGTAGCAGCAGTGGCAGCAGTCGCAGCAGTGGCAGCCGCAGCGGCGACAGCAGCACCAAAAGCAAAAGCAAAAGCACCAGGAGCAACAGCAGCGGCAGCAGCATCAGCAGCAGGAGTAGTAGTAGTAGTAGTAGTAGCAGTAGTAGTAGTAGTACTGCTAGTAGTAGTAGTAGTAGTAGTAGTAGTAGTAGCAGCAGTAGCAGTAGCAGTAGTAGTAGTAGGCCAAAAGTGTCTCCAAATTGAAGCTCTTTTCCTGAGGACCTCTTTCAAGGGAAATCTTGTTAGTAGCAGTAGCAGTAGCAGTAGTAGCAGTAGCAGTAGTAGCAGTAGTAGCAGTAGTAGCAGTAGGAGTAGTAGGAGTAGTAGTAGTAGTAGTAGTAGCAGTAGTAGTGGTAGTGGTAGTGGTAGCAGTAGCAGTAGCAGTAGCAGTAGTAGTAGTAGTAGTAGTAGTAGAAGTAGAAGTAGAAGTAGTAGCAGTAGTAGTAGTAGTAGTGGTGGTAGTAGTAGTAGTAGTAGTAGTAGTAATAAATAGTGGTAATAAATTGTAGTAGTGGTAGCCGTTCTATTAGACAAGGATCGTGGTACCCACCCCGATTTTTTTTTTAAGATGCCATGGTGGTGTGGTGTCAGCCATACAACATCCCTCAACACATTTTTTTCATTTTAGCGGACCTGAAAGATTCAAGCTTCTTGCAAGGTCCACAAAGTCATGGTCAAATCATGCTTTGTAGAGAATCTCAAAAAACCTTCTACAAAGTCTTACAAGTCTTTGAAGTTGAAGATCTCCGCAAGATCTTCTCACAAGGACCTTTGCAAGATCCATGATGATGCACTAGGACTGTAATTATTACAGAACCTTCTACAGAATCTTACACAGCCTTGCAAGATCTCCACAAGATCATCTCAAGGACCTCTGCAAGGATCTTTGTGCCACTAAAAGTGAGAATGGACCCTTCGTAAAATGGAATCCTGGATGCAAAATGGACTCCTGGTTGCCAGGCATCAGCCTTACAATCAGACATGTCGAAATGCCTTGCTTTTTTTCTGCGAAGTCGACATGTTGCGTGAAGTTGCACAAAACTGCAAAAAATGTAGGAGCCAAATCCGAGAAATGTCTTTGTGAGCAGCTACGT
>Ga0126342_10017764_pt1 | contig 12264 bp, 10 predicted proteins | sample Cyp1metagenome_FD_92528 | JGI IMG/M metagenome (GOLD analysis project Ga0126342, IMG submission 92528) | Coral microbial communities from Lord Howe Island, Old Settlement Bay, Australia - Cyphastrea 1 metagenome | ecosystem: Host-associated > Invertebrates > Cnidaria > Coral ... | reverse complement strand
GGGGAGGGGCTAATAACGTTCTTGGCTGGCCGTCTTACAAGATATTCTCTTGGACTTGCTGCTACGCTATCCACTCTTCTCTTGCACTGTACCTTGCCACACGCTATCAACTTCTTTTTTAACTTGCAAGACACTCTTGATTTTTGCATTGTTGTTTCTTGTTTTTTTTGGGGGGGGGTTTTGGGGAGGGGCTAATAACGTTCTTGGCTGGCCGTCTTACAAGATATTCTCTTGGACTTGCTGCTACGCTATCCACTCTTCTCTTGCACTGTACCTTGCCACACGCTATCAACTTTCGGGGGTCTGCAGCTTCTTTCTTCTTACTCTTTCTCTTCTACTCTTCTTTCTTCTAATCTTTCTCTTCTCTCTGCCTCTTCCTTGCTCTGCTTTTCATCTGTCCATATTGTCGGAAGTTTGACTTCTAAACTTCCTTCGATTATTGATATGTGATGGTAACTCCACACTAGTTTGGAGTTGAATGTGATTTGCTGCGCCTCTAGTGGGTTTGAGGCGCCCAGTGGCCCTGCACCTGCGAGCCTCGCAGCTTTGAAGCCGCCACCTTCCATGGCTGATCTCAATGCCGACCCTAACGCACACAACAGACGCTCGTTGGCGAAATTCTTTGGACGCTTGGGAAGATCAAGGGTCGGTAAAGGCGCTATAAGTTATAGGTGTTTTGATGGCCATCACAAGTTTTCTTTGGTGGAATCTTTGCCTTCAGGCTCCTCAAGATCATCAAGCAAGCTGTGAGAATCTATGAGATATAAACATGATAGAATCATCTAGCCGAATCTAGCCAACATATTTGTAACCAAGAGTGGGTAGGTCAATGGCCATCATAGCAGTGCCGAGGTGGCAGCACGGTTCAAGATCAGGAGATCAAGGTCATTGACTCCAGAGGGCAGATGTCACCGTGGCTGCAGGGGGTTGTCCTTCATGGGTAATTTACCGATTTACACACCAAAAATGGTACATTGAATAGGGACAAAGGTGGGAACATGAACTCTTAGACCAATTTTAGAGGCTATATAATTAAATTCATGCAAACCCAGGGATGATGTGGAAGTTGCCGGCAGCTGGTTTTAAAGATGTGGATTTTCCCAGCAACATCCATTGTGTGGGAAGTGCTGGCATATTCTTGCCGACATGCAGTTGGATTGCTTGCGATTCCGCAACATCCCAAATCCATCCAAATCCATCCAAATCCTTCAATGGGCTGATGCTGGAAATTCTGTACTACCCAGCAGCCAGTCCTTTTCCCATGGGTTGATTCATAGAGGGGAGCGTGCCCCGTTTTTCAACAACTAACGGGTACTGACCTCTGAGGCTGCCTCAGTTTCCACGCTATGCGACTTTTCAGGAGGTGGGAGATGCAAGGGGAGTTGGGGAGATCCTTTCGAGAAACCTTCATGGGGTGTATCCAGTGGTTATGCAATCATGGAAATGACTATAGATAAGGACTATAGATAATGTCAGTTACTAAGTTACACATTCCATGATAGTTGGCCATAGTTGGGTAGCTGGTCACTGCGATCACCATTTTCCGATACTTGCAGCAGGATATGCCATCACAATTGACTGCAGCTGGTCAACCATTTTCCACATCTGACATGGGGCTTGTCTGAGTTTTTGCAGGAAACATAAAACAAATTCTTGATGGCTAGTCACATTTTTTGCCATTGAAACTGCTATTTCTTATGGGCCAATCCCCATAGATCCACATTTTTAAGCATGTCCCATTAACCCTTATGGCTTCCCATGGTTGATCCCAATCTGTTGTTTCCAGAAGATCCAGAGCAGGCGCCATTTTGCTCGTCCATCCAAGCTGATCTGCAGAAGGCCGGCTTTCCAGCGCCCTCGCAGATTCAGCAGCCACTGGGCGAATGTTCAGCGGATGAATGGTGGAAGTCACAGTGGAATTTCTGATCATTTGCTTGGAACAATATCTGCTTGGTGGTTTGGAACATGAATTTTATAACTTTCCATATATTGGGAATAGTAATCCAACTGACTTTCATATTTTTCAGAGGGGTTGAAACATGTTGAAACCACCAACCAAATATGATGACCCCTCAATTTTTCAGAGCCCATTGAAGCTCATCATGCCATCAAAATCCTGGATTCAAGGTCTAGCTTGGGAATCCTTGGGATGGGAATCGAAGGGGGCCAAGGTTTTGGCCTGAACAACCAATGCGAAATGAGCGGAAGTTTTAAAGCTTTCCCCTGGACTGTTCTGTTTCCATCCCCGGAATTTGACATAAAACCTTAAACAGCCATATCCAATTACAATTATGTTATATTTATGGAGTTATCTAGGAGGAAACTCATCCTCAATGGTACCATGCTGCGCTTGGTTCCCGCCACCAAGTTTCAGGAGTTTCAAGGTCTCAACATGTGACCAGAATGTCTATTGAGGTACTCCTGGCCACTTGCAATGCAGGGCTATGATGTGATTGGTGTGGCAGCCACAGGAAGCGGAAAGACACCTGGCGGCAAAGTTGGAAGGCTGGCCTCATTGTGTTGTTGTGGATAATGATTTGATAAGTATGATAATCATGATAAGTATGATAAGTATGATAATTATGATAATTTCAATCATTATTATGATGAGACCCCATGGCGTATTATCATTAGATTAAACATCACAAGCGTCATTTGCTCTCGTGCTGGCTTGGATTCGCTAAGGACGCTGGCCTTCTTGCTGCCCGCCTTCCATTTTCTGATCGAGAGACAGGTCCGCGCAGGAGCCCGCGAGACCTGCGAGACCGGCGAGACTGGGGGGATATGGGGAAGCCGGGAAGCCTTAGCTGGGTATATATATATATTGGGATATGGGATATGGGGATATGGGGATATATATGCTGGGTTCAGGAGATCCTCATTTTCTGGTGATGGCACCAACTCGAGAGCTTGCTGTGCAGATCGAAGAGGAAGCGGTGAAGTTTGGCAGGCAGTTTCTCCAGGGTTGGAGCTGCGCATTCCTCTGGGCCAGACAAATGGTTCTTTTTTTTTTCTGTTGTGTAGTGCTCAATCCAACTTGCAGCTGTCATGGCTTCTCTCGTGACTGATCCAAGCACATTACCCTCTGTTTATCCAACCTGGCAATGGAACAGGCCCTCAGGTCTAAATTATTGTCCTCTCAAGTAGCCAACCATGTTTCTGAAGCGCTGAAATGTGCATCCTCAGTAGGGTTCAACCCGCAAGTTTGGTTGTTTAGACAACCAAGTTTTGATCGCAAAGGTTCACCTTTTCAGTGGCAACCATCCCATCAGGGCCAGCGGCATTCGAACGTGCTGCTGCTATGGGGGAGCTCCCAAGGGACCTCAGGCCATGTCCCTGCGGGACGGCGTGCATGGCGTCATTGGACCCTCGGCAGTGGGCCAGTGATCACTGGGGACCTCCTGCAAACTGGTTGAAGTCAATGATACACATGAAAAAAACGAGTACACACACAGAATTGTTGATGTATAAGATGGTTTTTGAGTAAAATATAGTAAAATAGCAACACTACGAAGAACAATAACAACGACATAATTAGGATACTGATTTTTGGTGGGCTCATTGTTGGGTGGATCCATGTTCCAAAATCGGGGTCATTTCTTCCCAGAAATTACTAGAGATGGCTACATAAAAGGGACACATAGCATGAATTCTACGTATCAATGGATGGTATTTTACGGTAAAACCATGCTTCCCAAGAATCCCTCAGGTCAATCCGATGAGAAGCCGAATTTTCGAGACATCTCCAGTTCAACCAAGGAACTCCGGGCCGAATCAATGACTTCCTGGAGGGTATGCAGCACCTTGGTATCCAGTTGAGGCATGTTTCCTATGAACTATGGCCATTTTCCGGGTTGATCCCAGGGTCCCATTCTCAGTGCCTGGATCCTCCAAGTATCTCAGGGTCCGCCTTCAAGATGTGAACAAGCTGGTGCTGGATGAGGTGGGAACTGAGGGGTGGCAGATGCATGGAGCACTCCAGTGAAATGCTTTCGCAAGACCCAGCAGAATCTTGGTGAAGTGCTAAACCAGCTTAAATCTTCTCAATTTCAAACCAACTCTTGTTGCATCTTAGATGTTTTCAACTTTCATGAAATTCTTGTCTCGTTGACACCTGCAGTTTATGATATGCCAACCTGCTGATGTCAGGCAGATCGCATGCTTGACATGGGCTTTGAACCGCAGATCCGCAAAATCCTTGCGAAGAGACCTGGTGAAATTTTGCGACAGCACAGGGACCTTCAGCATATTTTCCCAGTGCAAAATTGGACTTTTTGGATTCCGAAGTCTGATTTGAGGAGACATAGGGCATAGACTCCTCAAATCATCCCCAAAGGGCATCCACTCTGTCCAGATCCAGCGGGTCCAGCGGGTCCAGCGGGTCCAGGATCACCAATCCACAACGGCACACCATGTTCTTTACTGCCACCTGGCCCATGAGCATCCGACGCCTTGCCGCGGAGTTCCTGAGAAATCCGGTCACTTGGAGTCTCCCAAATGTGTGGGTGACGCCTGAAGGTGAGAAATGGGAGTGGTGAAGGGTTGCAGATAGGAATAGCCTAGGTTATATTGAAATATATTGAAATATGAGGGCTTGGGGGTAGCAACTCTGGCACCAACTGCATGGAGCTGAAACAGATTTTCTCGAAGTGGGCGACAGCTGTCATGGGAATCTTTGACGGCGCATGATCCTGCGAAAACTGAGATCCAAATTCAGATCGGAAACCGGGACGAGCTCAAAGGCAACCAGGACCTGATTGAATGACAGAAAACATGGATGGAATGGTAAGGGATGTTTTGGGAGGATGTGAAGACTGGCTTGTAGTAGTGGTTTGTGCATGTTTGTGCAATCCTTACAATTATAGAAGTTGGTGCACCACTGAGATAACCTGACCACCTCGGCAGGATATTGTGCAGATTATCTCCCCCTGCAACCAGTACAACAAGAACCAGATCTTACTGCAGGTTCTGTCACAGTCAGGCGGCTGCAGGGTCATAGATATTGCAATGAGCTTATGTTGTCTGACATTTACTGTGAAAGGAATCCTCTCAGGTATCATTTTGTGTATCTATCTTCTCCTGATCCTATGTCGTCTTGTCTTATCTTATCTTGTCTCACCGAACGGAGTCTTATCTTATCTTGTTCCATCCCACTGTATCTTTTACATTCTTTTACTATGCTGTAATTTATTGAATCACCTATACCTGCATTGGCATCTACATCTACACATGATATGTTGCTTTGGCTTGATATCCTATACAGAAACATCTATATCAACATACAGTTTCTTCCACCCATCGCTTGGAGCCCCCTGCGCCGGTGCCTGGCAAGGTGTGGGGGATCGCAACAACAGCGCAGCCAAGGCGATCATCTTCTGCTCAACGAAGCGGATGCTGCTCAGCCTGGTGGATTCAGTGGATTTGTCACAATTTCATGTGGATTTCATGGCAATATTATGTGGGTTTTGTAGGGATCTCATGGGGAATTTTATTGTAGATTTTATGGGGGTTTTAGGAGATCTTAAGATAAATACCCAACCAACAATCGGGATATTTGAAGGGCTATAATGGACTATCTTTGCCATACTCTATATATTTGTTTTTCCATCCAACAATATTGGATGATGATGATGATGATGACGACTTTATCCCTTTTGCGGTTTGTTGTGTACCCTCATCTTTGTCGGTTCTTCATTATCTAGAATCTCTATCTATAGTATATATATATGTTATGTATGTATACATATATATATATATTATGTGATTAGGTGTATATATATATATTTACACTTGTACATAAAATACATATAATGTAATTATATATAATGTACATATATATATAATATTATAACACATCCCTCTTGGTTCGCAGACATCCCAGGTGTGACCAGCTGCAAAGAGATTTGCAGCGCGCCGGTGTGCCCTGCGCGGCCATTCATGGCGACAAGGGCCAGCGCGAGCGAGAGCATGTGACTGGGCGTGGTGATTTATAGCGGCTTTTAGCGATTGAAGCAACGAAGATGGGGGGAAACAGCCAACATCAGCCAACCATAGTATAGGGATACACATACTGTGTATGCATACACACACATATATATATATTATACATAGGATAATAGTGAGGCTACAATGGTATATATATACATATATATATATATATATCTATTTATGAATATATATATATAAGTACACATACGTACATGCATAGATCACCAATCGGTGACATGAAGGGATAATGATGCTAAACCAGTGAATGGAATGGGGTATGCCATATTTTCAGACGAAACCAAATGGACCGTCATGCTAGTTGGACATGACCCAGAGAGAAGGATTCCACATAATTTCAGGAATTTTTCGAATTCCGGGTGTTTCGACCATCACATGTTCGTCCTTCGCCTGTGGTGATTTTGAGTTGGGCTCCACTTGCGAATCATTCTGCCACATTTTTTGTCCCCCTTGAACTAAAGTAGTGCTTACTCTGTTCATTGACTACTACATGCTCCGGTAAACTAATGTAGCTATGGAGAATCACTATTGTTAATATGTAAATCAACTATAAACATTATAAGTGGCCATTTTCAATAGCTATCTTAAATTAGCTTAAATTACCAAAGGCTAGTATTATAGGATCTTCGGGGAAGCCAGTCACATTACCAGGCGCTGGGCGAGCTGAAGTCCGGAGCCATGAAGCTCATCGTGGCCACTGATGTGGCAGCACGAGGGATTGACATCAAAGGCGGGGAACCAACCAGAAATCCACGTTGTTTTTTTGTGGCAAAATTCCTTATTGGTGCTTAGTAAGTAGGGAATGAGGGAATGGAATGACTATTAGTTATTATGGATCATTACTAAGCACCAGTAAGATTCTCAAGGCATATCCCTTGAAAGTATAAAGGATATCCATTTTTTGGACTGGATGGCTTCACCCGGCTGATTCACTGGGTCTGAAAAATCCAATGGTTCAACACATGAATTTTTCCCGAAGCATATTGCCATAAATTGAACATGGGATATAGAGGTAAATGAGGTGTATTTATTGTTAATTTAATTTATTACATACATTTTTTCAACACATAAATTGAGGTATATATAAATTATGGAACAAAGCCACATGGCACAGTCCAGTGCGTTTTTTGGGGATGTGGTGCAAGCTGGCTTCACTCTTCAGGCTGCAAGGGGACTCAGACATTTCCCATTGCACAGGTATGGGCCGGTTATGGGTCAAAACTGTGGTACCCAAAGTACCCTAAGATAGCTGGCTAATGGATGATAAATGATGGCAATAATAGAATTTTGACCCATCCCCATATCAACCTGGCCATATTATCAGCACATTATCACCATAATAGAATTAACGGCTGGGGCGGTCAGTTTCTCATTGCAGGTGTGACATTGGTGGTGAACTTCGACGCGCCTGGCAACACTGAGGATGGATTGGTATGGATCATTTTGGATGGTGGATTATAGATGATTACATCTTACGTATAGTAAACATAGACCCCCATAGTAAACATCATTATTTCATTCAAATTATGAGTATGGGACGAGTTGGGGCCCAGTCAGTTTCCGAACAGCCAATGGCCTGCGTGACATCAGGACTATGTGCATCGAATTGGCCGAACGGGCCGTGCTGGACAGAAAGGCAGGGGCACGAGTATAAGGCATACCGGGTACATATTCTAAGCTTGCCGCTTATTCATACGGTTCATATGCGATTTGATGGGGTTTCGAGAGATAGGCATGACTTGGGCCTGATTCCATGCAGATTTGCTGGCAAGTTTAGATCCAGACATGAGTTAGGCTGGTCCTTTGACTGTACGGAGCCAGAATATGTGGCATAGTCAACATCGAGATACTAGAATATGGAAAAACCGAGTAGATATACCCATGAAACATCCCATTCCTGCATCCATTTCCCCTTTCTGCATCTTTCTGTGGTATGTTCCCCAGCCAGGTTATGCTGTCTCATTGATCTCCGACAAGGATGCCCACGCTTTGCGGGGCATCATCGAGGTGATGAGACGAACTAATCAGGACCTTTGTGGGGCCGAAGGGCGGGCCAGGAAAATCCATGTCTTTGCGGCTCCAAAATCTTATGAAGCAACTAACTCTCAGTCAGAAACTGTTTGAAACCAAAAACAGGTTCCGAAGTGAACTCATGTGAACTCACCACCATGTATATATATATATATATCTATATACTATCTATCTATCTATCTAATCTAATCTAATCTAATCTAATCTAAGCTAAGCTAATCTAATCTAATCTAATCTAATCTAGTCTAATCTAATCTAATCTAATCTTATCTTATCTTATCTCATCTTATCTTATCTTATCTTATCTTATCTATCTATCTATCTATCTATCTATCTATCTAATCTATCTATCTATCTATCTATCTATCTATCTATCTACTTATCTATCTATCTATCGATCGATCCATCCATCCATCCATCCATCCATCCATCGATCCTATCTATCCTATCTATATACATATATACATATAGATACATAATTCTTGGTTTCAACTTCATTTGCAACCGGTTTCACCAGCGCACCTGGCTGTTTAACCCCAACCGACCTGCAGGAAGTCACACCGGAGGTCGAGGTGGGCTTGGGATGGGTAGTGCTGGTGAGTTTTCAGCATTTGGGTGTCACATTCTTAGTATTCGCCGTTCAAGTTTGGGGTCTCCCAAGTTTGACCCGTGTCTTGGACTCATTTTTGGTGTTGTCCTTGGTTTTCAGAAACGACAAACAGAGAGCTGGCATTCCCCTCAATGGGCAATCTATGTGGCTTTCCATTCCTCGTCATTTGACTCTGGAGCCCTGGGGGTGCTCTGCTTCAGGCCATGTGTCGCTCAGCCGGCCCACCCCCGCCCAGCGGAAGAGCGCTACGCGGGATGAAGGGCCGGTGAGGTTGGGGAGCCCTGGAGGGGAAGTCCCAGTGGGGCGATTGCACGCAAAGACTGGGCGATTTCACCACCCATCGGGAAATACCACAAGTTGGAGCTACTAAAATGGATCAAATGGCTGGGGAATTGGATTTCATGTCTAGATCCTCAATTCTTGGACTCCCAATGATTAATGATCAGGGCTCGTGGAATTTAGCAAGATATTGCAAGATTTTAGCAAGATATTGCAAGATATGAGATTACAAGAAATGCACAAGCAGGGGGTCTGAGGTTAATGGGGTTCGGGATCACAGGATCAATGAAGGTTATCTCTAGTTCAATAGAATAGTTCTGGCTACAGCCTACCCCTTCCAGCTGATGCTGCACAGCAGGAAGAAATGACGCTAGCACTGGTGCATCGGCTGTTTTCTTTATGATTTTAGAGATAAAGACGCAAGAGCGATTTACTCTACTGGTCATCACTAGTCATTGGTCTTTTACCAGGAAAGGGCCCCTGTTTAGTTCAGACTGGGAGTTTCGGAAGGTAGTCTGCTCCATGGGGCAGCGCCTCACCTGGGGCAGCGCCTCACCTGGGGCTGTCAGTTCAGATTTCACAGGCATGGACAGAGAAACTTGAGGAATTTGCCCTCTCCATGAGTATTCAGCGAGTTGGGATTGAAAATTTAAAGTTGGGCATTTAAGAATTACTGCTGCTCGGATGTTGAAAGCATAATAAGGTTCCAGATTTGCGGTAAATTCCACTACAAGGTGAATGGGGGGTGTCGGGGGCTTGACAGCCCTTGGAGCCCTCCCAGGCACCAATGTGAGCACAGACAGATGGCAGACTCGGCCAGTGGCTGCAATGGCCAGCTGGGCCCGAAGGGCGATCAGCTGGGTGTGCAGCAGGGCGGTTGGGCTCAAAATTCATCCACTGGGCAGGTGTGGTGGGGCGGTTCCAGCTGGGCCCCGTGCGCGTGGTTTTTTTGACGCGCGTGCGGGTGCACAGGGGGAAAAAGCCCACTGCCACCCGCTTGGTTTTAGACCCAAGAAAGTCCGTCTTTTTTTTGGGGTAATTTTGAGCCACATGCCCAAAGCTGCTGGCACCCACGTGTGCCCAGGTGCGCTGCACACGGGAGACGATCTCCCTTAAGAACCGGCGGCGAGCCGGCAATCGGGTTGGGGAAGCTGTGCTTCCTTACACCCTGACTAGTTGATCCGTTCGATATCTTTGCATCAGTGAAACTCTTCCCATTAATTGTAAGGTCAGTAATGTTTTCTGACAGATATGTACTGGCTCTTAAAAGAAGTGGCTTAACTTTTCATAGGAGCAGCACTTCTGCACCCCTTAAAGGTCCCTACGCGTTAACACATCAATATCTATGGAAAGGTCACGCAGCGAAACATGAGTTGGCCCTCCAAGTGGTTTGCTTTATCCCTAGATGTTCAATGTGTGGTAGGTGGGCCACATCATTTTACGAGTATGGTTTATGATACCGCCCCAAATGATAAAATTGGGTGATCATCCGAATCATCCCTTTCTTGTCTCAGGTTTTGGGTGGGTGCCAACTGAGGCCACTCGCCGTCTCTGACAATCAGGACCGTTTCCATTTAGCGCAGGGTTTGGAAAGTTGCAGGCAGAGATCTGATGCCATTGTTCATCAGTTCAGTAGGACCTTCGCGACATTCTGGTATTATATAACTCTCCATTGGAATCAAGACCCGTTTTAGAAGGCAGGTTCTAAAACCCTGCTGAGTGCTGAGTTTTGAGATGTTCACAGCACTGATTTTGACCAAGCCGCAGAACCTGCTAATGCTTCTGGGGCTCTTCGGGCAAGGCCAGACACGGGGGCCCAGCTGGTTGGAGCTGATTTGGCCCCAGATTCATCACTGGAGCCTCCAAATCATCAATTTCATGGTCAGTTTCAAAGGTTCGCTCTCAGGCTCTCAGGTGCCTGTGCTGTACCCACAATTTCCAGCTCCTGGGGACAGGTGGACTTAGGGCCAGCTGCCTGAGAAGCTGAGGGAGGAGATTGGAAGCTGGAGTCAGAGCTTTGGGTTACCCCCCAAAATCCCCACGGGGGTGTAACCAACACGGGCATGCAAGTCTGAAATTCACCATGTGGCACCACCAGACCTTGCAGCAAGGCCAGACATTGCGGGTTGATGTAGAGTTTGCACATTTGTTGGAGAGACTAACATTCCCTGAGACAGGGGATTGAGTTGAGAATTGAAATGCCCATTTACTACCCAAACGCATGCTTCCTAATCCCTGAAACTGCACGAAAAGTGCATGTTGTCCTACTGTCACTGCACAGTAGAACGTGTCACAATCCAGTAGTTTCGCAGAGCGGAGAACTGGAAGTCCGGCTGCAACTGGAGGCAAAACAGTGCCTCTGAAACTCAGAAAACTCAAAGATGTCGCCAGATCTCTTAGCATGGAGACCTGATTGCTATTGACTCCATGGCCATGAGAATCATAGAGACAGGCAAAGACTATAGACAGAGCAGTAGCTTTGATGGGAAAGGCGTTCAACAAACTCACCATCCACCAACACCCACACCACCAATTTCTCCTTCGACAGTCGGTGACTTGCCAGCCGCTTCTTAGTAAGTCGAAAGGGAACCAACCAGTCCTTTGAGGACTGTCCGGAGTGATGTCAGCGGTGCAAAAAAGCCTGTCCGGAGTCATGCTTCAAGTGGCTGGGTGAAGCAAATGGTTTCTGCTCTACTCATAGAGTCTATAGAGAACAAAACTCCTTAGATTCTACAGAAAGCGCCTTATGACATCCTTCACCGCATTAAAACCATTGGTTCCTCGACGCTACTCCAAGGCGCTTCCACAACGACTCCAGCACTTTACCACAGCCAGGTGGCGCCGTGTTCTTCATAGCAACCCCCAAAGACAGTATGTCCTCCAAAAACCGACTAAAATGGTGAGAAGTCACTACTCTATCCTGGGGATTTACTATCTATTCAAGCATGTTGTGCTGATTTGTTGTTTCCTCGGAAGCTAGATTTTTGCTGGATGGCATGCTATGTTTTCTTTGTTATTTCCATTGGGTTTGCTATCATGTTGCCACGCTGCAAGTCTGTCAGGGTGATGGAAAGGGGGTTCTGTGTCGGAGGTGCTGTGTTGTTCCGGGTCTAACCCACCCAGAAGCCACAGCTGCCACGGGACAGAAGAAAACGAGCCACTGTCTGACAAGACCAGTTGAGCTTGTGTGGCAAAGGCATGCGTTGTATTGTGTTGTGGATTATTGTCTTGGCACAGCAGTTGTGACGCTGCAAGTGTGTCTTGGTGATGAGAAGGGGGCTCTGTGTCGGAGGTGCTGTGTTGTTCCGGGTCTAACCCACCCAGAAGCCACAGCTGCC
>Ga0126342_10017763_pt1 | contig 12264 bp, 12 predicted proteins | sample Cyp1metagenome_FD_92528 | JGI IMG/M metagenome (GOLD analysis project Ga0126342, IMG submission 92528) | Coral microbial communities from Lord Howe Island, Old Settlement Bay, Australia - Cyphastrea 1 metagenome | ecosystem: Host-associated > Invertebrates > Cnidaria > Coral ... | reverse complement strand
AATCATTGGAAAAACACAGTGTTTCGCGACTTTCCTACCTTTTCGCGCATCTGTATCTTCTTTCTTCTTACTCTTTCTCTTCTACTCTTCTTTCTTCTAATCTTTCTCTTCTCTCTGCCTCTTGCCATCTCTGCTTTTCATCTGTCCATATTGTCGGAAGTTTGACTTCTAAACTTCCTTCGATTAAGCCCGATATATAGCTAACAATGGGAAACTGTTATATAGATGAATAATATTAGTTACTAACTATGGTTGTTTTGAGTTCCATTTTTGGTGAAGTGAGCAATGGAGGAAAGTCTCACAGATTCTCGCAGTGTATTTTTCGACGGGTGTATGATGTTGTACTGAGAGCGTTGAAATCACTTCTGGGCAAGCCATGTGTTAAGTTAGAGAAAGGGGAATCAAATCGGTCCGTGAGGTGCGGTCTGTTTTTTCTTGCTGGGGCAGGAAAAAATCAAGCTCATCATGACTCCTGAGATCTCCTGAGAGAAGCTGAAGCCATAGCAGTGCTAGCAGAGTGGGAAATGCATTCAGAGCATGCCACATGGGTTAGGATTTTTCAAAGGGAATGTTTATGGGACGGCCATTTTCGCTGTGAGTGAGGCCTGTTGTGCTTCGAATCTCAGATTTTTACACAGCAGCGGCTCATCATATTCATCTTCAAGCATCCAGTTTCACAGTCTGCGCGGGTCTAAGACGTTCCATTCCTGATTTAGATACGAATGGCCATGGCCATCAAGGCTTCTGGATGATGTTCTGAACCCGGAGAAGCGCTTGGCTTCGGCACTTCTGGCCAACATCTTCGGATCAATCGATCAATCGATTTGGGGATGGGTCGCAGGGTCGCAGCTGCGGGACGATTGGTTCTTTTCCCCCCAAACATTCAGACTCAGAATGGTATGTGCCAGCTATTTTACATCAACATCTCCTTCCTTAAATCAGGGAATCCCCACTTGAATCCACTTGATGTTTTTGATGGAGTATCTTTGGAAAAAAAACACCGTTGGAAGACATTGGAACAATAGGTCCAACATGGTTTTGCAGACTCCCATACTTTGTTCTAGATATCATGTTACCCATGTTTCTATATCACCATGATTGTCCTGCAGGTGGCACCTGTTGACCCATTCCAAGCTTTACGAAATCCTCGGGATGCGACGTTTGAAGTCCCCTTTCAAGTCACGGCATTCATCCCAAAGCTTGGAGAGATGCTGACAGAGGGAAATAGAAGCAGCAATCAATGGGGATTTAACAGTTTGCCATGGAAAGATCCACCATGCTGTTAATAGGTAAACCATCTATTTCTATGGGCCATGGCTTAACCATGGTGAACTGTTAGTCATAACCAAAGGGTAGTTTTTTTTAAAAAATGGGGGTTTCGGTGGGGTTTAATATGGTTTAATATGATTTAATGGAATTGAATGGGAGATAATGGGAGATATGATCAACTTGATATGATATTTGGGTGTCAGAAAATGGGGGTATACCACCCTCAAATGGCCGATTTAAATAGGGACCCCATTTTCAGATGAGCCAATTTCCTGACTGAACAGGTTCAACATGTATATCGAACTGGTTTTTCGTCATTGTTGTGAAGGAGACACTTCTTCCGCGCCCACGGAAAACACATGGATGACCGCTGGCTTCTTGGGATCGAAGCCTAGGTTCTTGAGGAAGAACTCAGGCCTTGAAGTAGCCAACAACTGCTAAGATTTTTCGGAATTTGTGGCAATTTGTATGGGGAAAAGAAGATTTAAAGACAAGCCCAACGACAGAAATGACGATTGCAACTGATGTTTTTGTGAGGAATTTTCGAAAAAACGGATGGTACCTCAATTCGTGACCCTCCTATTGTGACTCAGCAGCTGATTTTCCAATCGATCCAACATGGCCGCAGAAGAAATGGAGGACACTAGCGAAAGAATCGCATCATATCGCAAGAATCGCAAGAATCGCAAGATTGGTCCAGTTCTTCGAATTTTTCATGTCATAAAAAAACAAAAGATCTTAGATCTCAATATAGACATCTCTAGTAATGTATGCAATGGCTACAGGGTCCACCATTGGGTCCACCAGCTGGACCATGTTTCCTTTCGGATTTCACAAAGTTTCAGCTTTCCTGATCTCCAGCGAAGGATGAGCACGAAACTGAGGATGACGATGGTGACGAGGCTGGGAGCACTTCTTCGTGGGAAGCGGGTGGATCGATTTACCCAGATAGTATGATAATAAAACATAGTGAGGAATGAGAGTAATCATATGGTATAAATTCAGAAGAACAATAGTGACATATCTAATAATACTACTGCTGCTGCTACTGCTACACTTACTGCTACTGCTACTATTATTACTACTATTATTATTACCAGTTAGTAGTAGTAGTAGTAGTAGTAGTAGTGGTAGTAGTAGTAGTAGTGGTAGTAGTAGTAGTAGTAATAATAGTAGTAGTAATAGTAGTAGTAGTAAGGAAGTAAGGAAGTAAGTAAGGTAATAGTAGTAGTAGTCGTCGTCGTCGTCGTCGTCGTCGTAGTGGTCGTAGTAGTCGTAGTAGTCGTAGTAGTCGTAGTAGTCGTAGTAGTCGTAGTAGTCGTAGTAGTAGTAGTAGTAGTGGTAGTAGTAGTAGTGGTAGTAGTAGTAGTAGTAGTAGTATGTAGCAGTAGTATTTAGTAGTAGTACGTAGCAGTAGTATGTAGCAGTAGTATGTAGCAGTAGTAGCATTAGTAGCATTAGTAGCAGTAGTAGTAGCAGTAGTAGTAGTAGCAGTAGTAGTAGTAATAATAGCAAGAATGACTATGGCAATGGCAATGATAACAATAATGACTGCTCGTGCCATTGATTGCCATTATTACAATTATTGTTATTATTAGTGCGGACTGGTCGTGTTCCCATTTTCATCATGCTCCACAGCTTGGCTGATTTTGTTCGGGCCATTTTGTACACATCACTGTGTTTTCAGGCAAATCGTGCCAAGTCTCACATGTGGCAAACCAGAGGGAGAAAAAACAAACTTAAGGACTTAGAAAGTCAAAATCGCCCTTACTGTACCTCGTTTTGAAATTGAATAGGGAATAATGTACTGGTTGGTGGTTCGGAACATGAATTTTATGTTTCCATATATTGGGAATAATAATCCCATTTGACTTTCATATTTTTCAGAGGAGTAGGGTTGAAACCACCAACCAGATGTATTTGGGTAAAGCAAAAATTGCAGTCCCGGCCAATTTAACCGGATGGATTCTCAAAGCCATTTCTGGTTTTCCATTAGGGCCATGTCTGATCGGGTTTAGCACATTGACCATGAACATCCACGAAGTTATCACCAGTTTCTTAAACATTTCGGGACATTCTTCAGCAGGGATGCTGTGGAGATCATGTGATGTGGGAAAGCTTCATTCGGAAAATCCATCAGACATATTTCATATTAATTTCCATAGGTTTCTGTGGTTTTTGTTGCTGGGATAAGTTGTTTTCCATAGATTTCTTTTAAAAATTTACCCTCTGGTAAACTAACATAGCTATGGAAAATCACAATCTTTAATAGGTAAATCAACTATATATAGATGTGCCATTTTCAATAGCTATGTTAAATTTTCAATGTGCCATTTTCAATACCTTGAGGTTGGTACTTTATTAAAGACACCATGAAATCTCGCGACGCATCCTGGTTCATTTGGATCCCAAAATGGGATCACACGATCAGCGGTGTATGTCAGTTATGTTGCCGGAGCGTTAGGGAGCTGGGAATAGACATCTTTGTTTGACATCTGAAAATACATGAAAATTTAAGGTAATTCTCCCAATTTTTTGATGCTTTAAACTAAAAAAACTTGAAAGTTTCCACGATTGAAAAACAAAGACTATTGGCACTTGCCACACTTTCAGATACTTATTTTCCACACATTGTTGATCGCCCTGATCATGGCTCCCTCTCTATGTGGATATACATGTATGTATGTATACATGATGCCATTTCTGCGGCATCAATTCTTTTGACGACAAGCAATGATTGATGGTTTGATATGGTTTTACGGAGGTGTTTTTCCTGTTTTTTTTTATGCTTTTATAGGCCTTTTTCACAGGATTTACGGTTTGAAATGGTTTATACCCAATAATTGATCATCACCAATGATGGTTTCATATGGTTTATACCCCTTTTGTTCATAAATCAATGTCTGGTTGCGCACAGGGGTTTCCCTGTGAAATGTCCCGAAATTTCGGAGTCAGGAGCCCAATGAGCTGGTTGGATACCTGGAGGACAGGAAGTGAACTCTGATTTTTTCCAGTGGGTCGTCCCCAAATTGAAGTATGTGATATATATATATATAGAGTTACATATATGTATATATATATACAATTATATATATATATATAATTATATAGTATATATATATATATATTGACACACATAAAAATCATTATAAACATGTGTATATATATATATGTATATACTTATACACATGATACAAATAAATAAGATAGATATATACGTAAAAATCAGAAAAATATATATGTACACATCACACATATATATATATATATATATATCATATTCACACATTTCCAGTAACTTGTTCCACTTTTTCGCTATTTTTGTTGGTAACTCTTCCCAATCTTTGGTGCCATCTTTGGCCCCATTACCCTGCGGACGTGGCGGCGCCAATTGACAGCAAGGTGCCAGACTCAGATGATTCGGGTGCCAAACTCTACCAGGGGATTTGTTACAACGGGATCTACCCCCAATAAGTGACATACCCTCTGGTAATTTGTTACATAGCTATTGAAAATGGTGATTTATAGTGAGTTTTCCCATTGAACATGGTGATTTTCCATAGTTATGTTAGTTTACCAGAGGGTAGTCAACAAGAAACCATGCCCAATGACTTACCAGAAGTTGGTAGCATAGTATAAATCATTCCCGAGGAACACTTTTTTTCGTAAAATTGACGTAGCGAAGTGGAAAATCACCATTTTTAAGTTTGATAAATCATTATAATTCATCTATAAACGGGGCATTTTTTCCTTCAGCTATGTTAGATCACCAGAGGGTAACCACCAGGAGTTGTTTTCCTTTTTCTTTCCAGGAGGAGTTTACTAAGAAGAATGAGAACGGGGATGAAAAGGAGCAAAAGATCGGGGTCCTTCACCACCAAAAACGAGGATTACAAACATGTGATTGCAACAACCCATAAATGCAAAATCGTCTTTTTCCATCCTGTACATATAAATGTTGCGACCTCACATGTGGGTATCCAATTTTGATCCATTCGTAGAATGTGGGCTTTAATCATGTTCAACTCGCTAAATAGTTCGATTTTTTTCGCCAGCAGGGGTAGAAGATGATTGGGCAGCCATTGGATCGAAGACCCCAAAGGGGTGTGAAACGCGATCCAAAGAGCACTGATTCCAAAAAAGAAAGGTCAGCTCTCTCAATGCTTGATGCTTCGAAGCAATCTTCACAAGTAAAACACATTTTTCAACACCAGTCAATGAGTAAAACAGCCAATTCTCCCAGTATTTCTAGATCTTTCTTCTCGTCGCAAGTCAGTTCTTCGAAGATTCGACGCGCTTGGATCCTGGGGTGCGACGCAATGGAGGCATTGCACATTGATTACATGTGGTGCTGGGTGCTGCACCTAGGCATGTGCCACAAGCACCTATCAATGGCAGTGCACTGGTATGGGATGTATATATTTGTGTACATCCAATGTAGTACGCCTAGTACATACAATTCATTACAAATCTACAGCAGATGCCTATGATTTTCTACATTTTTATACATGTTTCTTTCATCCAAATCTACAAGCATTCTTTGGTCCCCAACTATACATTCTGAATTTCTCGGCCCTGCCAGGCCAATCGAACAATGTATCCTGGAGAGCTATCACCAGGAAGCGGCTGGCGTTTGGTGACCCAACCTGAAGCGATGATGTGGTGGGAACCATTGAACGGCATCACGGACAACAACAAAACTTGGCATAGAATGGAAATCAAATGGATATCGGGATACACTGTAAGGCGGATGTTTAACATTGTTTAACCATATTTTCCATTTTTGGTAGAAAAACATGCCATTTAGAAGGTCTCATTTGTAGTTGTGCATCCATCGGGCGCTTCATTGATTCAAGCAATCTCAGTGAGTATCATCCCATGAGATTTGAGATCCAGGGGTCTCCGCTTACTAGCACCCAAACTGGGTTGACAATTGGGGATGGTGACCAAAAAATGGTAAAAAAAATGTGGATCTCACATTTTGCAACCTGAAAAAATATCTTCAGATGTTCAACATCGTTTTCAGAGATCAGCCCTGTGTGTAGCTGGATGTAGCTGGTGTTCTTCCCGGCCGGAGCATCATCCTGGGGGTCATCAATAGCTGTGTTGATACAATAGCTGGATCAGTCAGAAGCATCACCGCATAATTCGACATTTCAATCATTTCACATCTCTTGACTTCAACTTCACAACCCTTCGAAAAAAAAAAAACATGCCCAACTTTACAACCAGTTTGGATCAATATTTACCCCAAGTTGAGTCATTGGTTTGGACGCTTCCCCTTTTTTTCCCCGGTCACAATGGTCCCAGTCTGCCCAGATCGGAGCAGACTCAGCGATGCCACTTGGCGGACTATGGGAAAAATTGCCAGATGGGAAGCAGCGGTACTTTTTTGACTCAAAAAAATAGATCAAACATCAATGGGAATTTCGGGATCCGAATATATGGTAGGTACCTCCAATTTAGGTTCCGAAAATGGCCATTGAAAACATCCCAGTTGTAAGGAAAACATAGGAAAGAACTTGATTCTTGATTCTTCCAGCATTTGAGATCTTGCGTATGAGGTCGTGAGGTTGGTAACCTTCAAATCCGCTAGGATTGGATGAGTTCTAAGTCTGCATCAACATTTCATAGTCTGCGCAGTCAAACTTTTTGGCACCCGATTTCCCACTCTGGGGTCATTGGCGGAAAAAAGGCACTATGATGATAAAGGCGATTTTTTCGGAGTCAAAACCTGGTTGGTGGTGGCTGGAACATTTTTGATTTTCCATTTCATATATGGGATGTCATCCCAACCCCATTGACGAACTCCATCATTTTTCAGAGGGGTGGCCAAAAACCACCAGAAACTGTACATAGCCCAAAATACTGTACCTTCCTGGGAGGACCAATTTTGCAAAATGCAGTTCTTTGGGCCTGAAATTTTGGACAGAAATATCCACATGATCCACGAGCTGAGGACTTTTCGCTGTCACCCAACAGCAGAGTGCTGGCCCCAGTGGACCACAATAGACCTAGACATAACTAGACAGAAAACCAACCAATTGATCCTTCCAGTCCTTTTTTTGATTTAGTTTTTTTTTTCATCGATAGATCATCCATATTCAGAATTCACATGGGTATGGGTCAATACCTATAGATACCATTTTTAGTGGGATGAACATCCATAAATCCCAGCTATTTTGGGGTTCACTAGGTACCAGGGTTTTGACCCATCCCCACATTCGAATATGTTCGTTTCAATCTGTGAAGACTCGTTGTGTCACTGGTACGACTCGCCTCAGCTGATCAGCCGATGATTTTTCCGGAGTTGGTGGAGCCCGACATCCATCAACGAGAAGGTAGATGGTAGATGTAGACAAGATGTAGATATAGATGCTATTAATGATGCTATATATATATATGTATATATATAGAGCCATCTATCATTAATATAGATGGTATTAATGATATCATATATGCTATATATGCTATAGATATAGATGCCATATATAATATCCCTTTTCAACCCAGAATATCTGAGAGTTCCCCTGGTGAGACCACCATGCGCTCCACGGGTGGCTTCTCTTTCGCCAGCAATCGCACTATGGGTGGCTCGGTCTGGTGGGGATGACTAGGGGGATGAAGATCGATGTGAAAACCAAGGTCTTGAGTTATAAAATAGTGGATTTACCCATTGAAAATGGTGATTTTCCATCGTTTTTTGTATGTTATACCCTCTGGTAAACGTTTACATAACGAACTGGAAAGATCCACCATGCTATTAGTGGGAAAACTCACTATTCTATGGCTATTTTCAATAGCTTTTTGTATGTATACCAGAGGGTAAGTAGAAGAACATAGTTCTGGAATTGTAGAGGAACCATTGTTTGAAGCCATGTTTGTGAAAACCAGGGTCTTTATATTTTTTTTTGGGAGGTGTAGGGGATTAACAGATGGGATCAGATGAGATTTTGCAAGCTGCCGTAAGATTCATGGTCCCAGCTGCAACGTTACAACCAATCCGGAGAAACTGAACTTTGACAAACTAATGTGGTCTGATTCAGAACTTGATCTTCATGAACTATATAATCCAATCAGATTCGTGAACTGTTTATTTGCTCAATATATATATATACATACATAATACATATATATGATAATACATATGTATATATATATATATGATAATACATACAATATATAGATAATATGTATAATATATATAATATATATAACATTATATATATATATATATGATATATGTATTATAGTATATATATACACATCACATTATATATATATACATGTAATGTATATATATATACATACATGATATACATATATCACCATTTTTAGTGGTTCAATCCCGATTCTATCTCATTGTTGTTGATTCAATCTCCACGTTGGAGTGCTAAAAATCCCACGTGTTTTCCTGGTGAACTTGACATTTTCCTGCTGTTTTACCAACTGCGCGTGTCAGGGGGCCGGATTCAGAGCGCTCCCTTGCTGCACTCCACGGCAGCACCTTCCGTGGCCAGCTGGTGCCCTGCAGGGTTGAAGCGACCGCATTAAAAGAACACCGGTTGATTAGCTAAGTCGTTGGTGAGGGATTAGTATGGGAACCTGACTGGAACATTGGTTTAGTATGGGATAATGATGGTTAATAATGGTTAAGAATGGTTAATCATCACTGGTTGGTGGTGACTGGAACATGGCTTTTATTTTTCCATTCAGTTCCCAACTGACTTTCATATTTTTCACAGGGGTTGAAACCACCAACCAGATAGGTTGTTATACTAGCTAATAGTTGGTTGATAATAGTTGGTTGAATTAGTGGGTTGTTGATAGTTGGGTTTTTATAGTACACGAGTGGAATGGTGCTTATGATAGAGACTTATACGAGCTAATTTACTGGGGATTGTGATAACCCATAGGATTGGGAAAGCTATGAACCAATGAGATGGGATAGGGGTACTGAAAGCAGTGGCTTTATTGGAAATCCTCCTATACTTGGAGCTTTTCATGGGAAATTCAACTAGAAATGATGGAAATTTGTCATGGAACATCCACCATAAAAAGGCCACGGTGATTTTCGCGTTCACGGCCATGGGGATGTCCCAAACACTGACGAGCCATGGAGGGTAACCAGCAGGTTTTGTGGTGTTTAGCCCTTGGCTCGAGCCGAGCCAACGAGCCCCAGCCATGAATCGCCTGGGCCCCCGAACTTACTGAACTTATGACTAACAGTTCGCCATGGTTAAGCCATGGCCTATAGAAATAGACGGTTTAGCTATTGAAAATGGTGGATCTTTCCATGGCTATGTTAGTCATAACCAGATGGTAGATGGAACTTAGTGGGATATATAATCAACTTGATATGATATGGGGGTGCCTGAAAACTTGCTATAGCCCCCGAATGGCCATCAAACAAATAGGGATAATGATTAATAATGCGTAATGATGATGCAATAACCCATGGATTCTTCATTGTTTTCAAAGAAAGGATTAGACAAAGACATACGGCATTTTCTCCATGATCAGCACTGGTAGATTTTTTTCCTGTCAACAGTTCTGAGAACGATTGATACTGGATAGTCTGGTGAAACAGCCATCCTTTATTTTACCCTCTGGTAAACTAACATAACTATGGAAAATCACCATTTTTAATGGGACAACTCACTATTTCTATGGCCATGTTCAATAGCGAACTGTTAGTCATTGCCAGGCCGGGTAAGTGTCCACAAAATCCTGCCTTGGATTGATCATCTTACTGGTGCGTGCTGAACGCAGGGAACAGGGAATGTTTGGGCAGGGCCCCATGTAGATCCCCTGTTGTCTGCAAGGTGGTGCTATAAGCCCAGTAAGTTGATTTATAACCCCCATTTAATCCCCATTATATATATATGACTATAGAACTTACTATAGATATCTACATCATAAAATCCATATCCACCATAAACCATCGTTGAACCGACTTTATAAACTTAGCTATGGCAAACCCCCCACATTTTAGGTAACATTTCTTATTCGACGCCAGGTACACCAAAGGTGCTGCCTGGGCCCCTGGTTGAGCGGCGTGAAAAACCGGGGGACGCCTGAGATAGATGGGCGTGACACAGGACATGATGCTACAATTGGAGTGATGAACATATATATATATATTTATACATATAATAATACACACTTATATGAAATTATCTACAACTATATAGTTGTATAGTGTTATATATATATATACACGTACTATATTCATAATATAAATATCAATATATATATATATATACACGACATAATTATTGATAATTCAATAAAAATAACGTGTATCTATATAATTATGAATACATATATATATATAATGTGTAATTATATACATCTCCAGGACCAGGGCCCCTAATCACTGGAAAATCTGCGATGGAAATAAGGAAATGATGTCACTAGTAAGTTGAATCATCCCTGAAGAATGATGGTTGTTAGTAGGGGAAATATCCCAAAACAACCGAACATTTCAGGTTGATGAAGTATTAATCCAGATTACTGATTCTACAGGCTTGTCCAGACTTCAACGATCTTTTTCGGGGCTGCTGCACCATAGTATGCCTGGATTGTCGATTGCAAATAGCAAGAGCCAGATGATTTGAAGAATCCTTCAGGTAGTTTGGTCCAATCAAGGTAGATTACCATCGTTTTCGCTGGGTTCTAGTCACCTCCGCTAGTAACCAGCTATCCCTCTCAACTTTGGGAAATAGGTTCAACTTATGCAAGGTGGTGCTCCATAGTTAGCTAAGTTGGTTCATGATGACTATATTATGGCAAATATATCTCTGCAATATATACTTGATTGGGCTTATTGTGAACTTAAAGTTGGTGGGCAAAACCTGGCGGATACAGAAGCCATTTTGCTTCTGGCTTCAACCTCCCCAACTTGGAGTCTGTGTTCTTGTTTATGTTGGTTAAGCCAAATACTTGTTCTTGTATGTGTTTGCGAACATATTTTTTAGCAGTGTTAGCATCCAGACCTGACGACTTTCAGGAATTTGGATTCATTATAATCCACTTGACAATCAAGGACCTCGGCTTTAATCATTCTCGATTTTCAGGATAAATTATATATATATATATAGTCCCGTGTCCCGTGTTCCCACCCCCCCACGGACGGGTCCCCAGGTAGCACCCCCTTCCCTTCTATTTGCAAGCTATTGGCAGCATTTCTGAGGTCCAGCCTCGTATTTGCTAGGTCTTTGCAGCATTTCTGACTACCAGCCACACATGCACACATACAAACATACATACAGTACGTACGTACGCACATACCATACCATACCATACCACACCACACCATACCATACCATTACATGCATTACATGCATTACATGCATTACATACGTTACATACATTACATACATTACATACATTACACACATTACATACATTACATACATTACAAACACATACATACATGCATGCATGTGTATGCATGCATACATACGTACGTACTTACATACAAACACCCCACCACCACAGGCCACAGCGGGAACCATAAGAAGCAAGACTGAACACCCATCCCCATTGGGTGGGTGCTGGCCGACGCTGAACCACCACGGATTCGATGGAACCGCCAGGCCACTGGCACGACGAACCGTGCCTGGAAAGCCTTGGGCTCGGCCTACCGTGATGTGGACGTGGGATGCACCCAGCCCGCCGAAATTTCGCGTGATCAACGCCTGGTCGTTGAGTTCTGAAACGGGGGCATTTCAGCGATTTCATCATGATTTCTAGGGTTCTATGAGGGTCTGTGATGTTCAATGATGTTGTATGATGTTCTATGATGTTTTTTGATGTTCTATGATGTTCCACTATGCCCTATGTTTTTTTTTGATGTTCTATGATGTTCTATTATGCCCTATGGTGTTTTTTTTTTGTTGTTTTTTTTTTTTTTTATATTTTTTTTTTTTTTTTTTTTTTTTTTTTTTTTTTTTTTTTTTTTCTTTTTTTTTTTTTTTATTTTTTTTTTTT
>Ga0126342_10017762_pt1 | contig 12264 bp, 11 predicted proteins | sample Cyp1metagenome_FD_92528 | JGI IMG/M metagenome (GOLD analysis project Ga0126342, IMG submission 92528) | Coral microbial communities from Lord Howe Island, Old Settlement Bay, Australia - Cyphastrea 1 metagenome | ecosystem: Host-associated > Invertebrates > Cnidaria > Coral ... | reverse complement strand
TGGCTCAAGCGTATGGAGAAAAGGGATGCGTCGTGTGACTCCGCATGGCATTTGTCGGCTACCAGTAGCAAGGGTACTACAGGTCTGAGATAACATCCAGGACAAGGATCCATTTGTTCACAGATACATATGATACATATGATACATGCATGCATGCATGCATACATACATACATACGATACATACATACATACATACATACATGCATACATGCATACATGCATACATGCATACATGCATACATGCATACATGCATACATACATACATACTTACATACTTACATACTTACATACATACTTACATACATACTTACATACTTACATACTTGCATACTTGCATACTTACATACTTACATACTTACTTACATACATATACACACACATACACACATACACGCATACACACATACACACCATCTCTGTGTGTGTGATATGCATCATTGAACAGAAGGCAGCAAAACTGCTAGAGATTGAGCCAGAGCAAGGCCCGTCCCTACGGCTAGCATGCTATTCGCCACAAGGGCAGGAGAAACGAGTCTTCGCCGTTTTAGCCAGGAAGGCAAAGACTGACGTGGATTTCACCTCCAGGACTTAGGACCTGTAAAAGCAGGACGGAGGAGTTTAAAAAGGAGAGGAATGTAGAAGAACAACAACGTCAACCGTGCGTGCGCTCGAGTCCGCACACTAGCCAACCTGGTAAAATGGTCCATCCACAAAGCCACTCATCAAGGGAATGGTGAGCGAACAACATCGAAGAGACAGCAAAATCACACAAGGAATGACCCCAAACAAATTTTGGGTTGGCAAAAATTGACTGAAAGCGCCTGTTCACACATCCCCTCGTTGTAGCATTTTTAAACTTCAGTTCATTTGCTGCATGCTGAAGCTGTTACCCAACATGCAAGGTATTTGCTGATAAGAACTCGGTTTTGCAAGAGCATCATAGATTACATTCATCTACATTTGAGAATAATGAAGGTTTTCATAGTTTGCAAGGAAGTTCAGCAACTTGGCCAGGGCAGAATAGACCAGCAGCTGCACAACAGTGATTTGACTGCTTTGGGTTTGTCCTTCGCCTCCTTGATGATTTGTATTCCGTGCTTTCGACTACGAGATCGTCAGTCCATTTGGCGAAAATTCCCATTCCGTATGCTGGTTTGGTATGTCGGTGCGTGCATGTTCCATGCATTGTCCGGCGTGCTTGTGAACACTTTGCTTCCTGTTTGCAGCAGAGTTGGTGCATATTTGATCAGTTATTGCGAAATTCAACGCTACGTCTTGGTGGCGCTGATGCTGCATTGGCTGCATCGCTTTGAAGATGGTGTTCGTGCAGACAAGACAATTTGGATTGCCTTAGTTGCTCCAATTCCAATCTGCGCCTGCACACCACAACCACTGACAAAGAAATACTGTGTGCTTCAAGGTGGTGAGGCCAATAGATTTTATGTGCTCGTTGGGATTGTGTCCTTCCTGATTCTAGCGTGCCTCACTCTTGCAGGTCTGCTCCGCGGTAAGAGAGCAGAGGCTGAGAGCCCCAGAACGCCAGAGAGAAGTCCGCAACCCGCCCTATCCTTTCAGGTAGCCAACAGTCTGGTGGAGTTTGAACCAGATTCACCCACCTGCTATCAGCATTTGGGTAGCAGCAGGAGCCCAACAAGATTACCCATCAGGGCCAGTCGCCAGATGACACCGCCTTTGAGCAGGCGAACTTTGGAACTGGAGGAAATCGAAAATGCTTCATCCGAGTTCGCAAGCGCAATCAATGGCACGTTATTAGAGGACCGCTTCTTGGACAGTGGAGCGTCTCAACTCACTGCTTTGGCAAACCTGAAATTTGCAATCTTAGTGATTGCCTCCAAGTGTACGGTCGTCCTTGCCATTTCCCTTGTTGTCCGAAGCATACTCTTTTTCCAGCCTTTCCACACAGAGACCGAGTCCGCATTAGTCTTCGGCTTGATGGTGGAGCTTCTGCTTGAAAATACAGAGGGTATTTTTGTGCTTCTGATTACATTGGCTCTTTTCGAGACGCAATGGTCGAGGCTCACCCGTCTATTGCGAATGCGTCACCGCCAAGCCCGGTCACTCGTGCATTCAACGGAGAGATTCCCGGAGCAACTGCGGGAAGGGGATGGGTCCATGCATTTGCAGTAAACAAATGTCAATCGTGTTGCGAGAGCGCTGCTTGGAGACTGCCGAAGGCACCGAAGGCACAAGAAAGCGCAAGAGTGAATCTGTTCGGGCTCGGGGTTTCTTGTAAAGCTCAATTATATCGTATCTATTCATATTCCACTTGGCATATCTTGGAGTTCTCTTGTATGATACAATGGCAATTTCATAATCGTTTCATTTGTGCCCAGAGTCATTGTTTTCCGAAATTACAGCTGGCCAGCGCACCGCCGCATATGCTCGATGGCCTTGGAGTGAAAAAGTGGGAGTGAAGCAAAGCACAAGGCAAACAAAATTTGACATTTTCACCCAGTGCCGCAGGATGTTCAAGGCAATCAGGATGTTCTTCACGCGATTCTTTTTGCTGTTCAGGCGACAAGTTCGGCTTATTGGCCGAAAGCAATACGAATCCGTGAAGTTTCTTCTGAAGGATGCAGACGTCCAATGCGTTTATGCCTCAGGTTTTGCTGGCCATGGCTACTGGCTGGTTCTTGCACCACGTTGAAGTTGTAGTATGTTGTAGTTATATAGGTATCCAATGGTTTCCACAATGATGCCATGATTGTTTTCACAGTGACGGGATGGTTCCATGTGCAGATGGTTGTGCCTGAGATACCCACCATGGACGGTGAGTTCCAGCTGAATGATGAGGCCAGCTGCCTGCTGCAACCTGCTTTTCGAAATTCTGCACCGGTAGAAGAAGGTATCGGATAGTAATTGGATAAGTATAGGAGAGTGTTCTGTGGTTCGATTCTTGCACCAGCTATGGTGTTGAACTGGCACCTGTGGATGCAGAGCGGGTGTATGATTCTTGATTTTCATTATTTTCGGACCCAAGGACATGTCAGTGCCTATGACCGGCCTCCTGTCTCCATCGTTTGACCGCGCTGTGCGCCCTGAGTTCAAAGTGCGGAAGTAGTATGGTTTAAAGTAGTTTAAAGATGTTTAAAGATGTTTAAAGTAGTCATACATAGGCTTATGAATGTCTAGTGTTACAGTCCGCTTCATGTTCTGCAAATCTGATAGAATTCAAGAGAGCCCCGCAGCATCCTTTTCTGGATTGTTTTGAGGTACTGAAGCGCGAGATTTTTGGCCCCATCATTCCAATTCTGGCTGTGAGCAGCGTGGATGAGGTTTATTGCTGGTGGAAGAGGCTAGGACCCCTCCCTACTCCAGCTCTATTGGAATCTGCTAGGCTATTGGAATCATCAACCGTGTCGGGCCGAAGCCGCTGATTGCATACTGCTACACGAAGGCTGGACACTGGACACCGACTGGGAGCTTCGCAAGACGAAATCTCTGACAAGTACAAAGGCTACAAAGGTGATGTTAAGTCAAGTCCGCACAGTTGAAGTTGAAAGTTTACTGCCTGCTGTCTCAACCCATGCAAGTGTGTTCAACTTTCTTTGGTGTTTTTCTCACTGGAATTGCACCTACCATATAGAAGAATGCAAAGAGTCCTCACATGACGTGTGGCCACAGGTAGCCTCTGGCTGGGCCTGTTTTTGATTGTTTTTGCTCTACTGATGATGCGATTCATTTTTTGAGAAGCAAACATACACATGCAGATACGTTAGCAGGGGAGGAGTCAAAACTATATGTTATATCGTATATGCACATCGCAAAGAGCATTGCGCGCAGAGGGTCCATCATGATCATGAGTTGAGCAGCATCAACACAGGGGTCATTCTGCCTGATATCCTTATAAAATTTCTTAAGGTTTAAGGCGTTAAGATTTGTTCATGCATTGCATTGTGATATATGTTGTATACGCCTAGGTCACCAGCATTACCTCTTACAGGACCAAGTTGTGTGAACCTGTCTGTGGGTGTTGAGAAAGAACAACCATTTTTGGTGAGATGATTTCCCTTCAACCGCCAATCAAATTGCGCAGCAATTTTGCAGGGAGAAGCGGCTGAGAAATCCTTTGTGAGTGGTGTTCCTGCGGGAAACATTGCGGTCAATGGTGGCCCACAGGTCAACACCACAAAACGACCTTGCAAGAGGAAGACTGAGCAGGGAAAATGATGTCATGCTAGGATATGCTACGTCTTGCTCCAAATGATGTCATGCTAGTTGTGAAAGCTTTGTTTGATGAGAAATGCGCGGGTTGCTAATTCCTTCATGAAACTGTCGCCGCCAGCGCATGATCGGGAACTACGCCGTGAGCTTCGGTGGAACAGGGCCAAGTGGAACAGGTGCCTGTGGTGGTCTCATGGCACCAACAGTGCTAAACCGCATAAAGTGACAGCCCATGAAGTTGGAATGCTTCAAAGGGATGTGATTAAAAGCCATTCGTACTTGGAATGCCCATGAATGCCCCTTGAAATCGCGGAAGCCATGGAAGGTGCTGGATTTTGGGGCAAAGATGCCCTCCGCGAGTTTTCGAACCGCAAGTGTGTGATGCAACCTGGAACTCTGAGCAGCGTCCAGCATGCTCTTCCGAAGCATTCCGAAGCATAACCAGCGTTCTCCAAACACTTTCCTTTCCGAGGTCATGAGTGCGAAGGATGGCTTTGCCAGGCCATGCTGTCGTAAACTGGGGGAGCTTGCCGCATGTCAGCTGGTTGCAGGTCCTTCTTCTCGGGACTACCATGACGGATCCAATGTTTGCAGCTAAGCCTGCTGAGTTATCGATTTTCACTTCCCCCCACCTGCGAGACGCACAAGGAACGTTTTAAGGTGGGACGGGACACGCGATGGACAGCAATTAGAGTAATAGACTACAGGTCCGAGCAGCTTTCTGCTGGTGAGTTTCATGCTGGCAAAGATTATGGTCTTTGAAAATCCTCCTCAATTCAACCCTTTTTATAGAATCCTTTTTACTCTTTGGTAATTGGGAACAATTTCTTGGTTCAAGTTGACGGTACTTCCCAACATGCTACAGTAGTGTTTCAGTCCCAGTGCATGTGGTGCTTTCCGAGCTAGCTGGCATGCAATTTTTTTATATTGTTTCTGCTGCCGGAGGCTCAACATACCAACAGTAAGGCAAGTTGACCAGCACAAAAGGCCGCAAGCAAACGGTATAGTGGCATCAAACTCTGCATGACGAGTTTTTCCTTTTTTTTGGAAAGGTTGTACAAGTAGCCCTGCAGCTGTCCAGATTGATTTTCAGACATGAACCATGCAGCCCTTGCTGGTGGAGTGGCTGGGGTGGTGGAATCCATTGTAGCTCCTTGGCTGCCCACTGGCTGCCCACTGGCTGCCCACTGGCTGCCCACTGCAACCGGCAGCCATCTGCCATCGCGGAGCACTAAGGTGCAGCCCCTGGACATTGTCAAGACCAGGTTTCAGCTGAGCAGAGAGGCAAACCCAAAGCTGCAGGGCCCCCAGATGTGGTACCGCATACCGGGCATAGCGGGACCGTACTGTACCGTTGGCATGTCCATTGAAGAGCTGGATAGACTGGGCAAGATTGTGAGTAAAGAGCCATTTGATTTCAACGCAAAGAAGGAATGGATAGGAATGGAATGATTGGCAAAGCATGCAAAGAGGATTAACTAGGCACACGGAAGCAGATGCTAGCGGCAACTTGCCACCTGTACCTTGCAGTCATACCCACATGTATCGTGTAAGTTCATGCAGTTGCGACACGTGTTTCTTTTCTCACTTCCCCCATTTGCTTTATCATTGATCAAAAAAAAACAAGGGCAGCCCATGTTTCACTCTCCCACACTTAGTGCTATGGCCTCAATACTTACTGGCAATGGACTGTCTCCAACACTGTGTGGCTGGGCTATGTCCTTGACTCAGACCGTTTGGGCCGGTGCTGAGCAGTTCAGGTGGCAATGGTATGAGGTGATACGAGGTCTGAAGAATCAGAAGGAATCACAAGGATTCTACAGGTATAAATCTGCTGTTGTTCAGTATTCATGAGTTTCGCTGATCGTCCATAGGTACATAATAGGCACTATCCATCATCACCAGGCACCTCTGCCTCCCGGCGGACAAAGATTGGGCGGCTGGGCCACTTTGGTGAAGGCTGGTACCTGGTAACAGATTTGCTGTGAAACGATGTGAACTGAGAAGACCCTGCAGGACTCGCGGAAACAGATGGACGAGCGGATAGTTTGTATGTCCCAGATCGCTTGGTTCTGGCAGAACACGGTGAACCAGGAGACAACCACTTTTCCCCAGACCATGAACTGCCCAACCTGCGATGCTGAAAGTCCAGGTGCAACATGCTGCACCCACCAAATGCCAATCCAGGACCTAGCAACGGGAAGCTGGGTGCTTTGGCAATGGCGATTGGTTGTCAGGAACTTGATGTACTACTTTCGGTTTGAGCAGCAGGCTTTGCGCATGCAGTGTCGAGGCATATTATGGGGCATATTATTCTACTGCTACCTTGTTTGAAACAGCATCACATGGCACTTCATGACGTACTACATTGCACAAACACATGAAAATTGCCGCAATGTAGCTCTTGCCATTGACGCCATGCAAGCATCCAATTAGTAACCAAGCACAGTTCCATAACGAGAGATATACCTCCACATACCTGCAGATACCCTCAGGTGTACGTAGTGAGGTTCTCTTCCCTACAGGTAGCACTCGCAACTGACACTGAGCAGATTTCGATACTGGACCTGTGCTGTAGATGCTGTAGTGCTTAAAGGTGAGGTTTCGAAAATCAAAGCGCAGGCTATACGCCCAGATACAAGCCAGATGTTCAAGCTTTGCAGGTCCATAAACACAAAATCTCCACTCTAGGTACATACGTTCGAGAGAGCATGGCAACGTATCTCCACGATAGTAATGAACTATAATGAACACACACATCTTTCTGCTCTCCGTTGGCATCGTGTGGTATCCTCATATTGGGACCCCTGCCAAGTCTTGGAAGACCCTGCTGAGGTCGGCTTGCTGCAACTGAGGAGAGGAGGGACGTTAGCAACTAAAATGCTATTTGCATAACATTGTTTTGACATGTTTCAATTCAACGATTTGAGGGTCGCAGCTACTTTTTGACTTGTGTCATACATGGCTGGCCAAGGTTTGTCTTGCAGTCTATCATGCCACATGTGGCATGCATGTCGTGCACATAGTTTGGATATGCCAGTTCATGTCTTGGTTTTCTCTTCTTACTTGCTACCATTTCTCTTCAAGCAGCAGAGCAGTCCATGCCACAACAGCCCTTGTGCCAAGCATTTTACAAAGGCGGGGCCTTTGCTTGCAGAAGTTGCAGCAGACTTGAACAGCCCAGTACGCAATGGTCATGGCCTTCCAAACGAGAAGGGGATAAAGGAAGAGGAACAAGTCAGTGAACAGGACAATGATTGACAATGCAAATAGCCTCGGGTTGACACAGGTTATACAGGTTGACACCTTTCAGTTGTAGATCACTGAGGTGTTGCAGCAAGAGCTGTGCCTACTGCCGTGACCCAAGACACCCATGCCAAGATTGTTGCAAGGTTGCTTTGCTTCACTTAGGCATTGGCAAAGCTTTCCCTGCGGCAAGCCAATCAAGTACCACTTGAAGGAACCATGAAACGTGAATCAACTTTACATAGTCGGTTGAGAAACCAAGAAAGTTGCAGTGTTCATTTGTCAGCTTGCAGGAGTCGTAGCTGTTGTTGTGGCAGCTGGAGGTTCGGAACTCCTCCCCTGATTTCAGTTGAGTTTATATTACCCGGCTCTACCCTCACCGACACACCTGCAAGACCACGTAGGAAAGCAGCTTTGTCCAAGCCTTTCTCTTGCAGAACGCGAAGTAATGGCTTGGCACCTGAAACCCCAGGCAGCTGGGTATGTTTTTTGGCATGTCTCAATATGTCTTAGCTTCTTGGCCACCACAACCAGTCGATCTTGGCAGGTCCCGGTCCATTGCATTTGGATGTCAGACACTGGCTCTGGAAGTCGCTTGAGGATGTGGTCCTCCACAGCATCACTGGCACATTCCGCGCAATGCCACTGAAGTGTGCAGCTTTGCCAATGACAGGTGGCTGCGCTGTACCCATTACCACGGCCAAGGCTTGATCTGAAGTTCTGAGTTTAATGATGTTCAATGCTTGTAACAAGTGCAGAAACTAATTGAAACTTGCCCCCACAGTATACGTTCCACATTCGATCATATACGATCATATATGATCATATACGTGTATAATATATAATATATCTAATATATGTAGTATGTGTATATATATATATGTGTGTAGTACAATATCATGTCATGCAATGATACGCAATGTGTATGTGTATGACTTGTGTATGTGATGTATATTTTTTCTCTTCAGCGTTTCCGAAGGCCATTGGTCCAGCTGGAACTGGATCATCACAGGAATCTGTACAATGCTGTCCTGAAGGTGCTGCTTAGGTGTAGGTAGCTGAGCCGGATGTGACGTATCAGACCGTATTCGAAGATATGATGAGGTGTTCATACATGCATGAATAAACAGATACATACAGTAGATTGAATGAATGGAGAGAGATTGAATGAATGAGTGAATGGATCGATCAATGCATGAATGGAATCAAATGACATGAAATGAAATAACTTGACTTGAGTGGAGTGGAATGAAATAGAATCAAATGGAATCGAAAGAAATGAAACGGAATGAAACGGACGAAATGCCATGAAATGGAATGAAACGAAATGGAACGAAAGGAACGAAATGAAACGGAATGGAAGGGAATGAAATGAAACGGAATGACATGAAATGAATGAAATAAATGAGTCGTTGTATATATGCACATGCGTGATTGCCTGTGGTTGAGACAGTGGGATGGTTGAGGGACATGATTAGAAATTCTGTTGCTGGATGAGTTTTGTAACCTAGGTGAGACACTCTTTGGAGGGCTTAGAGAGTTTGTTTGTGCTTGGATAGCAGCCAAAGCACCAGGCTGCAGAAGCTGCAGCTGTCTCTGATGGCAACCATCAAGTGGCCTTGGGAGTGTTGTTCCAGTGCGGACAGATTCGGACATCGAGCAAGGACGGGATTCTGCTTTTTTCAACAACACTGGGTATGGGTCGAATTTTTTGGCACCCCAAATCCCAAATATCCCCAAATTCGATTTTGTGGGACTGTGGGAGTCATCATATTTTGGCCCATACCCATATGAATGGCGAAGGTAGCCAGCGGCTGGCACATTTTTATTGGACATTTTAGGCTAATCTTAGGGTGATCCATGGAGGATGTCCCGGTGCGCCATCCCCTTTGGGGCGATTGCAGGGGACTAAGCTGAAAGATACTTTGCTGTCACGCTGCGCTGATGGTCATGCATCTTGAACTTCAAGACATGATAGGTGTTTGGAATGCTTGCGTGCCACTGGGTTTTTCCCGGAAACAACATGCATCAGCCTTCGTGTTGGGGTCAATCATTGCCTGATGCTGAGAGTTCTCTGAGGCTTGGACCCAGAGCTCGTGCAGTTGGCAGAGTGCCTGGATGTTGGGGACTTGGATCAACTTGGATCAATGACCTGTGCTGAGCGGCATAGCATGGCGTAGCCGTCACAAACTCGGGGAAAAAAAAAACAGGATTATTGTCAAATTTTGTTGAGGCTGACCAAGGTTTGCATTGCATGCATTTATTGAATTTACAGACTTATATAGTTTCTGCAGTTAGCAGGATCAAGCAAGAACCTAATTGCCCCATGGCCTCGCCACTGCCAGCCATCCTTTGGCTGTCACAAGATGTGGCAGGGTTGGCGAAAAAGACCACCCAGGAGCTGAGGCTGGCATTGCTGGATGATCTTGATAGACACTTGGGTGTTGTCGGCGCAAGACCACCTGCGGTGGAAGAAGAGGTTGAGCGTTTTCTTCTGAGAGGCCGGGTCTCAGACTCGAACCTGAGCAGATTGGAGAGGAGATTGCGAGCTAGGCTTGCAGGCAGTGGATCTGGATGTGGCAGATCTCAAAGCAGCTATTCAGCCAGGTCTGAGGCAACTGAGAAATTGCGAGGCCTTTCGCGTGGTTGCAGCTCTGCCCGGAAGGAAACGCCAAGAATTCAGACTTCTGAAGCTGGTGATCTGCAAAGGGTGCCAGAGGATGAGATGCTTCGCTGGTCACAGATCGCCAAGTTGGCAAGAAAAGAAGCAGAGATAGAAGAAACACGGAAAAGGGAAGCAAGGAGGATCGCCCAAAAAGAGATGAGAGCATTTCTTCAGAAGCAAGTGGATCAAAAGAATTTGAGACAAAAACAGGCTGCTGAAGATGAACTTGAATTCTTCCAGATGCAAAAGGCGGATTTGGAACGTTGGAAGCAGGACCAGGTCACCGAGGCTCAAAATCGGCTGCAGCAGCTGCAGCTGGTGATCCGAGATCGTGCAGTCCATAGCGAGGCAGCGCTGCAGCAACGGGAAGCCGAGCGGAAGCGAAGATCCAGTGAGGATCGTCGTTTAATCCTGCGAGCTGCCAGAGAACTTGAGCTCGAGAAGCGAGCTGTTGAGGAGAAAAGGCACGAAAGGCGAATAGCACACACCGCACTTGTTCAGGAAGCCCTCAAGGAGAAAAAGGCAGGCCCTGAGGCTCGGGCACAAAGAATTCAAGAAGAGAAGCAGAGACTTGAAGAGTATTCCAAGTTCTTGGAAGCACAAGAGGCCCGAAGCAAAGCTTCAAAACCTCGCATTCGAGATCAAACTCCAGCAGCTCCACCACGTGCAAAGCGCAAAGGTGAAGAAGTGTACTACGATCCAGAAATTGTCATGAAGATTCGCAATGAGGCTATGGCCCGTGCTGAGCAGGCTGAGCTGTCCAAGCAAGAACACTTGAAGATGGAAAGACATCTGAATCAGGCCTTCCTTTTCCAGCAAATTGCTGAGAGGGAGGAGAGCAGAAGACGATTCATGGAGGAACAGAAAGATCACCAGAAGGCTGCTGCAGATGCTGCTGCAAAGGAATATGAAATGGCGGAACAGCAGCGTATAGAACAGCAGAAGATGAAGAACATGGAGTATCGCTTGGAGCTTGATCGACAGATACATTTGAAGAAAATGATGCAGCAACTACAAGAAGATCAGATGAGCGGAGCAGAGAAGGCCATGAATCGAAACTATGTCATGGAGGCCATGAAGAAGACTTGCAGCACGAGCGACAGGGCCCCAGATGAGTGAACTGCCATCTTCTTCTTGGAATTCATTACTAAAACATACGTACTAAAACGCAAATATGCGGTTGTGTGATTGCCATTGAAAATATGATTGTCTTGAAAATGAGATTTGGCTTACGGAATGCATCATTGTTGTGCTGTTCTGCTCTCATGCCATCGTCACTGAACGATGAATCTGCAATGAAGGAACCCTTTAGTGCCACAAGGTGCCAGAATCCGTGGCTTGCCTTGTGGCGTTGACGATTCAATGTGAAGCACGCATTGACCGCATTGACTGCCAAAATTGGAATGATTGGAATGGGCTGAATGCGCGTCAGACACGTCGGAGTAGCGAAGTGACAATACCACGGTCTTGCTGTTTCTATTCTGCCTTTCCAGGTCAAAGCTGCTGGGCCAGATCTCCCAAAGATTCTTTTGCTCCTGGATGCGCAGCGCAACCCAGTGGCGTGTGAGACTAAGTGGCTGACGGGACCACCAATTGAAGATGTTGGGTGTTTCTATCCAAATACCTAGAATAGGTCAGAATGAGATAGGATGAGATAAGGGCAAAATTTGAAACAGGTCACACTGTGTCGCTACTTCAAGATACTCCAGGCCGCAGGCTCCGGCCAGAGAATTTCTGCCCTCATCTCAGGGAATATGAAAGTCCGATGCAATGCCTGTAGCTATGGGATGCTATGGGAGCCTTGTGAATTCTGGCTATCAGGATGTGTCATGGATTGCACAACTTGCTCGTCCTCCTGTCCAATGAGGCGGTTTGTTCGGACCGAATGGGACCGCAACAAACCCTCCTGTTTCAGCCTGTTCTCTGCTAGTAAACAATTTGTGGAAACATACCGAAGCCACAACTCAACGTATCCAGCCAGAAGGCTGATGTCAGGTGATATAAGTGCATGCGCATTTTTCCCGAATGCGTAGCGAAGGGTTTCTGGGGGTTGGACCTTTGTTCGCCGCCAGTTGGTCGGCGCGTCGTTTTCGCGTCGTTTTCGCGTCGTTTTTCGCGTCGTTAATTCGGTGTCTATAGGGGAAGCTGCAAAACCTCGTGTCTTT
>Ga0126342_10017761_pt1 | contig 12265 bp, 5 predicted proteins | sample Cyp1metagenome_FD_92528 | JGI IMG/M metagenome (GOLD analysis project Ga0126342, IMG submission 92528) | Coral microbial communities from Lord Howe Island, Old Settlement Bay, Australia - Cyphastrea 1 metagenome | ecosystem: Host-associated > Invertebrates > Cnidaria > Coral ... | reverse complement strand
GTATTTTCAATCGTGCGTGCAAAAAATGTCTTGTAGCATCAATCCGATGCATTCCAGCATTTCCATGGTAGATCACAGAGGTGCCTCTTGGCATATATATATATATATTATATCTAGTGATATGTAGTATCTATATATATAATATAAATAACATCTGTACTGTCCGTACAATATGTGCTTCAACTAATTTCATTGTTGAGATTTATTGACCCCGTATGTGGGTCATTCCCCTCGTAGTCAGCATGCATGCTGAGGCCCTTTGAGGTTGCTACATGTTGCTACAATGTGTCCATGCATGGTTGTGATATGGCTATGGATCAATACCTATACATACCATTTTTAGGGGGATGAACATCCATTTACCAGCTATTCTGATGTTCACCAGGGGTACAAGGTTTTGACACACTGCCATATCACAGTATTATTACCATTTCTATCCGTTCTCGCCTATACAATGATCAATGCTTGGTGTCTCCCTCTTGCAGTGGCCGGAAAATAGATTGGATGCGCCTGCCTTTGGAAACATCATCATCATCATCATCATCATCACCACCGTATCTTCATTTTCCAGCAGCTTTCCACATCGTCCTGTTCCCCCCCGAAACAGGCTTCATCTGGGTGTCTAAAAGTGAGGTATACCTGGTATACCTCCAAGAAAATGTACTTGAATAGGAAACACGATGATTTTTACCGGGATTTGGGGTACCCTATTTCAGACAAAGCCATCTTGCAGCCATAGCACCCAAGGGCAGCTTTGATGGCTCCAACCTCAATGGGATCGCCCAGGGCAGTGCCTGTACCATGGCCTCAGCTGCTGGGTCTGCAACATGGTACCCATTGGTTATTAAACAGTTTGCAAACTGGAAAATCGCCATTTCTAATAGGTAAATATAGGTAAATCATCCACAAATGGACCATTTTCCATGTTAAATCACACCAGGGCAAAAAATTGGTGTCTTCACCCGTGGACGTCCAAAAACAGGGATCACACCGTCACGGCCTCAGTCTGGGACATTCCAGAGCATTCAATGCACTGGCCGCCACATGCGCCTCCCGCAGAGCCATCACCAGCAGCTCTTCCTGGCTTGGTCCTTAGTGAGTTTCAGTAGGGACGTCCCAACCATGTGGGCCTTGTGAACCAACCGTGTTGATACCACCATATATGGTCGATACTCAGAAGAAATCTTGAGAAATCATGAGAAATCCATGGGGCAGATCCAATTGATAGGATTATCCCATTGGGACTCTTATGGATCAGAACTGGGTACTCTTTCTCAAAAAGACCACAACAGGGGTTGCAAAGTTTGAGCCATTCCCACATCATTTCATCTATTGAAGACCTTCAAAAAACCAGCCAACTGATGTCCCACTGATATGGGGGGGACAGTATATGGTTTTGCAGGCTACTAAATCCCAATAATTAATTTGGTAAACCCCGATTTCAGTGTCATAAACCTCCAATTTCGAAGGGCTTTTGCCACCGTCTTCTGGTGGCCTTGGGTTTACCACATATTCATTGGGTTTATGCAGGAATGTTGTAGCAAGCGGCCGTTGGGTGCAGTGAGGGTGGCACTCTTGCCATCCTGATTCATAACCTCAACCGCTGCGGCCACGTTTTGTGATTATTGGGTTTACCTCGTCAGGATGTGCATAGGTATAGAAAACCAAAAATGGTGGGATAGAACCTCCCAACCATGTGGATATGATGGGTTATACAATATACGTATAGATATATAGACCCTACCAAAAGAAATGGTAGGATGTTCCGACACTTGTTAAGAATGTTCTGACCCCAAAGAGTACGATTTGACCCGAAATGGAGCTTTTATCCCCAACTCAAAATTCTGATGGCAATAATGATGACCAAAAGGAAAAATGGTGGTTTGTTCCCCTCGAAAAAATTGGACAACTCGACCATCTTCATGGAATCCAGAGCCCGAAATCTGCAGCCGTGGAGCCACTGCACGCACCTGGACTAAGATGGGGATGGGGGTCCCATGGGTTAGTGGGATCCTTTGCAGCGAAGATGTCAAGCCTAAAAAAGGGACCCACCTCAAATCCCCCCCAAGATCTCCAATCGTTATTTGGGCTTACAAAACCCAGGTACCTAAATGATTTTGCCTATGATTCTATTGTACTCAAATGCTGGTTTTCCAGTGCGCAAACTGTAACACCTTGCCAGAGGGTAGTCACCATTCTTCATGGTTATATCCCATTACACTCCCATGATATCCCTATTTTGCCTCACTGGATCCATCCCAGCAACCCCCGCCATCTCCAGCTGCGCACCTCCGCAATCCGCAGGCAACGGCCTTCCTCGGCGCTCTCTGCAGGCTTCAGAAGGATGGCACCAGCGCCCTCGCCCCGGATGTAGCCTCGGGCCCGGGGACGCTGCTTCCCCAAGTTTGGGGTCTGGTACACCCCACAAATTGGGTTAAAGGAAGAACGGCAAACGTTCTTTGGGTTTCAAAAGCTTGTAAAATCTTGGACCCACACCCAACCTGAAACAACCAACCCACCGTGACAACAGCCCAGTGACCATCTGCAGTGGCATCAAAGGTCTTGCAGCGACCGTCGGGCGAGAGCATGCCAGCCACAGAACGCAGCACGAAACTGCTGGGTCCATGGAGCACCTGACAGCTCAAAAACCGACCATGTAGGCTCCCCAAGATGACTCTTTTCAAAACTTTGGTTGCGAAACTGAAAAAAGACTAGAATGGTTTGAAAATGATTGACGGACGCTATTTTATTGAGAAATCCAAAAGTCAGTAGTTTTTGTTGGAGCGCAGCAACCACTGGGCCGCCTCTGCTGCGTTCAACAGTGCTCCACGATGGACTGGAGCACTCACATTCTTTCGCGCCTGCAACAGGAGTCACATATTGGGTTCGTCCTCGAATGGGGATACCTCAAGATAGTCATTTTCGTGGAAAAAATGATGGTAAACCCTGCGGTTTTGGGGTACTCATTGTTCAGAGAAATCGATGTGAAGACAGAAACATGCTGGAATTCTGACCCTGATTTTGGACCGTGAAGTGTCTGCATTTTTGAGACAAAGCCTCCAACCTGCAGGTACCCACCATCCAAATAGGGAAGATAGGTCCAGATAGGTGTGTTCAAAGCTGAAAAAAACTCTCTCATCCGTTTGCCCCAAGAAATTCAAGGATTTTGGTGGATTCTCATTCAAAACAACAATCACAAGCACCAGGTGTGCTGGACTGGGAAAAAACGCTGGGCCGAAAAGAAAGTGCCACCCAGATCCCCTTCCCATCCAGTGTCAGACGGCCTCTAGGGAACCTCGGCACCGTTTAGAGAGCAACTGTTGATGCGTCCCGTCTGTTGCTGTGGAAACCTATGATTTTGAGTGTGTCTGAAAACCGGGCAACAGCCCAAAATGGCAATTTCCAGTCGGTTTGGGGTATGCCCCATTTTTTGGACAAACCCGTTCCTAATGAAGGAAGTGTTCATGTGTGGCTTGCACTAGTTGAAGCGGCAAATCGTCTCTTCATGTGGACTTGGTCAATGAACACATTCCGATTCAGCACAAGAGAGCAACAAATGCGATAGATTGCTCTTAAAACGGAACCGCTAAACTGGGACAACCCAGGCCCTTTGAGCGGGTGGTGTCATCCGGAATTAACAATACGCTGGTCAGAGTACCATGCAAATACGCAGGTCCTTGCAGTGGCAAAATCATGTGCCTTTCAATCTGATGCCCCGACCTGCAGTTGACCCCTGGCTAAGTAAGACTAAGAGGTTTCGTTGGGCATATCCTGAACTCAGGTACTCCATGCCCCATGCTATCCCCAAAAAAAAAACACTGGCTGCAGGCCAGGTGACGAAGTGCAGCATGTAACGCCGACAAAGATGATGAACACGCTGTATCGATCTGCGCAACAGCTGCACTTGGGCGGTCCAGTGATTGCAGCGATGCCAATGGAAGGGCCCCAGGGTCAAATGCTCAACACTCCGTGCGAAGAAATTCTGGGAAATCCAAGGATGCGAAAACGGTCACCTTGTTTCACATCTGCCCAAAACATCAACATCTCGAAGCCAAGACCAGCTTCAATCAAACCCTGTAAAGCCACAGGTTGAGGCCGCGACCGTCATGCTCGGGCCCTTCAATCCAAAGACATAGCCTCAGAGGTCTTTGGACTTCCGGTGGCTTCAATCAGTGCCCAAAGGTTCACTCTTGCGACGTGCCCCAGATTTTCAGAGATCCCATACGGTGTACAAGCAAATATATGTTAGGGGTAGCATGCACAACCAAACATTCCAATCTAAAATTGCACCTGCTCCTTGAAACCGTGTATCCAACTGCATGTGGTTCATGCTACAAAACCTTTCTTCCTGCAACCTGTACCTGAAAACTGATGACTCTCACTTTGGGGGCTTTGATCATCATTGATCAACAATTTCATTGGAGATGAACCATCCAAAACAAAAAGTCCTTTGGATTTTAGCAAACAAAATGGCTTTGTCTGAAATTTGGGGGTATACCATCGAATCACCTTTTTGAAAAAGTTGGGGTACCCTATTTTCTGCTGAGCAGCTGATCCGATTGGCCGCAATGGCACTGGAGACACCGGGGCCAGTGTAGACACCGGCTTCCGGCACCACCAGCTGGTACCAATCCAGGTTGCTCAAGGCAGTGAAAACGCCCTCAGCGTTGGCGCATTACAGATTTTGGAGAGGAAAAATGCTGTGACGAACTAGCCTGGCAGTGATACTGATGGGAGAAATCCTGCACCACCAAAAGGATGGTTGAAACCCTATAAATAGTGGGATGTTTACCATCTATCAACTGGTGCAGGATTTCGCAACCATCCACAGTATCACTAGGAATCCTTGGGAGACTCTGGCAACTCCCATCCCACTTTCCTGTCTCACTTGATCTAGTGCCGCTTGCTGGACTTGACACATGAATTGCATCTTGTCTGCCTAGGCCACTCAGTTGGCTTCCCGTCATCCCCTTCGTTTTAAAACAAGATGGGAGCAAAAAGTTGATTGAAACCATTCCGGAGCGAGCTGCCAAAGGGTTGTTCTGTAGCAGGGCTTTGTCATAGCCTGGCGGGGGGACAAGATGATGCGGATCAAAAAAAAATTGGAGTATGGCAACCCAACATGCGGTACAAATGAAATTTGCCCACTTGGATGTCTCTTGGGAAGGAGATCTAGACTTGTGACACGTCTCTCAGTCATCAAATGCCTACCTTCCAGCGGGCCAGCCACTTTGCAGGAAACTTTTTGTCATGGAAAGTAGCAAATGAGCCATCCACGTTGGCGTGTCACATTAACCAACTTTGCAACCCAACAGCAGTAAGGGTTCCGGGGTCGGCCCAGCAAGAAAAGTGAGCACCAGCCCCAGACTCAAACCCAACACAGTGACTGCTGTTGGGGACAAATTTACAGGACCCCCCCCCATATTCAATGGGAAAAACTGGGCTTACTATCGATTTTGCTTTATATCAAATGGATTGGTTTATATAAGTCAAATCTTAACGGGAAACCATGGTAATTGCAAGGCTTTCCTGCAAATTTTCCCTTCCACCAAGGGTGGGATTGCATCAATCCAGTGAATGGCTCTGCCCCAAAGATCGCAATCGAGAGGCCATCCCCACGCAGCGCATCGTAGGCTGCTGTCAAGAGCAGACGCTGCTGAGGATCTGTGGTTTTTGCCTCTCAAAATGCACTCAATACCGACAATTGGGTTGTCTTAACATTGGGCAATGCTCCAACTCAGTGCTGTTTTGATTTGGCAAATGATGGATTTAGACTCCACGTTTACATCCCACCATGCAAAAAAAAAAACTGATGAAAGCTTTTGCCGTTCACAGGAAAATTTGGCCCAACAGCCAACCTCCGCTGTGCCCAGATTGAAGTAGGTGACATTGAAAAGGTCCGTGCCCTGCGCATGGTTGCGAGGAAGCAGCCCCTCCGGTGTTCTATTTCAGCTGGCAATGGGGAAAACCCTATGTTGATATGAAATGGGTCAATTATACAGTACCCCGTAATTGCCAGGTTTCCAACTTTTCTATTTTGGGGCTGCTATGAATGGGAAAATAATCTAAAGATGGATATACATTTACATGAATTATTTCCATGGGCAATTTTCCAGGTCTGATTGCCGTATAGTATCATATACTATAAAATCAAATGAACGGTGAAGTGCTTGTGTGGTTGGTGGTTTCGACCCCCTGAAAAATACTAAAATCAATTGGGGATCACTGTTCCCCAGTCACCAATAGGGATGATAAACCAAAATCAAACATATCACACCACCAACCATTCTTCATCATTCTTCATCATGATGATGTCGTACGAAAAAATGATTGAAGTTGGCACCTCTCAAAATTGAGGACCTGAAAATGGACGACTCAAAATCAAACGAAGTTGATTTTACCTTTGGGTAAAGCTAAATGTTCGGGATATCCCTAATTTCTGAAGACACCCATATCCATTAAACATCACTAAACAGTCACATCTCAAAGTCCTCCCCCAAAATGGCCAGCCTCCACAAAGCCTCCGTGGCGTGCGTAGGTCTTTCCTTTCTGAGGTTCTTTGGAGTAGTAGAGTTCATGATCCCAACCTGATGCCGCACACTGGGATCAAAACGTTTGGCAAGGCGACTCTTCATCAAAGAATCTGCTTGAACCAAATTTTCATCGTCTAACAACGCTAAAAATATGCATTTTACATTTGTTGATTCTAACTGGGCTGGAAGCGGAAGCTGACTCCCAAAATGGTTCCTCTATCAAAAAAATGCTCAAATTTGGACTGTTTGGGTTCTTCGCTACGACCGAGTCTGAGTTCTACACGCGCAAGAGGCACTTGCACCACGGCATCGCGCTTCTCCGCCAGAAGGTTCCAGTAGTCCTTCAAGCCTCAGCATAGACCCACCAGCACTGGAGAGTGCCTCCCTCCCAAAAGATGCATCTGTTCTTTTATTTGATTGTATATATATATATTATATTTGATGATGATGATGATGATAATGATTTATCTTCTTTCATGAAATACTTGAGGGCGCTATTTTTCAACATGTTCTCCCAGAACACATGGCCCAAAATGGTCATGGATATAACACGATATGACGATATAACTATGGGATTTCCCGATGAGATTTTCCGAGTCATCCGAGCTGCTGTTGGCAGCACCTGGAAGATGACAAGAAGTCGAGACCATCACCTGCAACGAAGATGGCTAGTTTGTATAGGAAAACCATGGATAAAACCACCCTTAAAATGAGGCCGAAAAATTGAATCTTATGAAATTTTCATGGTGAAATGTCACATGTCCGAAATCCCTTTTATGCTTCACTATAATGGTCTTTCAATGTCTTTCATGCTCCATTCTTGGTGGTCAATTTTGACCCATGCCACCAGCTGCTGCCCAGTGGCATGCTGTGCAGCTGGGGCATGTTGAGCGCCAGTCACAGGCAGTTCTCCCACGAGGGTCATGGGGCGCTTGGACAGCAGAGCCAGGCCATTGTCCACCATGTCCTCGGCGATGGATTTGCGGTTTTTGCCGAAAAAAATGGGTGGTTTTTGAAGCTCCAAACCCAAAAATGGGGGGGTGTAACATGGTCTAAGCAAGAAGACTTGAGAAAATGATGGCTTCAGCAACAAAAGAGTGGGCTTTGGGGCTTTGACCATTTGGACATCGGGCCATCGAAAATGAAAGCAAAACACAAAAATGGGTCTAAGCAACGAGCATGGAGGTCGAATCGACAAACACTTACAATCTCAGTAATTAGACTTACCCTCTGGTTATGACTAACATAGCCATGGTATAGATGGCCCATAGAAATAGATGGTTTACCTATTAAAAATGGTGATTTTCCATGGCTGTGTTAAATAACCAGATGGTATCATACTAATCATAGCAATCAGAGTGGATTGGAATCAGACGGACCTAGAGGTCGTATGAAGTACGGGACCATCCAGGGCCCTGGTGATGACAACTTTGTTAGTCGAAGCTAGGGGTCCTAGGGGTCCAGGTTTTCAGAGCCAAATGGCAAGCTACATTCCCTGTGTCTTCCCTTGTAAATATGCACACCAATACCCTGATACCCTGGACAAGATTCGTCCCATGCCCCAATCTGATGTCGCTTTATAGATTGGGGCACAGTTTTAAAAAGAATCTGGCAATGCAAATCTGGTATGGATACTGGTAAGGACCTATCTATTGCACTCACCAACAAACTGCATGTGCGTTTTTTTCTACCATCTCTAAGCACAAAGTGGATCAGGTATCAAACCAGCTTTGAGTCCCTTCAAGCCTGATGAGCTCTCTGACACTGTTCAACCACTCCCATCGGACATTGCTTCTCCAGGGGACGTTGATTGTGGGATGATCAAAAAGCAATGTCGGAGGCAGCTCAATCTTCAACCGCCTGGCTCTTGCGGAAATTGAGGACTTGCTAAAAAATACATATCGTTGGGTTGATCTACCCGATAGTTGGGTTCTTACCCTCAATTTTTGGGATACGCACCCTTCTATTTTAGCCACTTTGTTGCCCAATCTCCATCCCAATCTGGTGCTCAAAATCAGGTACCAAAAAAGCAGCCCAAATTGCCGATGGTTCAACTAAGACATGACATGTCCACCACAAATAATCAATAAGTTCTAGGATCCCCCAAAACCTCCATTCTCACTCCCATCCCACCCGCATCCCCCCGGCCTCGCGAGCTTGTTGCGCAAACGTAGGGCGCCGGCGGAATCGAAGCCCAGATCCATCAAAGGGCGGTCGGGCTTCACTGAAGCGGCTGGAACCTGTCCATGGCTTGAAACTTTTCGGTTGAATTTGGGTAAGTAGAATACCCACCATAAAGAAACTGTGATGTAGTGAAGGATATGATGGGGATGTGATAGAATAGAACCAATACGATATGATTAAACTGGGGGTGCCATTTATAATTTGGGAGCAATCACTCATTACACATTAGCGGACTAGTGGCTTGATTTACTCTGAGCTTAACATTGCCAGGAATCCACACTGGCTGACTGGGAAATCCACCTTTGCTTGATGAGACAATCAAGAAGCATTCTCAGATTATCGACATAAAATAGGATCTTTCCTGCTACGGAAACAAAGGGGGTCCCAAAAATAGGGGAGCAATCAGTTGGGGGATTGGATAAATTCAATGTCAATGAAACGAACAGTTCAAGGTTCAAATCATGGTGTATATAATTCATATGTAACATGTACCTACAGTCTTCCGACCCTCTCAAGAAATCTGCGGTTTGTAGGCTTGTGATCACCCTTTCCGCCAAAATGCGGAGTTGGATTGTGGAAACTCATTGTAAGACCAGCCAGCTACTCTATCGAACTAAGACCCCCAACGCCAACCCTCCGAGTTCCGATCGGACCTGTAGAATATCGGCCACAGCATCCTGAATTCGGCCGATGAGAAGACCAAAGGATCATCCTACTCAGACTATTCGAGCGAAAGAGTCTGCAAACTGTCAGGAAGATCCTGATGATCCTGATCATTGATCATTGTCCATACCCTATGGATATATATATATATATATCTGGTGACTTTGAAAAGTTTGGATCAGATGGCCCAGATGGCCCAGCAGATGGCCCAGATGGCGCGATCAGCCGAGCCACTTTGGCGAGATCCACCAGAGTGCTTCGTCGCCACAGGGGCTCCAGTCTCACTTCCAGCGATGGATCGCCGCCGCCGGATTCATTGACCTGGCGGGTGGGGGTGGCAACCCCTGGGGTACCTGGTCAGAACCAGTCAGAACCAGTCTGGACCAATGGCAATCCCCCAGATCCCCCAGCAAAATAGTGGGTAAATGGATGTTCATCCCACCAGGATGTACAGTATCATAATGTTTGATCCATCTCCAGATAAGTTGATCCCAATTCAAGTGCTAGATTCTGCTAGATCAAACCTCAGGATCCCAATTGGTTGCGTGCCACATGCAGTTACAGACTGAGCAAGTCAACAAGTTGTCCAACTTCGGCTTGGCCTTGTATTTCACGAAGACACCTCCACCGTCATCTGCTTCGGAGGAGGCGCTTTTTGAGAGCTCCAAAGGTGGAACAAGGCCCTCCTGGGGGCGCAGTGATGGGATTCAGCTGTTGTTTCCTACACACTTGGGGGTGCAGTTTCACTTATAAGTGGAAAAAAATATCAGCAGTATATAACTTATATAACCATTCTTGTAGGTGTTATATCCCAACTTATGGAGGTTACTATCATAGTTATACCATGTTATACCCATGTTATACCCAAACGCAGCTTCCTTGGATGACTCTTCCATCAGCTTTTGCGCATCTGCAATAGAGGCCTGGGCCAAAGAAGACACCTCCATCCGCGACTGGTTGTTATTTCCAATACATCGAAACAAACATGTCTGGTTGGTGGTTTCAACCCCTCTGAAAAATATTAGTCAATGGGAAGGATTATCCCATATATTATGGAAAATAAAAAATGTTTGAAACCACCAACCAGATGTTCTTCCTGGTTTGGGTTGAGCTGTCCAAGCTGTGATAGAAATTAGAGTAGTTAGAACCATCAACATTAAGAGCTCGATTGTTGTGACAGAACATGCCTGGAAAAATGCCAATGAATTCAGTCTGATCCCAAAATGGCTGGTTGGCCTATCATTTCCTGGTTACTCTACAACAAGATGGAGGTTTCCTAAAATGGGAGGTACCCCCAGTTCTCCATTTGAATTGGATGTTCCACGAAATCAACCAGCCAGCTATGGAAACCCCCATGGCTATGGAAACCCGGCGCCATGCGCCCAGCCACCGAGCGCAAGATTGCAGGCTGATGGGCCGCCCCCATGCGCCGCGTTTGCTCCGCCTGACAGCGAGGTCAGCGAGGCATCAAATCAGGGGGGCCAAATGACCAGGGCATTGGTGGGTTAAAGAGGTAGAAATAATACCCTTTCTATATTAGATATGATCATACTCCAGCTGGGAAACCTCTCTAACCATGTTGCCAACCATTAACCAACAATTTTCCAGTGGTTTTATTTATCGTGTTCCACATTGAACGGCCCTTCATCGCCAAATCAGTGAATCTCTGTGAATCCCTTGGCACCTGCTGCGATGTGCGACCACTGGTGGTTGTCTCCTGAAGGTCCAACTGCTTTGGGGACACCCTGGGAGATGTGAAAACCAAGGAAACATTCCCCGGGTATCACAACAAAAAAGGGCAAACACCATTGCAACGCACATGTGGTTGCGGTCATGTTTAGCCACCATCCAAACTCAGGGTCTTCAACGATTTTCAACAACCGACTGAATCATAGCTGCAAAAAGCCACACCCAATCTTTGCGGAAACAGAAAATGTGGACAATCTCCTGAAGAATTTCCCAACTTCGAAAAAATGCCAAATGTCTCCGCCATGTTTTTCCTCGAAAATGTCTTGTGTTCCATGCCCCAGGGGCCCAATGGCCCAAGGGCCCAGGGGCCCATCGAAGCCTCCTCTTCTTCGGAGGAATCCGCTCCCGTGAAGGTGACTGTCTGTGGGGCCCAGAGATGCTGGAAGCGCAGCAAGGTCCTGGGTCAAACACGTAGCAAGCCCCAAAAAGGATGGACGTTGGTCAAATCTTACCAGAACAGTGGCAAATTATATAGAGTTCCGTTGGGGATTCCTATCTAACCGAATCTAACCATCCCGAATGGGTGTCAATCAGTTTGAGCCACAAGTTGGTTGGGGATCGGGATCGCTAAGGATTGCAGAGTTTGGCAAATTCATCTGGAACCCAAGTATGAGGTGTCAGCCACAAAAGGAAGACTCGAATTGGGGTTGTCTAATTAGGGAGAAAAAAAAACGACTTTGATGCTTTATCATCATTTCCCCATATTAAAATGCCTATTGGGGGGTCCATCCCACCGTCAATCTCCCATTTGCAGACACACACCCGTCAATGACACCAGCGGCCAAGTGTCAAGTTAATGTGCAATGCCAACACCGACCTGGAATGAAGCGACTGTCACATTCCATCAACATCAGCTATGAGTCAAAGCCAATGAAGAATCCCCTGGTGAACATCAAAATCGCTGAGATTTACGGATGTTCATCCCCCTAAAAAAAATAATATATATATAAGATATAATATATAAAATATAATATATAATATATAATATATAATATAATATAACATAACATAACGGCCAACATCGGATTCGGAAACTTCAGCGGCGGATTCGGAAACTCCCAGGCCCTCGGATTCGGAAACTTGCCGTCCCTCGGATTCGGAAACTTCAGCGTCGGATTCGGAAACTTCCAGGCCCT
>Ga0126342_10017760_pt1 | contig 12265 bp, 11 predicted proteins | sample Cyp1metagenome_FD_92528 | JGI IMG/M metagenome (GOLD analysis project Ga0126342, IMG submission 92528) | Coral microbial communities from Lord Howe Island, Old Settlement Bay, Australia - Cyphastrea 1 metagenome | ecosystem: Host-associated > Invertebrates > Cnidaria > Coral ... | reverse complement strand
ACCCCTTTTCAAGGTTATGTCATTGTATTTCTCTAATATCCACATTAGCGATACCCAAATTGGACGTTGATTTCTGTGAATTATATACAAAAAAAGTAGCAGTTTCCTGCAAGCGTTACCCCCTAAGTTTACCATATATCATTATTGTACAAACGTGTGGTAAGCGATGGGACCTTCCCAAATTTGTGGATGTCCTTTCCGTGAACCTAGGGTTTTCGAGATTGCTCATATATATATATGGTAACATGGATCCCATCAATATACCCCAGTCATGTTAGCATATATATATATCGCATACATGGATCCTATGGGTTATTAATAACCATTATTGTTCAATTACCATTATGACTGGATGTATTGTGTTGCTATCTGGAAAAGGGCAAATCCGACTGCCGCCGGTCCTGACCCTGGCTTTTTCCAGCCAGGCGATTGCAGGACAAGACGGCCATGGCGGACACTATGTTGATATTGATTTATATGGATTTTCATCATTAAATATATCCATATATATATATATCATCATATACATATCATCATATATATATCAATATACATATATATATACCATGAATCATCATTAAACATTCATAGGTCATTGATTATTTAATCATGGTTTCTCAATTTCTGCCACAGCATTTTGATTCGGAAGTTCCATGAAGCCCAGACGGGCTGAGTTTTTGGGTGAGCGCTGTGGACGTCGGACCACCATCAATTTCTTGGGCTGGGGGAATTGAAGGGGAGATTCCAAGAAGACATTTGTTGATTTTTCATGATTTTTCATATGTGTTTCAATTTCAAACATGTGTTTGGTATTCTTTGGTCATCTCGTATAGGGATAAAACATGATAAAACTGGGGATACAGGGCTGTGACAGCGCTTACATAGGGCCTACCAATCGAACCGACACAGCATCGCGCCTGGAACAAAAACAGGAGTTGCTGTCGTCCTTGGGTTGTTTCTGAGTTCCTTCCAATGGGGGATGCGAGGGAATCAACAGCTGGTTGGTCTGAAAATGCCTGAGAATTGAGGCGAAAACTCTGAAAAACCCGACAATTCAAAATTGTCATGGTCCAGTTTTTTTTAAAATATGTAAATAGATGCAATTAGCCATGAACTGCAGGGTGCACCCCATTTTCAGACATAGAACAAATTGCAATCCACCAGGTGGAAAAGGAGCTGGCACTAGGAGATTGCTTCATCATGGCCTATGTTTATCCTCTGGGCAGAGAAGTTTTTTGAGAGAATCTGCTGTTGGAAGTTCCAATGTCTCCATATGGATTATCAGTCCATGAGCGGAGCTGTCTCGGACTTTGGGACACACATATTCCGTTGAAAATTGAATAGAAGTTTCATGTTTCGATAGAAACTTTTTTTTTCGGGTTGCAAAATTATGGCAAAAGCTAAGGTGATATCCTCCATGGCCGCAACAGCCGCAACAGCCGCAACACGACATGAGTTGACACCGGCATGAACTTTTTGGCTCAGCCAAGCAGCCGGCAGAAGTTATGGCTCCAAAGAGGCACTTTACTCTCTCATCAGCTTGGGGCTGGAGTTATATGACAAGACCTACACTACCCAAGTAACATAGATTCACACAGCACCAATGGTTGGATTTTCGTTGTTCGTGGTGATAAATTTGCACACCCACTTATGGTTTGCTCATTTTTAGCTTTCATTGCTCATATCCCAGGATTCTGACTTGACCAAGTCCGTTTTCAAGAGTGAAGAGTACATATTTCTGGATATTGAGGGTTGGATGTTTCTGGAGATTTACTATTTCTGGTTATTTAGTATTGAATGTATTGACTATGTATTTCTAGTATTTAACTTATATGTATTTATAGTTTATAAACCGACCATTTATCATAGTAGTTACTATAAATACTAGACATAGTAAATTATACTATTTCCATATAGTTATATACTATTTAAATTTATCATAGTAGTTAACATACTATTTCCATGTATGTAGTTATATTATACTATTTCCATATTATACTATAAATACTAGTCAAAATGGCCATTTCCGGTTGAATATTTCGGCAGCCGACCAACGTATTGATGCGCTGGTCATCCCCACTTGACCCATGGCAGGAAGTCGGCAGGGACGGCCAAGGCAGCGGCAAAAGCAGCAGGGAAGCCCGGCCAAGGCAACTTATCCAATGCGGCAACACTACCATGGCTAGATATATATATATATATATATGTATAGATAGATAGATAGAGATAGATAGGTATAGATAGATAGAGATAGATAGGTATAGATAGGTATAGATAGGTATAGGTAGATATAGGTAGATATATAGATAGATAGAGATAGATAGAGATAGATAGGTATAGATAGGTATAGATAGATATATAGATAGATAGAGATAGATAGAGATAGATAGGTATAGATAGATAGAGATAGATAGGTATAGATAGGTATAGATAGGTATAGGTAGATATAGGTAGATATATAGATAGATAGAGATAGATAGAGATAGATATAGATAGGTATAGATAGATATATAGATAGATAGAGATAGATAGAGATAGATAGGTATACATAGGTATAGATAGATATATAGATAGATAGAGATAGATAGAGATAGATAGGTATAGATAGGTATAGATAGGTATAGATAGATATATAGATAGATAGAGATATATATAGATAGATAGAGATAGATAGAGATAGATAGGTACAGATAGATATATAGATAGATAGAGATAGATAGGTATAGATAGGTGTGCATGTATATATATAGCATCATATAGCAACCTCCAAAAAGATGCCGAACAGTTGGGCACCTGGCAAATATGAGGGGAAACATCATCGAACTACTATCTTGGAAACATGTTTCTTTAAAAAAAGGCCTGAGGATTTAAGCGTCATCCCACATACCAAGCAGATTGAACAAATATATAGGGGATATTCAAATTGTATATAATACATAGCATCATATAACATTATATAATACGTATAGATATCCATAAATCATCATATATATATCATATATCCACAGTCAATTTTTGTTTATATCCATTATATAGTACATCATATAACCATATATCAGCACGATATCAATCATATATCGTATATGCAGCTTTCCCAGTTGAGATTCTCACAGTGATCCAAAAATCAAGCCATGGCCACGTTTCAAGGGCCCCCACAGTGATGTGAACGTTGTTTAGATTCACCAAAAAAGTGAATGCTATGGTTATATTTGCGGATAATAAACCATAGTGAAATTGGAGTTATGTGAACCCCAACTGAACGCGATTTCGATTTCACGGGGGGCCCACATTGTAGATCAATATCGTATTTGAAACATCTTTGGTTTTTAGTAATCCAAAATGCATGATATGACACTTCACTAATGATTGGTTTTCTCCTGCCCATGGTTTTTCTTCGTTAAATCCAAACAAAACGGTTTGACCGGTCAAAACGTGATGCTCCCCCTTGAGGAGATCGTCATCTTTGTTTTTTTTTTTGGTTCAAAGCATACCTTGCTGCAAGGAATGCTGGTAACCATACCACCTAGCAAAACATGGTGATGACTGGGGGATGGTTTATGGGTTTATGGCATTGTTTTAACCACAATAGATGACTAACATTGACTAACCATACAACCATGAATGTTCATCACAGCCATGAATTAGGAATTATCATGGAAAAGATAGAGTAATTATTCCCAATCATGGGAAGCTATCCAGAACCCATATAATCCCGTCCCCCAAATATAAGATATTCCAAACGAATCCCCGGGTTTTGTACTGGATCTATGCATGAATTGTAGTTTAATTCTATATTGGTTATATGATGTTAATTGATGCTATATGTAAATATCACAATACATACACATATGACATTCAATATAATATGTATGTATATATGTATGTATATATATACATATATATATACATACACATCTCCATTTAATGTTGCTTAAACCATGTTAGCTCTCCCATGTGGGCCGGGTCAAAATCAAAAACCTGGAGGACCACATGTTTTTGACCATCCAATTATTTTGGGTACCCAATTTTGACCAATCGTCATGTTTCGACCATAACTTGCCATATCGCTTAAGGCCCAAAAGCTGGCAGAGGTTGCTCCACCCCTTGAGGCAGCATGTTGGGCGTTGAGTTCTGTTGGGAAAGGACCCTTGCCTTGGCAAACGAACTGATCAGTGGGATTTTCAGGTTCCCAGTTCATGGAGGTACTGAAAAATTACTGAACCATATCAGGTTGTATTTTCTGGGGATCTTCCCTGAAATTTAGCCCTAAAACATAGGCCGAAAAAATATGGAATCGGTAGCTCCAGTAAATCTGTTCCAGGTTGACGGTCATTGATTTGATGAGTATGACATGATTTGATATGATACCCTCTGGTAAACTAACATAGCTATTGAGTTACCCATTGAAAATGGGTGGATCTTTCCATAGGTATGTAAACGTTTACCAGAGGCTATATGATATGATTTGATATGTTATGAGTATTATGAGTTGATAAATTATGGTTTATATATATATATATATATGATTTGACTAACATGATAAGTTACATAGAACTTGGCGTCTAGCGGGACCATGAGTTGTTTTTGGTGGAGCTTGGACCCGAACTGGTTCCACTGTGGAAGTCCAAGATCTATGGTAGGTCTAATGGATTTTTCTCCAAGTTATAATAGACCTACTAAAATTTGTGGTTATAATATGAAGATCCATTTGAAGATTTTTTCTCCAAGTTATGTTTCATAGATCTTCATAGATCTTCATAGATCTTCATAGATCTTCTTAGTTTGGAGGACCCCTAGATCCATAACTTGCTGTACTATTCAGTTGCAAAAAAAAACAACCAGCTTTGGGCTACTAGACTTCTGGCCGGTCGCCCGCCAGGATTTGAAGTTCCTGACCAGCGAGGCGGCCTCGATGCAGCGGAGCGTTTTCGGGATCCAAGACATCACAGATGAAAGATTCGTAGGGCTCGCGCGATCTGACCAGCAAGTTGTCAAATAAATGGTTGATGCAATTTGGAAGATGTGTTAGATATGTTGGAAATATGGGGATATTGTTCAGAGTATGTTTGAGCATGTTTGACTTACTTGTGCTAAACGTAGGAAATGAGGGAATGATCCACAATAACTATCAATAATAATTAATCCCATTCCCCCATTCCCATCCATTCCCTACTAAGCACCAGTAAGTTGAGCATGTTTGATCAAATATCTTTCGGACTTTAGGGGCTGGTTGATGCAATTTGTGGCCACAGACTGTTTCTCTCTCGGTGCTACTGGTGGAAAGCCGCCACTTTACCATGAGTAGTGTTCAAGACGCCAGTGGCTTATTAAACATGGAAAAAACATACTAGCCAATATGGAGGTTTCCCAAGTCATGGGAGGTACCCCCTTGCATCATCCAAGTCATTAGACCATGACTTAGTAGTATTGAAACCTATGGTGACTTGGGGATCTCCCATTTCAAGAAACTCCCATACAACAAAAATTATCACCATCCATTATGGGAGTTCCTCTTAACCAAGGGCGTGGTTGGAGAAGGGCTTGGTTGTCTCCTCTGAAGCAGTTCCAATTCTTGGCCGAAAATGGTTCCAGTTTCCACCACTGACCCAGAGGTTGGTCAACCCAACAATCACTTATATATATATATACGAATATATACAGTATACATAGTATAATATATTATTATACATAAATCGACATACATTTGTATACATGTATACTATATACATGATGAACTACCATTTGGTTATTTGACATAGCCATGGAAAATCATCATTTTTAGTAGGTAAACCATCTATTTCTATGGGCCATCTACACCATGGCAATGTTAGTCAGAACCAGAGGGTAAATCCCATTAAATTACCAGTAAATCCCACTAAATCACAGTAAACCACCATTAAATCACCATTAAATCACCAGTAAATCCCTTGTTGTCTATGATTTCCACCATTTTTAGTAGGTAAACCATGGTAAACCATCTATTTCTATGGGCCATTTTCCTATGATTTCCCACTGGTGGTTGATGAAATCGCCACCGGTGAGTTCTCAGCGACAGGCGAATCTTCTTGAAGCCTTCTATCGGATTCTTCCGAGTGATCCATGCCGTGGAAGACGGTGGGGGGTGTCCGGTGATTTCACCAACCAATTTCCATGGGATTTCCAATAGATATTTAATATGGGAATATAGGGATTATCAATGGTTAATACTGGTGAATTATGTTCATCATCTGGTTGGTGGTGACTGGAACCATTTTGACTGGATTTTGAAGAAAACCATTCAGTTGGGAATGGAAAATCATCCCAACTGACGTTCACTCCATCATTTTTCAGAGGGGTAGGTTGGAACCACCAACCAGAATCAGATGAAATCCCATAATATATGGGATAATCCTTCCCATTGACGAACTCATATTTTTCAAGATGGTTACATCACCAACCAGATCGATGTTTTTTGAATTCTCAGACACATCCGTGGTCGATGTTTCTTGGCATCAGCACGCCGCCATGGTCGGTAGTGCTAGCTATGTCTTGTTTCACTACGCCAAGGATCTGAAAACAATCAACAAACAGGGATATGGTTGCAGTTTCTAGATATAGTATGATAGAACAACTGCAACCATATCCCCATGTTGATAATATTATTTTAGTTACTTATAGGGATTATGATATATCAATTCTCTAGATATAGTATGATATAATAACTTATAGGGAGAGATGATAATATTCATATTCATTCATATTCTATCCAATTGCCAACTAGTTAGATGGTTAGATGATGTACCACAAACCAACCTGCAACTGGGGCTCTTTGTGCTTGGCAGGCCGGTTCAGGAAGAGAATACCACTGATCTTGTTCCACCAGGTGCTTCCAGCTGTCTCACGGGTGTTATGAATTGGGGATTTTCATGGATTATCACTACAACTAGCCAACTAGTAACTAATATATCACATTGGCGATATTCGAGGATTATATCAATGGATTGTCCATACCCTCTGGTAAACGTTTACATAGCTATTGAAAATGGCCATTAATAGTGGATTTTCCCATTAAAAATTGTGATTTTCCATAGTTATGTTAAATTACCAGAGGGTAATTCTCCATTTTGGGAATCCCGTTTTGAAGCACCCAATGTTGTTTTTCCCAAGGCTTTGCCTGTGGCTTCGCAGCGGCTCCAGCCCCCTAAACCCTTCCGGCCCACTTGGCCGTAACGGCACCGGCAGCGGCATGGAGTGCTGCAACGGGTTCGTCGATTCTGTGAATCCCTTGGACCCAAAGGACCCAAAGTGGCAGAAAAGTGCCGAATTTGGCCCAGACAAGGACTGCTTGGTGGTGAAGTTTTTATTTTTTTCCATTATTTTTTGGGATGTCAACCTTCCCATTGACGAACTCCATGATTTTTCAAGGTGGTTGGGAATGGAAAATCATCCCAACTGACGTTCACTCCATGATTTTTGAGAGGGGTAGGTGGCTCAACCACCAACCAGAGGAGATGCTGTGGCAATCAAGACCTCTGCATAAGGATCAATGGTTAATGTCCAATAACGCCATCCGTGCCGAAGCTTGGTGGCAGGAAACTTCGGAACAGGACGAAGGTCAAAGATGGAACCACAGTGATCAAGCAACTCGATAAAAGCAACCTTGAGGTTCGACTACTATATATACATATATATATATACCCATAGGATCCATGTATTGTCCATGTATGGTATATATGCTCACATTGGGGGTATATTGATGGTAAATGTTACCATATATAGCATACATGGATCCTATGGGATATATAATATACTATTTCGGACATTGAGTCTAGTAGGGGTCAAATGGTCAAGGTCTTGAGTCAAGATATCCTACGTTTTTGCAATGTTAACCTTTCATGTTCGGGCGCCTCCATCATTTGGATGTCAGGAAATCCAGGAATTGCATTCAGCCATCAGCGCGGTGGTGGAACGAGGAGAGCTTTGTCTTTGGGAATTGCATCTCATCAAGAGCGCCTGGAGGATACACAAGGACGGGGAGAGATGGGATTTTTCAGCGGACAATGTCTGATCACGTCTCAGAGGTCTCAGAGTCACCGAGTCACCTTGCCCTCTGCTAAACTAACATAACTATGGAAAATCACCATTTTGAATGGGAAAATCCACTATAAATGGTCATTTTCAATAGCTATGTTAGTCATTACCAGAGGGTAACTCAAAGGGATTTTTTAGGCGTCAATTTTGACCGAGCGCCTAGGAGCACGTAGCTGGGAACATACACCAGAAGAAAGAGCTGGTGATTCCCTTTTTGGATGAGCGAATCAAGCTGGACTACAATCTGAAGCAAGGTCGGTGTCAGGTCATCTACCATGGGAAAATCCACCATAGAGTTGACGTTCCCAGCTATAAACCTCCACTTAAAGGTTGATTTTCCCAGCTAGAGACCTCCGTTTAGATGTTCAATTGAGCAACATTGAGCAACAAATTTTTGGGGGTATGCGGGGATTTGGACAAGAGTGCCGCGATTTCGCAATTAGTGCCTTGCTGGTGGGCATAGCTTCGCGAAGCCACAAGCGTAGGCTATGTGATGCAGATGTGTTTCCACATGTTTGACATCTTCAAATGTAACCAATATATAAAGACCATGTGACCATGAGTTTACCATAGCAAATTGGAACTGGCATCTACTTGCATAGGGCTTACATGCGTAGTGCAACTCAAGCCTGCGATTCATATTCAATTCAGAAGTTCTTTAGTGGTCAGTGTTAGATTTTCGTCATTACCTTGGGGAGTGTGAAACCTATACGGATACGTCTTTGTTGCAGATCTAAGAGGCTTCTCCGCAAAGGCCCCCGCGAAGGCAGAAAATCACCATGAAACACCAACTAGAGGCCTTTCTGAATATTAGATCATGTTTTAGCCCATACAATTTTGCTGGTTTGGTGCCTTTCCGCTGCTCTGGCAGATGCAATCTCAAATTCTTAATTTTTCTCGTCCTCTGCTTCTGCTTCGTCAGCTTCTGACAGGAAATGAATCAAAGGTTCAAGCAACAGCCGCAAGAATAATGCATGCCGAAAAATTACGCGAAGGCAAGCGCGAAGGCTTTTTGAAAGAACGCAATAAGCGCGAAGGCACCATTCGCGGTAAAACCCATCCCGTGTAGGCGTCACGTAAGTAGTAAGCTTTGGCAAAAGCCGCGAAAGCCACCTGTAGATCTTTTCAGTGTATAGACGCCGCCAAGTACCCAAAAACGACAACACTCAATTGACTCAATTGCCATGGTTGATTATCAGAGAATATACTTGTATATACTTGTACCATTGTTGATTGGTGAAATTAAGCATTTAAACCATCAAATACTTTTTTGTTGACAATATTCTAAGCATCAACACCATATTTGGATGTAGATATACTATGATATACTTATGTCGAGAAAGGATGGTGGGTCAAAAACAGGTCAGTAACCCTGCTTCAATCACCGAGAATTATATATTTATTCCCCATATAACCCATGTAACCGATACCTGGTAGCCAGCTCAGCCAGTGTCTTTTTTAGATTTCGTGAGTCGGACAGTCGGACTCCCCGATATTTTTTTGGGTAAAGAACTATAGGTAAAAAATGCCACAAGTAAAGAGACTTATAGATAGAATTACAGTAGAATTAGAGTCATTGGATGTATTTGGTTCATAAGTGGATTTAATTCAGGATTATATCATATGAATCATATCCCTTATAACTGGGCTGTAGTGGTTTGTTTGACCCCCAAATAAAAATCACAAGAAATAAACTCCATGGCCCATCTAAGTATGGACAGATTTACCGATATTTCCATGATTTTCATATGCCATGTGCTTCGCGTCAAATGTTGGAATGTATACCCATATCGCGGGGATGGCCATCAATCCATTCATCTGGGTAAATTTCATCACGACCTCACTGTTCTCCCTCACTGGGAATGATGGTTAGTAGGGGTAACTATCCCCAAATGACTTTATTTCAGGTTAGTGAATTATTATTATTATTTACCCATATATATATAATGTATTGATAATGTTAACCAACCAGGATTAAATGGAATCATAGGGTTTAGCAGCCACTGCTCATCTACGGTGTTTGGATTCACCTTATGAATGACAAGCAAATTTTGCCACGTAACTTGATAATGTCACATATATTCATAGTATTTTCATGTAGTATCTATAATTGTAATTGTAATCGTTTTTCCATAGTGGTATCTAGAGATGGTATATACATAGAAACGATTCTTAATCATAAAACTAGATAAAACTAGCATGTTATTTGATTATATGATAGAACACAAACAAAAATCCCTTGACAACCATGATCTTTTCCAACACATAGGGATTTCCATATGAAAAACCCTGGGTTTCCATCAGATTTCCCATGAATTTCCAAAGAAATCCAAACATTGTTGAGGTCATTTGGGGATAGTTACCCCTACTAACCATCATTCCCATATATATATATATATTTTATATATTATATATATATTATATATATATATTCATATATCTGGGTAAGTTATTCCATATCTGATCCTGGTTGGTTAACATTATCAATATATATATACATATCAATATTCTATATATGGGTAAATAATAATAATTCACTAACCTGAATGGTTGAGGTCGCAGCCAAGTTCTCCTTGCTCTGGAGCAGCTTTCCGAAGAAGTGACTGCAGTGGATCCCTCCACGGAGCTCCAGGATGTTCTCATCCGCCTGGAGTCGCTCAACGGATTTCATGGTGATTTCCAGCCACGGGCTGGCTGAAAATCGTGGTGATTTTCATGGGATTTGATGATTGAGCATGGGATTTCATGGTGATTCTTCATGGATGCTGATTTTTCATGGGATTTGATGATGATTTAATGGGATTGAGAATGGACTGTTTAATGGATTCAATGGAAATATCAGCAGATATCACTGTAGTTAATGGGGTTTATACACCAACTTTTGATGTTTGTCAATAGCCCACCCTGCTTAGTAGTTCGTCAATGGAGTTATAGTCCACTTGTGGTGATTTAATGGTGGTTTCATGGTGATTTAATGGTGATTTAATGATGATTTTCATGGTAAACTGGAAAACCCAGCAACCAGGGAGTTTCTGGGACCCGTTCACCACTGACAATCTGATCTGGATGATCCAAGGATCCGATTTGCAGAAGGTGATTTCATGGGGATATTGCATGGGAAGAAATGGAAATGGAAACAAGAAATATATATATATATAGATTACATTACATTGCATTACATTACATTGCATTACGTTACATTGCATTACATTACATTGCATTACATTACATTGCATTACATTACATTACATTGCATTACGTTACATTACATTACATTGCATTACATTACATTGCATTACATTACATTACATTGCATTACGTTACATTGCATTACATTACATTGCATTACATTACATTGCATTACATTACATTACATTGCATTACGTTACATTGCATTACATTGCATTACATTACATTACATTGCATTACATTACATTACATTGCATGACGTTACATTGCATTGCATTACATTGCATTACGTTACATTGCATTACATTACATTGCATTACATTACATTGCATTACATTACATTACATTGCATTACGTTACATTGCATTACATTACATTGCATTACGTTACATTGCATTACATTACATTACATTGCATTACCTTACATTGCATTACATTACATTGCATTACATTCCATTGCATTACATTACATTACATTGCATTACGTTACATTGCATTACATTACATTGCATTACGTTACATTGCATTACATTACATTGCATTACATTGCATTACATTACATTGCATTACATTACATTGCATTACGTTACATTGCATTACATTACATTGCATTACATTACATTGCATTACATTACATTGCATTACATTGCATTACATTGCATTACATTACATTACATTGCATTACGTTACATTGCATTACGTTACATTGCTTTACATTACATTGCATTACATTGCATTACATTACATTGCATTACATTACATTGCATGACGTTACATTGCATTGCATTACATTGCATTACGTTACATTGCATTGCATTACATTGCATTACATTACATTACATTACATTGCATTACATTACATTGCATTACATTGCATTACATTACATTACATTGCATTACGTTACATTGCATTGCATTACATTGCATTACATTACATTGCATTACATTACATTGCATTACATTGCATTACATTATAACATTGCATTACATTACATTGCATTACATT
>Ga0126342_10017759_pt1 | contig 12266 bp, 12 predicted proteins | sample Cyp1metagenome_FD_92528 | JGI IMG/M metagenome (GOLD analysis project Ga0126342, IMG submission 92528) | Coral microbial communities from Lord Howe Island, Old Settlement Bay, Australia - Cyphastrea 1 metagenome | ecosystem: Host-associated > Invertebrates > Cnidaria > Coral ... | reverse complement strand
GGCGCAAGCCGCTTCTTTTTGTCGCAGTGGGCAACCACTGGATCACAGAGTGTTTGCAAAACACTGCCCGCATCGCAGCCCAGTCAGCTGGTGCACAGGGAAGTATGGTGGTCCAATGACCCTTCCGCACTTGAACGACTTTTCATTTCGTCGTTCGTGGATCACCAAGGTGCTGCCATTGATATACCACTTCAACGTGGATGGCACGGCAGATTGAGCAGCTTTGTCAGGTTCACCAGCCTGTTCCAAGCTCACCTCCACGTCACTGTCACTGTCAGACTCACTGCAAGAGTTGCTGGAGTCGCTGTCCCAATCTTTCAAAAGGTCAGGAGGATCAGGTGCCTGCGACTCAACATCAACCACCTCATCAGTGGGCCAGTCAACTCTCTGCCGTGACTTTGGTGTCTCAGGCAGTGGACTTTCTGGAGACGGAGCCACGCTGGCCACATCTTGCTGCCCATCCACCATTGCAACCTCCAGGTTCTCGGTTTGCATAGACGGCATTGGGGTCGACGGCATCGGCATCATCGGTCCTGGAGCCCTTGGCGCAGGAACCGGAGTGATCATTCCAGATCGGGACTTGTCCGGAAAGAAAGCCTGCTGTCGAATAGCGTCAAGGACCTTGACCAAACTCCGAAGTGCAGCTGTCACCAAATCCCTGGAGTACAATGCAGTAGGTCCCTGCGCAGCAGTGCTATGACGCGCAAGCACTGCACGATGCTCAGGAGAAACATCATGTTTGGCGCACCATGAAATGCATGTAGCTTTGCATGAGTGAGTAGAGATCCTTCTGCCCTCCAAAGGAATGCCGCCATCCATGAAAAGCCGCTTCATGAAGGAGTTCATCTCCTGTGAGGTCAAGAACCTCTTTTGCCAACCTGTTCCACCTTTTTCCGGAGCTGGTAACATGGGTTCAGGTTCTTTGCCAGGTAAGGCCAGCCCCGATTTCCTCCTCAGAGCAAGGTATTCGGCAGCCCAGCAATCTTCAGTGATACCATTGGCAGGTGCCACCACTGGCAATAGCATCGCCTTGGTGGCTGCAGTCCTCGAACCCTTGTGCACCGCCGCATCGAGCTCCAGGAACATGTTCTCGTCATCCAGCATGCAGTTGACTGAGGCCAGCAAGTCTGAAAAACGAGCTCTAGCATACACCATATGCAATAAATGTCCAATGAAGACCCGATCCACCATGCAGCGTCGATTGTCCATCATCGCTTTGTGCAAAAATTGCACATCTGCTACTGTCAAAGGATCCGCTGGTTTCCAAGGTCGTTTGCAGGCAAAGAGCTGTGCTGCAAGCCCTCTCACCCGCAAGCTACCAAGAGCTTCCTCGCAGCCATCCACGCGGAAGACAAAGAAGCAGAATCTCAAAGCCTCCAAAAATGATGTAGCTCGCGTGGCTGGGGCTTTTTCGGCCTTCAGGTTTTTGAAGTAGTCCCATACTACTCTCTCATCTACTGGCAACCAGGATTTGCCAAATTGGCGCATCACCCAAGTGTTATACGTCTTCACCGCATAAAACCTTTTCATGACTGTATTGGGGCTTTTCACACCCAATGATGCGTCTAGGATCTCAATCCCATTTTTGTATATGTCTGCCAGGCCCTTTTCCCGCAATGCGATCCTGCCTGGATCACTGCACTGCATATCTAGTCTGAGAAGGTCCCACCAATACCTGACTGCCAGCTCGCGTTTGGCATCACGTTCCTCAATGTAGGACCCTCCGATGACTTGTTTGACAACGCTGGTGTACAAGGCATCATCAGTGCGGGTAGGTTTCACTCCAATGGATGCAGCACATTGCAAACCCTCACCAACTTGAACATGCACCTTGACAAAACTGCTGCTACTTGCATGTAGTCGAGGCATCTTGGTTTCCAGTCTGCCTTTGTCACCAAAAATCCGAGCCATGCGTCCTTTCTCCCAAGGATACAGAACAGGCTTTTTATCTGTTAGCCTGATCGCTTCAGAAATAATGGTGTCTGGTGCGGTTTTGCCCACATGTGAAAAGGAGCCCAACTGTGCTGAAGAATCTGTACCGGCCTCCACAAAACTAACACCTCTGTCTGCATTGCCACTGTCAGCTGCGGGTTCAAAAAGGGATTGATGGGCCCCACTCGCAAAAGCATCATCTGAGTGAGGTCCAAACAAAAGCTCCATTGCATTTGCCTGTTGCTGGCCTTCCAACTGGTCCACTCCGCCTGAAGATTGACCCAAAAACTCATCAAGCAGTGACTCCACGCCATCTAGATTGACGGGCAGGTTGGAAGGTGTGTCATCCAGGCTTTCAGTACCACTCCTGTACTGGCTCTGCCACCTTCTTCTCATTTGTGGACCTAGGCTTGTCTCCCTGACCGGGCGTTGCTGCGGCCTTTGCTGCAGGGATGTCTGTGATGGCGTCCCACGACTGCCCCACGCCTGCTGCTCTTGCTGCAGCTCTGGACTGCAACTCGTCCGCAATCGTTTTGATGCTCTGAAGGAGAGCTGAATCAGAATATGCAGCCCAATGAATGCCCGGTGGAGAAGAAACAGACCTATCTCCCATGGCTAAATCGCAAAAAAGAACGGTGGCAAACCCGCCCTCCCTCCTCTTGGACCGAAAGTTGACAAACCAGGCGCTCTGTCTTCAACTTCATAAAGCTTTGTGACATGTCACTGCAGCATATCTGTCATGTCCAGGGGATTTGCAGCAGTTTGAAGCTCAAGTCTGTCATTTGCACTATAGTTGATCTTGCTTTGTTCATTTCCCATTTTTTGTTTAGTCCTTCCTACTTCTTCCTACTTCTTCCTACTTCTTCCTACTTCGTCTCCTTCTTGGTGTTGGCACTGTGGGAGTGGGGCTCTCTGCTCTCCGTCTTGGCGACGTGAAGTGTGCAGATCTTGTGCTGCCTCACCTCGGTGCGCCACACGCTGCCACACGCTGCACACGCTGCACACGCTACACACGCTGCCACACGCTGCACACGCTGCACACGCTGCACACGCTGCACACGCTGCACACGCTGCATCTGTTCTTGTATTGTGTCTGTATTGTCTGTGCGTAGTCTGTGCGTTGTCTGTGCGCAGTCTGTGCGTAGTCTGTATTCATTTTGGTGTCTTTTTCCTTTTCCCTTGATTTCTACATATGCTTAGCATATGCTTTATGTTTTTCTTGTTATTGGTCTGTGGTTTTGATTGTTTGTTCTTGGACGCCATAGCCATCGCTTGGTTTTTCGGTTGTCGCTTCGTTCTCTCATTTTTGTGTCAATTGTTGGTTGGTTTTGTTGCCAAGGGAAGAAAGAGGCTAAAGAAGAGGCTCTCCGTGGATCCCAACTGCAGGACCTCGATGTCGTCGTATTTCTTGAAGTCAATACCAGCCGAAACATGCGCTTGCTTGAACAACCTGGCGGTCAACTTGAGCGATCTCCGGAAACGGTTTGGAACGGTTTGAAACCCCATGCATTTCAACGAGACCAGGAAATCAAGGGCTGTTCTCGGACAGAATTCACTGCGAATCACATTGGTTAAAGTCAGGCAAAAGTCATCTCAAAAGCATCTCAAAGGCAACGTCTGTACTTCAAAGTTCAATCCCTTTGATCTTCCATGAACAATGATGAACAATGTAAGTATTCACATTCCAGTCCACTAAGTAAGGTGTTCCAAATTTCCACGCATTCGTCTCCTCAAGTGTCTTGTTTTAAGGCGGCCCTGTAGTGTCAACTGCTGTGCACACCTTGATTCCTCAGCCACCCAGTGATCGTTGGACACAGGCATCTCGCCTTCGAAAGCATTTCCGAAGGGAATGCGAATGGATATCAGATATGAACAGAATTTGAAGAAATGGAACCACTTGTGACACCATGGTGACCATAGGCATCTATTTGTCTGCGGCACTCCCACAACATTGCCTTGCACTCAGAGGTTTGATGAAATTACATAACATCAGAAGTATCCATCCAAGAGCCCAAGACCCAGGGTTCATTCAAGCAAAAAGCAATTAAAACAGCTGCCTTTGCTTTCAACAAAGAAATGCGCTTGCAAGATCTTGCAAGAACGTCAGACGTGGAAAAGTACTTCGATAAATGGACAAATAGCATTGATAGCATGGGTGCAAATTTCAGCGTTCTCAAAATTTGGATCTTGAGCGGACCAACGAGGACCCGGAGGACCCTGATAGATGGCACTTGTTTCAGCTGATGAATTGCTTTCGTGACAACATGTGGCAACATGTGCAGCAAACGAGCCTCTTTGAACAATTCGTCGTTGGAATTGAAAGAATTGATCAGCCTCGACTTTGTGACACTGTGCACATGAGCGGTCATGAGACTCAGAAAGGAATCCTATTGAGCAGTCTGGAGGGTAGACAGCTGTGAGACCAAAACATCCAAAACTTCTGCGGAACTCCGACGGCTCTGCACAAAAAAATCGTCTCCCGTCCCGGCCTCACGTGAGCGCTTTACTTCTGTTGCTCGTTCTATGTCGTTTCTACTCCTGTAGCCACCGCCACCATTGAATCCCCCATTGAATCCACCTCCGTAGCCACCTCCACCCTGACACAGCAGGATGAATTCAGCATTTCAGCAACAAACTGACGACTGTATGGCTGTAAGCCTTGCAGCCGCAGGGTTTACGTGCAAAACAGTGCTGTGGTGCTGTGTATCTACCTGCAGAAGAAAAAAAACACGAAAGTTCGTGGTTTTTTCGAGGTGAGACATGACACCCGGAGGGTATCTGTTTACTGTTGTTTTAGTGTTGTTTTGGTGGATTTTGTCTTCATACTCTGTTTCGCATAAGTCTCCCCGCCTTGTATCCACCTTTGCCGCCTTTGCCCATTCCCTGGCGGAATGTTCCATGAAAAAAGTAATTTTTCCCTCGTTGCGCCACTGTTTTCTGAAACAATGTGGATCACAAGTACACTTGCGACTGATCTTTACATTGCATCGTATAACGGTGATGCTATGATAATGTGTCTCTAATGTTGCATGTAAGTGTGCCAATTGTTTTTATTGTCCGCACTGACTAAGGCAATGCAAACTGTGTCGTCAACTGTTCAAATGCCTGTCTCATCTCTTCGTGCCACAAAAAAAACAAACGTTGTCTGAACATTTTTGGATCAAGGACGAACTGACATCCGCTGCAGCCTTGCCGTAGGCCCGCAATGCACAGGCACCACCCAACGCCATCCCAGCGCATAGTTTCCAAATGCCATCTCCTCTGGCCTCCTCGTGCAGTCTTCAGTGAGTCTTCAGCATGTTTCAGCAATTTAAATTTCACCTGTTTGTTTTAACCTTAACCAGGTTCTTAACCTACAAAACGCAAGGGGATTCACAATGCAACTTGAATATAAACTAAACTAACATCACATTAAAAGACATCGACAGAGGTCACACAAACCTTTTTCAAAACATGTGGAAGTTCCAACGCAGTCTATGTTTTTTTACCCGCGCAACTGGTTCAAATCGAATTTGGTTCTGGCTCCTTCGCGGGGAATCCTCCAATGCCTTTGCCTTTGACGGCAGCAATGTTTCGGCCTCAGTCTTGAAATGTTTCGCAAGAAGTTCCAAGATTTGTCAGGATTGCATTCTGTCAATTATATTTGAACATAACAAGTGTTGTGACCAACCACTTGCCAAGCATGTTCATGTCCATACTTGCCACACACTTCCCATCTCAAATCCAAATGTTCTGTTTCTGAGAATCTTGCCGGACAGCGAAACGAGTTGTTCGGGTGCCAAAAAGCAGGGGACTGTAGAGACAGCCATCGGAAAATCGAAACAGGTTTCTACAAATGCCCTACTAATCTGACCTGGAGCACAAATGCTACTCCAAAACTGCCAAAGGCATTCCACAAAAACGAAACAAAGGTTTCACACAACGCTATTGTGCAACACTATTTGCGTGCGTGCGGCAACAAAAAAAATCCGTTGAGATCTCGTGAACACCGTTTTCCTGTTAAGAAACTGGATTTGCCCACCAAGCAGGCCAAGCATTGTTCACTTGCAAAACTTATTGGATGATATCCTCGTGAAGGGCCAAAAACATTCCCATCGCAAAAGAGTGAGGGCCAAAAATTTTCAACACCATACAAAACCCCATGACCAGTGAATTTTTTTGCAACGGATATGGCCGCTAAATGAAATGAAAACAAAAAAGGTCACAAATACACAACAAAAAAACATTTCGGAACGCACAGAACAACGGTTTGCAATGAACTATTGTTTCACATTCAGTCCCCTGCGAAATTCCGTTGCGCTATCGGTATTCACTTTTGGCATAAAATCACGGTAAAAAAAAACATGAATTCGAAAATGGACCGGGAAATGGACGGCGAAGTCAAACTTGAAATTTTCGTTTGAAGTACATGCGGTGGTATTCCCACAAAAAAATATTGGGCGCCATTGCAAATTGCGTGATTCACAGTTTTCGAAATCATGCCAGATAAGACTAGGCGACAGTGTGGCCCGAAAGGAAACCACGAAACCAATATCAAATGTCTTTTCCAAAGACAAGTCACACACACGGAAGTTTCCTTCCAAAAAATATCTATGGTTAACGACTGGCGTGATGTTGGTGATGATAACTTGGTGATGGTAACGATGGTGATGTGATGGTGATATTGATGATGAAAATGGTTATGATCAAAAAACATTACATACATTTTCTTACACAAAACAAGACATTTACATACAAACAGGTTTGCACAAAAATTTGATCTACACAACGGTTTTTACACACAACACTGTCACAACACCCTTTATTGTCACGCGCGCAAAATATTTTTGACACACAAATTTTTACAAACAAAAATCTCTACACACAAAAGCTGCTGAACACATCTTTTCAAACGATACCTACTTTACACATCGGCCTTTTTACACACCGGCGTCTTTTACACACACAAATTTTAGACGCAGGTGCCTTCACACTCAAAATTTTCTACGCGCCTGAAAATTCACTGTTTAAAACAGATGGGCCAGCTATTTTACCTCCAGGTTTGAGCCACGTATGTGGCAGTCACAGCATCTTCACCTCAGGTATCACACCGATAAGAACAAATATTGCAGATGCTGACATGTAGGCGGATGGACGTGTTCAAATTTCACACCCCGCCTTGACAGTAGCTGTCTAAGGTTTCTGTCACTATCTTTACAAACATGTCAACCACCCACCGCAAGTCACAGATCTGACCGTCCTTTCTGTTCTATCGGTGGATTTTCAAATTATTTGCCTGTCATATCATTACACCTTTGGCGCGTTTTCTTAATTCATTTCGTCATTTGGACACACGGCCCTTCAAAAGTTGTTGTAAGCGAAGTAACCATTCCACATGCACTGATTTCCGCGTGCCAAGCCCGATCACCGTCATCTCTACAGCGATATAGTTTGGTCACATAAGTGTCTGAAAACGTTCCAGTCGTGTGATTTCCAAAGCCTGTTCCCTAGTTTCCTCTAATCGTCCTTATAGCACAGCATGGTAATACCGCATGTTCAGGATCTGCAAAATTCTTCGCCAACTTGAACGCGACTCATCCATTGTTCCCTGCACATCCATGTTTTCAGTGTCATGAAGTGCGTCTTCTGATTTTTTTTTCGGCTGCAAATATCCGCGAACGCGTTGAACGCGAAGCGTGCCCTGGCTCGATACTCCTTTGGATTCTCCCCTGGGCCAGAACCTTCGCATTCAGCCTCGGCTCCATCATTGCTGTCACTTTCATCCACCTGCCTTCACCTTCTCGATGGGAATGAGGTCGAGGTTGCGCACGTCCTTGAGGTTGGATGCACAGACCAGTCATGTGCTTGAAGATCGTTCCGAAACCCTCGCAGTCCCTCTCGGTCTCTACGAAGCATTGAGGATGGAAATTCTAGAACAACCACCGCCCATGCCCATCCAAGTCTTCACTCTCGAAATCCCCAGCACCGCCAGCTGCATCGAGGAAACTCTGCACTGCAGTTCTCCTCGAATCATCGAAGTAATAAATTCTCAGCCAGCTTCAGGTAGTAATACACTCTGTGTTCATCCACATCATCTTCCATTCCAAGATATCTCATCTTTGCTGCCATAATGAACTTCACTGCCAAGATCTTGTGTTGGAGCAGCAATTGGGCGTCCTCTTCACTGTCGGGCACCAATGGTCGCCTTGAGCTTGACGATGATCCCCTACCTTGTCCAGAAGGCACCATAGGTCCAACGATGTAGATGAACACCAGGAAAGATGACGATGAACACGATGTAGGACACACATGTAGACGAAGCCCAGGATGTACACACTGACATTGACGTTGTTTCAGGTTTCCCCTCAGTGTTCTCAACGGCGGCCTTGCAACATGTGTCATCCGCAGTCTCTCAAACCCTTGATCACTTTCACAAACTCCGGGCATGATGCCGATCAGCTTGAATACGCAGCTTCTTGGTTCCTAAATCTGCTGGATTCTGTTCTGTTCAGATCTTGCTCAGTGTACGGACCCTTTTCCTTAGCAACTATTGCAGAAACACACCGCGAATCTCGATGTGCTTCGTTCGACCAACTCAAACAATCTAATGTTCACATGCTCGGTCTGTCCTAATGTTGACAGTCGGCCAAGAAAAACAGGCCTTCTGGGATCGCTGCGTTGGCTGCGTACAGCTCAACCTCACATGAGTTCAAGGCTATTGATTGTGGTTTGGGTCCTTGAGAAACTCAAAACATAGGTATCACTCAGGAATAATTATTGCTGAGGAACTTCAAGCCCTCCGTGAAGAATCTGCGAGCACATCCACATTGAACATAGATCGCCTCTTCCAGTCTTCCCCAAATGGTTCCATGAAATCACCTCGTTCGACCCATCTGTCAAACACATTCTCATGGGTTTCACATTGTTGTAGCAGAACTCCACCTTCTTCTGTCCGGTAAGGCGCTAAATGACAAACTGCAGACATCGCTTCCTCACATGGTCTTGACATCCGCCTGGATAGCACCTTTGTCGCAAAACCAAATTCTGGTCGGTCTTGGGCTATGTAAAGAATCAACCCCAGTGCAGGGCGAATTTTTGCAGATTCTTCTTCGCCAAGTAATCCTCAAAGTTGTTGATCTGCCTGGTACGGCTCAAGTGTAGGATGGTGCGGTAGCCCTTTGAATCTGCGCTTCCTCAACTTCAGCAGCTCCGCAAACTTTGGGATGTAGGCTCCATTTGCTTGAATGAATGCTCCTTCAGGTAGAAGTGAAATATACACTTTTTCAGATAGAGCAACGTTTGGCCTGATGCCTGGGCATGAGGCCCATCCAACTTGATCGTCAGATCCCTGGTCACATCCCCTTGAACCACTCGAAGTCATTCTTAGAATCGACAACGAAAAACATCATGAGCGACGTGTCTAGTCAGGTAAATTCTTTTGTTGCTGTTCGCAAGTTTCACTATTGTTGGGCTGCCAGCATAACAAAGTCCCGCTGTTTCACATCGGTTTCGGAAATATTCGAACCAACGGAATGCTCCATGTCCTTGGCCTGGCAAGCATTTCTTCAACAACAATGCATTGCAGTCACTCTCAGGATCCAGGTTACCTCAGGTTCTAGGTCCATTCTGGAACCATGACATACATCACTTCTTGCTGTGGAACCTTCAGGTAAGCGTCTTTGACGTCCACACTGCAAACATCCAAATTGGAGCACATGGACATCACTAGCAATGGGTGCTGCTGCACTTGTAGGAGAGAAGCTTGCTTCATCTGTCCGCTGGTTTGCACCGAATTCTCGCGCCACAATGCGAATACTCCTTCTCCAAATTCCTTCTCTAAAACGGCAGTCCGTTGCAGTTGCGGTGTCGACCACACATTCCGACGCCGCCTCGTCATTGAAGTTCACCTTCACTGGTTCAATCACACCCAAGTCAAATAGTTTCTGGACTTCTTCCAGGGCTGCTACTCCATCAAGTTCTCGTAGTTTTTCCCTCACTGACATTCGGAGGTCCATCACCTTCTGCTCTTTGATTGATCTCTTTATCCTCGCAGTCAACATGTTGGGGATAGAGATTCCATCCTTCTTCCAAACCAAATTCATCGTTGTGACATACCTCAACGTTTGCCACCATTCTAACTTCTAGCTTGGCCAACTCGCAGGTTCACCCTGAGTTGTTACCTCGTGTTTTTCACCTTTCATTTTCTCTACGTCCAATTCCATGCCTTCTGGTGGTAGAGGAAGTACAGGGCTCCAAGTTCAGTAGCACGGTGCCTTTGAAGCTCTTGCTCTTGAAACTCCTCAATCTCCACATCGTCACCTATCTCTACTCCTCCTGTTCCAGCTTGCCGCGCTTCTGCAAGTGGATTTGCTATAGAGGCTGTAGACGGTGCATACAGTGAAGATCTTGGGCTTTCCCCGCCTGACTCAGAGGGCAACTGCATCCGCATCAAGATCTCGAGCAGAGGTGTAGGCGGCGGTGGCTCGTAAAGGTTGAACCTTCAAAGACGAATGGACACTATTGGATCAAGTACTTAACGCTTACTGGATACGAAGTCACAACGCTTACTGGATACGAAGTCCTTAGTGCCGAACCCTGCCTCGGTGAGTTTCTTAAGCGTGACTGGCATTGCTGCAAGGAGGTTTGCTTCACTTTCATCCTCAAACGCTTGGTCCAACGGGGCATCCAAATCCTGAAACCACTGGCCAATTCAATTGGCCGGAAGGAGCACTCTGGGCACCATGCCTGACATGTGGTCTAGGAGCAAACAAGTGCGGAGCACCGGTACACGAAAGCCGCGGCAGTTCTTGCGTGCGCGTGCTGTGTGAAGTTACCAAACCCAAAGCGGTTTTGTTTAACCCAAGTGACCAACCACCAGTCGCCAGCAACCTCTTTCGCTCTCACAAACGAATCAAACACAAAGAGGACACTTCTCTGGATCTTAAAACTGGCTCCTACTGCTTTCCGCTGCTTGTGCCCTGTTGTTAAGCTGTGCCTTGAATGGAAATAAAAACAGCGCCGTATAAAATCATCACGGGTTCATTCTACAGCCGAGATGGAAAAACAGTCTCAAACAATTCAAAAACGTTTGTCGGCATCGGCAAACGTTGAAAATAGTTTCAAACTACCAAATCGCAACTAACTTCTGTGAGAGTAGTACGGCGCGTCACCGCAAAACTGCCTGTTTTGCAGCCCTGGTTTTGGAACCTAATGTTTCCAGAAAAAAAAGAAATCCACCGTTTCCCCCATGGCGCTTGTCGCGCAGCTAGGGGTACCAGATTGCTTGAGATGCCCCATGTGTGGGTCCAGATGATTGAGTTGTGAGTATTGGATGATGGGTGTACGGGGACACCCGGTTTGGGAAGCCACGGGTGTAAACCCCTTTGTCCCGCTAGTTAATAACTTTGTAGCAAACGGGGTGGCCCACGGTCCTCCCGCCCACTAATAGAATTCTGATGGCATGGGTGCTGACCTGGACGCGGTCCTCCCACTTGCTAATAATATTCTGGTGGCATGGGCGCTGACCTGGACGGTCCTCCCGCCTGCTAATGGTACCTGGACGGTCCTCCCTTCTGATGGCACTGTGTTGGGCTTTGGTTGTCCTCCCGCCCGCTAATGACCTTCTTTCAGATTTTCCTGGTTCTCCCGCCCCCTACGAGTATTCTGGTGTCGTTATCTGAGTGGTAAGCATGATGGAGTTGATTGATGATACTTGCAACATCTTTCTTTGATTTTTCAAGTTTTACAAGTTCTTGCTCGGCACTAACAGCCTTCTTCTTCTCAGCTCCATCTCTTGCCAGCTTCATTTGTTCTTCTCTGACTCTAATAGCTTCTCTTCTGGCTTTAACAGACATCGATTGCCAAACAAAAGATGGGATGTCCATTGGTTTACTTGATCCCTTGTACCTCCTTGTTTTGAAACCGTCGGCACTATAGTATTGCGGGTCATCTCTTCTGATCTTTTCGACTACACCAGCTGATGGATTGATGACTTCAATCAAATCCTTATCTGACGGATCATCCCCTGGGATAACCTCATCCACCCTTATCTCCTCTTCAGTCCTTTCACGGAGGTCAATGACGCTCTTGTGGAAGATGGTGAGCATCACCTCGCATGGTGCGATCGCCTCATCCCAGGCCTCGTGCTTCGGACACAACATGAAGTTCTGTTCCAAAATGAACCATGCGTCCCCCTTTCGATGGCATGTAGTTCGATAAGGATAATCTTCAACTTATGGTTTCAGTGACCCTGAACAAAACCACATAATCCCAGGCATATCCTCGGGCATAAAGTGATATAGCATATGTGTATTCATATTTGTGTGATATATTCACACGTCGCCGGGATACGTCGC
>Ga0126342_10017758_pt1 | contig 12267 bp, 15 predicted proteins | sample Cyp1metagenome_FD_92528 | JGI IMG/M metagenome (GOLD analysis project Ga0126342, IMG submission 92528) | Coral microbial communities from Lord Howe Island, Old Settlement Bay, Australia - Cyphastrea 1 metagenome | ecosystem: Host-associated > Invertebrates > Cnidaria > Coral ... | reverse complement strand
AGGGGCATATACCAGATCTTTAGACACATATTTTCTATAATTCAATATTCCCCCTTAAAATGCATTCAAATTGCGAATCGATGGACATACAGTCACCGACAGAATTATGGGAAAAAATAATTATGGAAACAATAATTATGGAAAAAAAAAGGTTCGTAACTTTTCTATCATAGACAGGCGGCGCCTGTAAATTGAAACGTTTTATTTTTTTTTTCCATAATTCTGTCGGTGACTGTACATTGTACTGTACGGCATTACATTGCGTTATATTGCGTTGAATTGCATTACATTCACAACATTCACGGCGAATATCAACTTGTGTAGTATATGTGTGAACGCCTTTTTTTCCGCTTCGGGGAGGTATCCTTTCGCCTTCGTTTGAGCTTAAGGCCAAACAGTTGGCATCTATACAGGATCCCTTTATTTTTCCGGGGTGGCCTTTTGCTTTTGCTGGCTCTGCACGGAGTGCGAGTCACATCGTCCGGGCACTCCTTCTTTTTGCTGTCCCTTTCTAGAGACATGAGGATTGACTCGCACAGGCAGTCTGTTCCTTTTTGCTTCACCATGGCCCTTTTCCCTTCCTGGCAATTCCCACACCTGGTACAGTATGTGTTGTGCATGCTGTTGCCATGTTTGGGTCATGAGCCGGCATGAGCAGCGGGGTTTGAGCCCGAGGGGGGGCCCAAAACAAGTTCGGCAAGAAAAATCATGGCAGCTGCGTCCAGCCTGCCCCTAGAATTCATTGAGCAAATCCAACGCCAGCTAGCAAGCTAGCAGCTAGCTTTCGTGATATAAATCATTACAGATCTATGTGTGTAGTGGAAAATGGCTTGTGAGAGCATGTCAGTGTCTGCAAGTAGCAGCAAGGATGTCATCCGCTCAAACTGTTGAGGGTTCTGCAAATACATTTAAAATTCATTGAATCACGCTGAGTCCGTTTGAGTCCTACCTACATCACATCTCTTCGCCAGTCTTTGTCAAGCTGCGGCTCTCCCAAATACTCAGACTCGAAGATGCCATTCGCAGCTGCCAAGGCTTGCGGATGCACGAGGTGGGCTGCATGTCTTCGACTCAGCGCAATCCTTGGCAAAAAAAACACCCAGGGCTTTGCAGCACACTGCGCCCAGGAACCACAATAATTACGAGTATATAATGATTGTCTTGATTGTCGCATGACTGTCCTTTCCGTTCTTCACAGAACTCAACCAGTCAAAAACAGTCGAAAAGATTCAACAAGTACATGTCAAACATTGAACCGACGGGTTGTGTTTAGACAAGATGCCACTGATGATGCTTCAGCATCAAGGACCTGCAGCGTGACCAACGGGGCTTGCGGCTGTAAGTGGTTTTGATGGTTTGGTTGCAAAAAATTGCCTATCTGGGTCGGGATGTAGCCCTTCTTTCTTCACCAGTGGTGAAAACTCACAAGGCTCCATCTCACCACGCAACGCCAATGTGGATCCAATCTGGAAATGAGATGAAATGAATTGAAATGGACGAACATGCTAAAATCCTTTCTGGAACTACCTGTGGTAACTTGACAGCTGATCTCGTGCAATTTCTCATTTTTCTCTTCGTGTTTGTTGGGTTTTCTTTTCATGAATGGGCGCAAGCAAAAATAGCGCAAATCGAGTGTGACTGGTTCAAAGCTCAGTAATTGTGTTTGTATGTTTTTCAGCCTGAGTTTCAGCTGTGTCTGCATGTACTTTATCAAAATTGGCTGGCAGGACTTACTTCCAGACAGAGCACAGAGAGGGGAGATGGCTGAGGGGGGTGGGTGGCCTTGCACAACTCTAGCAAAGGTACCCCACCGCACGCATACATCTACACATATCATCACATATCTACACATGACATATTCTAGCCAATATGGAAGTCCAATTCTTCGCCTACATCATTGAGCAAAACGCATGCAATATAAAGGTTGAGAATGCTGAAGTGGCTGACAGCGAGTTCACAGCAAAACGCAATCAGCACATGTCAGCACATCTTTTCGCACAGGGAACGTAGCGATTGGCTGAAGGCCTGCAATTGGGGATTGGGCCATAGTGGCCAGAAGATAAAAAGGGTCACACCATGCATGCCAAGTGAATGCTTGGACATTCACCTTATTCTTTTGTTGGCTTGCATGGGTGTGGCTCAGCTGTACGATGAAACGTCGTGATCAAAGTAGGAACTGACATCCCAATCAACGCATGCTGATTTGAAAGCTTTCCATATTCAGTTCCAGCTTCGATCCTTCGCCATTCAATCTGACCGTCTGCATGGATGAATCGGCCAAAACTACTTCTAAGAGGCAGCTCTGAAAGGGAGAATCTAGGTTCAGGAGACCTAAAGAACTTGGCATTGTGAGCCACTTGGATGCCTACGCCATTTTGCATGTGCCATCCACGCTTGTCGCTTAGGCATCTTAGGCTTTGCAAGTCAGTATATGGCAAAACAGGATCATTACCGTCCAGCATCACTCCAGGAAACTCAACGCATGTGGAAGACTTCACCAAAGGCTTAGCAGAGCAGGCTTTGAACACTTGCTTGACAAATTGCAGGGCGTAGGTCATAGCACCATGATCCAAGCTCCATGATCTTACGCAAATGACTCAAGTCCATCTCTTTCGTTCCAGCATCAACCCACATGTTCTCAGCTGCGGTCCATTTCAAGGCTGTGTTTGGACGGCGAAGAACACTTCTTATCCATGCAATGGTAAACGCCAAGGACTTTTGAGAACCAAACTGCTTGTGTCTGAGTTCCCTTTGTCATGCACATCTTTAGCATCCACCAAAGTTGTCATACTGACGGCATTGGAAGCAGCATCGGCTTCCTTTTCAGTCAGATCCTTCAGGCGGATCATTGCAATCATGCCTCTGCACAATTGTCCAACATCCATCGCTTCTTCTGCAGCAAGGGTTTCGGCACTGTACATAGACCTGCAGACACGTGGAATTCGATGCGATCGAGCATCAAAAATGTTGAAGGCTCCTTAATTGCTTTCCACGAAGCATTGACTCCTCGCACAACAGGCAAAAGTAGCATGCTTGGGAGTAAATACGTCCCGTCGCAGTTCCAACCGAAGATCCATTCAGCTTGACGTTTCCAAGCGCTGCATCAGAAACAACGCAAATGCCTGCTGACATGTAGTCAATCGACCTGAACACCTAATTCGAAGCCACCAGTGCGTTTGAACTCACGTACTGCAACGTTCGCTCGAATCAGGGTTCCAACTGTTGGAGGCTTTCGCCTTGCAAAGGCGAAACACAGAAGGACATGTCGTATACCTAATCTGCGCCACCAACCACTGAAGACTTCCCAGAACTGCATGTAGTTGCTTGTGCTCATGCTTGTCAAACACCGCATCGACATCAGACTTCCAATGCTTCGCAATCACAACTTCACTCAAGTTTGAATGATATGCAGTCATGGTCAAACGAATAGTATGGTCTTCAGCACGTCGGATATGCTTTCCACAACAAGCAAAACTGCCAGAATCCATCGACTCAAAGCCGAGTTCAGCACCGATTGCATGTAGAGTCGAGATTGTTCAGCACGGGTGTTCCCGGTAAACAACAAGTCATCGACATGGGCCACAATCATGCCTGCCAGTCGATCAGCACCATCAACAAGTTCCGAAAAGAACCAACATGCTGCATCAACAATGCTTTGGCGCCAGCCATGACCTTGCATAGATCTCGACAACCTCAAGCACCACTCAGGTGGCGCATCTGCCAAACCAAAAATGCCTTTTAGCACACGACATAGCTGGCCAGACCTTATAGGCAAAGGTAGAGAGACCTTCTCATTGGTCTTGGTCAAATAGAGCTCGCGGTTCACATAGGGGTCGCCCTTGAGAAATGCAGCTTTCACATCGGCGGAAATCAAAGACCACATATGTACTGCTATGCAAATCCCATGTGCCATAGTCATGTTCTTCAGCTTCAAGAGGATCTCTTCGGTCCAGATCAGCCAAACATGAAAGCTGTAGCAACGGATGCGCATCTGTACGTTCAGCTGCCAAAGCTTGAATCTGGTCATATGTCATTGTCAAACCTGCAAAAACTTCAAAGACCATCTGCACGCACTGGAACTTCAGAAGCTTGAGAGTGTTCACCACCACCAGTAGGAGAGACCCGACCTGGTGTCGGAACATCTTCTGCAGCTCGTTTCTGTCCACGAGCATCATCATCAAACTGTCAAGCTCTGGCCAGAGTGGTGCTGCGCAAGGAAGGTGCAGAAGAGCTAGGCCTGGATGTTTGAGATGCCTGCAAAAACACGTCGGGAACAGGAGTTCCGGGCTGAGCTCCCAGGAGGGGTGGGTGCTGCTGACTGCAAGGAAGAATAAGGTGACATAGATGCTTCAGACTGGATTCCACCGCAGGTTGCGGTGCTGCGACAACCTCTCCTGGAGAAAGTCCAGAAGTACCCCGGCGTGAAAGTCCAAGGCCAAGCCCATCTGAGGACTAAAATCCAAGTCCATCCTCAGGGGGTACCGATCCAGGGTTGACGGAATGTTGCTCGTGGTGAGATGCATCTCTAATGGCAGCTTGAACCACCTCATCAATTGCAGCTTCCCATGAACCAGCAGCAATGCTTTCCAAGGAGGACGCCTTTCTGACATGTTCAGTTGGGCATTTGGTCAATTGAAGGAGACAAGACATTTGGATGAGAACTCATCACCATCACGCCCTCCACGAGCCAACAAGAGTGCTGGACCATGCCATCGCTTGAGTTGGAGACGACGGCGCGAAGGAGTGCCAGGAGTACCACCATCCTTTCTTGACTGGTTTTGGGCTCGCCAAATTCAAAAGAAAACCAAATCGCCAGGTACTCTCACGTGAGCGTGCCAGTTCGGCTTGACGAAGCCCACGACTGTAGTGCAGCCTCAACATGGCCAGACGAGCTGTCTGTCGAACTGCAAGCTGTCGTTCGAGACTTGGAGAATTTTCCGGCAAAGAATGTTCAGCCAGCCTCTTGGAGAAACTGTTTTTGATGTCCTTGCTTCTTCTCCTTCTCCACTGAAGCTCGAGCTTCTTCGAGGGCTGCTGTCTTCAACTTCATGGAGATTCCACGGGAAGCTTTGGCAGCCAACAAGCCACTCAGAATGGAGCCCTTCATGAGCTCCAACTTCCATCCCACACTCGGAACTTGGGCAACTCCAGCAGATTCTGTGAGATGAAGGCTCAATTGCCCCGACCTCGCTGCCAATGGTAAGGGACCATCACCAGCTGGTCGGCCATGGTCTTGGCTTGAAATTTCCAATCCTCCACCGAAGCAATTGAAGGGTATATGGAAAGGGCAAGAACCGCAAAAGCCACAATTTAACTGCAAACTGAGCCAGGCGTATCTTCCGATGAGCCGCATGATGAACCGGCGCCACCGGTACAGAGCAAATGCCAGCCTGCAGGGCTCCATCAGGTTCTGCTGCTGGGATGCTGGAATGAACAGATATGAATGGCACAGCTGCTACCTCGTTGGCATACTTGGAAAAAATCTCGGGAGTCAGCATTGCAAACTTCGCGGAGAGGATGTTGACGGGGAGAATCGCGATCAGCAGGAGCGGTCACGTCTTGAACCAATCATGGTGAGCCGACAACACTTCATGAACTGCACCTGCAGCCCCACAACCTTCAATTAACATCTGATCGTAACTGCAAACACTGCTATTGGAAACACGAGATGACAGCTTTCGGTCCAACCACTGTTCTGGTGCCATCTGCAACTCAATGATTCCATCAAGTCCACATATTTCCTCCAACGGCCCGATAAGGGCCCCGGCGCTCATCTGGTTCAACCTTTGAGGAGGAGCTTCTGATGAAAGAAAAGTGCGCTGCAATGTCTTTGCAGCAAAATCCAAAACACCACCAACAGCATCCAAAAAACACGTCCCAATAAGCATCCAAAGGTTCCAACAGGCACAATGCTGATCCAAACCAAAATCAACTTGCCACTGACCAATGCTGGAAGCCTCCAATGTCGGCTGGATGTAACCAGGCCGCCGTTTCCAAACCTGAAGCTCTCATGCTCGTCATGAGACTCAACCAAATCCATAATCCATGACGGTGACATGTGGCGCAGCTCTGACGTGTAGCCATCAAGCCATTGAGGTCCAGCACAAGTCCTGTTGCATGCGGAGCCAAGTGCCCCCACCAAGTGTTTGTCATCTGCCAAGGCCTGCAGCGTGGTGGCAGATGCAAAAGTCGAATGCTCTCTTGGAGGGGTGGTTGCAAACAAAGCTTGGTCAAGGGGCATGCCAAGAAAACATCATGAGAAACAACTGAAGCTTCATGAAGTCCATGTAATTTACCAACTTCTGCAACTGTGGGTTCATCTTCATGAGAAACTTCTGGAAGATGATCAGCACGGCGAGCTTCGGTGAAGCGAACTTGACGTGGCTTTTGTTTTGCCACCACAGGAGAAGTCTTGCGCGCCAAACCGGCACCAGGACGCTGACATTCTTTGTCACCAGCCCAGTTATCATGCAACCCACAGTCACAGCAGGGATGTTTCCCGCTTGCTTTCTTTGAGGACGGCACGTTGGGATTGCCTTTGGTCGATCCAGGGCCACTTTTGTTGAAGCCACGATCTTTTCGAATCTTATTCAACCTTGAACGTGCTTCCTTCATGGTTACCCAAAGTCTCGGCAGCTTGCTCGAAATCTGCCTCCAGCTCTGCAAGCACTTGCGCATCGATGCCACATTCTTCAGCATCTTTCAACTCAGCTGCAGACACCTCGGCTTCGTTGAGAAGGTATTCCTCCAAGGCAGGAGGATCTTCAGGAGCATCTTCATCCACCGCAGTTGTTTTACAAACTTCGTCGGCTTCGGCTTCAGGCTCTTGTTCAACCTCAGTCACAAGGGCCCTTCGAGAGCTGACCGAAGAGGCTGCAGAGGACAAAGGTCTCTTCCAAGAGGACCCAGTAGAGCTCGGCATGAATCTGCTCGAAGCCGTGGATGGAGTACTTGAAGATCCCTCAGACCTGTTGAAATCAAACATACGTCGCGCTGTCAGCTTGGGCTTGAAACCATCTTGAGGAGCTTTGCGAAAAAGGTGGGTCAGACTGATGAAGGTCCTTGAAAAGCCTCCCAGATTTCAAATCAGCAACCAAAATGCGAAGTCTGGTTGAGAACTCTGAGATACGCTCACCAGCTTTTCGACGGAGATCCACGTAGAATTGCTGCCGAACTTTTCCACGCTTGTCCAGCTGCGTTCGTCCATTAATGGACTCCAGAGCATTCAGCAGCTTGTTCAATCCAAACAAGTAGTCAGCAGGACTTCGGCACCTGTATCCGGATCCCTTCCCATCTCAGCTGGCTTGTAAGCCAATTCGTCAGGGTTGAACTCCTCCCCGTGCTGCCTGACTATTCCTCTCTGCCGTATCAGCCATCGAGCTTCCAAATTGTACTTGGCAAATCCAGGCTGTGAAGTCACCATCTCATTTCTCATCTAAATTCTCGCCACGCAGCTGGGCTTCCATCCCAGGTTGGGGCCCTATACCAAGAACCTTGTCCACTAGATTCATTGTTCCCCTCGGCCATGCTGACAAGCGTCCCTTCAAGGATATGTCAGCCAGTTGACCGACTGCAAAATGCAGTCGTTCCCAGAAAACCGTTGTTCAACTTTCAGGTGTGAAATCAACAGCAAAAGGATCAGTTGAAAATTCTTCGCACAAAATCCAGTCACTGATTCTGCTTGATGTTTGGGCTCGGCGCCAAAGGTCCTTGAAAGCAATCAAGCTCCGGTGCCTCTGAGAATGCTGAAGTGGCTGACAGCGAGTTCACAGCAAAACGCAGTCAGCACATATCAGCACATCATTTCGCACAGGGAACGTAGCGATTGGCTGAAGGCCTGTAATTGGGGATTGGGCCATAGTGGCCAGAAGAGAAAAGGGTCACACCATGCATGCCAAGTGAATGCTTCGACAAAGGTAAAGTCATGTGAAGCTTTAAGCGAGAACATCATCTATTTATGTCTATTATGTGGTTTGCCCTCTTGATTGACGATGGTCTATACATGATTATACATGTCTATATGCTATACTATGCACATCGTGAGGCTCCCCACAAAAAATGCACGTGAGTTGTACTTGGAGTCTTGCCTTGCCCAATGTGGTTCAATGCCTCGGGAGTGGACTGCGGCCGATTGCAAGGCCTGATGCCATCTTCAATCATTCAATTCGTATCAATTCACTTTTTTGTCCCTGTCTTCGTCTTGCTGTACTCCCAGAGGAGGGAACTGAGAAGATAATGACATAGTTACAATATGTTACAATGGTCTTGTCATTCTCTGTCATTCACCATTGGCATCCATCGGCCATAAAAACCACAGGAAACAAGTTTGCATTGACACATATTGACCCCCTTTGCAAGAGGGCGGCTCAAAGATGCTCAAAGTGCAACCAAAATGCCATGAGCACAATCATGAGGGACCTCAATATCTCGTACACCCGCGGGACATATGCGCGACCTCACATGCGGTGGCATGGAATATGCAACAAGGAACTTGGCCGCGTGTCGGCGTCTCTTCTGGCTAAAGCTGGATCGGTGACTAAGACTTTACCAGCTTTGACTTTGGCCCTGGCACCCCCGCATTGCCGTCCAACAATGCTTTCCTTACCGAACATATCTTGGCAAAAGAAGAGTGAGTGAGCCAGAACCAGTCACTTTCATGCACAAAATGACTAAAATATCCTAACAATATATATCTAAAACATATATTAAACTAGGTCCTGAGTTTCGAGATGACTTGGAAAGTCATGATTTCCTGTCTCTTGTATTCAATGTTCTTTTTAATTTTTTACATGAGATCAGTCTGAAGATGTCCCACAAAACGTTGGGCGCTTTTCTATAGCCCCCCTTTCAATCTCACAACACTTGCCGCGACCTGCGACTTAGGGCAGGACAGCACACGACCTGATGCAAAAACCGGTCTGCAAGGCATGTCACCAAGCTTCAAACTAGTGACTGCCTGGCCTGACACTCTCTCCGTCTCTCTCTCGCTCTCTCCCTCCCCATCACTCACTACACGACTACGACTGGTCCGACTGGTTTCTGTTTTTGCACTAACCGTTTTGCAATCGAAAGTATGGCAGATTTCAAGACTTCAAGAACAAGGATTACCTTGTCCTGCCAAATCTGCCAAGCTGGCAAAAGAGGCTGCCTTCCATAAAGCTCAGAGATCCAGGCTGATCAATTCCAAACACGCTGTCGTGACATCATGTGACTTATGTGCAAGAGTTGGTTGCATCAGGCGCCCGGCTAAGAGACTGCAGCGGCACAGCCTCAGCGTGAATTCTATGCGCTGTTTGCGCCCACATGCCATGCCAACGCCGCAGTTGCTCGTACACCGGCCGGAATTGCACAGGTGCTCTCGTACCATTTTCCTTTCACACAATTCGGCGGGAACCGCAAAGCTGTCATGAAATGAAGCCGGTTTGCTGCTGCTTCATTACTTGTATCGCAAATGCTGCGCGTAAATGCGTTTCAAAATGTTTCAAACCATTCCCAGTCACTAGGAAATGTTTAAACGAGCGGTATATCAATTTACAGGGATTCAGCTATTCCGCACCATACCAGCTGCAACAAAGGGTTGTTTGGTCATTGGAGCCCACTTTTCTCTCGTCATGCTACAATTGAGCACCTCTATATTAAACATGCAATATTGATCAATATTGACTGATAAGGTCAATGGTGCGCAGTCATAACTTGCAACACTTCCGCTATCGGGCTCATGGGATGCAAAAAAAACAAGATGCCCTCGAAGTTCAATTCAAACGCTTTGAGCATCCCAATCGGCTGTCTAGGCGTGGTTCGAGTCCTTGAGGGTTCTCTTCTGAATAATGACTTGGTATTGACTCGATAGTGGTTGTCCCCTGTGGGTCCCTTGACTAAAGGCAAGTGCCTGAAGTGGCTTGTGCTGAATTAAACATAATTCAAGACTTTGAGCGAGCTTTATGACGAGTCTGAGTCTATGTGGAAAGGGTGGAATGACTCGCGATACTTTCCAACATTCACCCCACCATATTACTGTGTTTTTTCGGCCAGGACTTGGAAAGCCTATGCTCAGGATACTTAGGGGACGGGGCACTAAGGTACCCTTTAGGTATCCTGAAGCAGCATCAAACAAGCAAAGGTGCTGCAGTGGTGCTACATGTACTGAGCTGTATTTACAAGGTACAATCAAGGGACTTAAAGTGCAAGGCTCCCAACAGCTATGGGCTCAGATGGCTGCCAGACTGCACTCCAGCGACTAGAACTTTGGGAAGCACAGAACACTGAGTGCGGTCTTGTCAAATTTGCCCGTGTAGCCGGCCACTGTACAGGTTGGGCAAAGGGAAGGCCTGCATGTTTTTCACGTTTTGTCTACGTTGTAGACAAAAACTTCTATGGGAGCACCATGCAAAAGGTCCAAGATGCCATATATACTTCGATGGCAGCTCGAAAGCTCTTCGCGGAGTCTCCTTCCGTCCTACGGCTGCATGGCTTTAGCATACGCCAAACAAGCCTACGGAGTTATATATAACGTGGATGACCGCCTGCGGGCCATCACACACGGCAGGCACTCTTAAAATTGCACGAGGAGAGGTTGCCTTTCTTGTCTTATTTCGATCCAAAGGAAAAACAAAAGCTGATAAAAAGGTGATAACAGCAAAGCAAATCAAAAGATATGGTTTCTGCTGCCGTTGAAATCGGTGATGCGTTCGCCCAAACTGTGAATGCTGACGTGCAATTCCGGAGTTGCTGGCCTGCCTGGCCAGCTGCCATGTTCTGAACACACTTCTTTATTGAATTGTCCCAACAGGCAACAAGGGAGCAAAACATCAGGCATCTTACCTCCAGACTAGCCGGAGCTGTGTGCCTGTGCAGCTATACTGTGGGTGGAAGATTGCTTGGACAAGTCCTTGGGCACATTCTTTGAATTCAGAGGGCATTCAAAACAAACACACACACACAAACACACCATAACACATGGGAGAACAACTCCTGGCCGAAGAACTTTGTCACACAGCCGCTGCACCTTCCGAACACAACTCTTCACATGTCGTTTTTTCAAAAGGACAACTTCTTGAGCACTAAGTCGTAGCCCATTAAAAAGACCTCAGCACGTTTGCATCAGCGGCAACAATCCCCAAATAGTGAGTGGGATCCAGGCCAATCTCGTATGACAAACATCTCACGACTCTGAGATACTGTGAATAAAAACTGGTGTAAAGTGGTCATCACTGAGGAGCCATGATATTCCTGTAATTACTTATGGTGATATGCCTTCTTAGCCACGACTGAGTGTCAAACAGCGCCTTGAAAGCCGCTGGATGCCACCTTTGTTGGAAGGCCGCGCACAAACAAGCCTGCAGTGAGTGTGGCGATTCGGTCGGCTACAAACACCATCAACATTGACATCCACACATATCACAATGGGACGCCCTCACACGCACTTGTACTTATATGTATGTATCACACATTACATCCTGCCAGCCTCGCACTCCGTCCTGTCTGAGCAGTTCTTTAGCTGCTGACATGTAAGTCATTTCTCTCCCTGCAGTCTGCTGCAATGTTTTCAGCACCTTGGCGTGGCGTGAATGACAAGGGAGCTTCGTTCTGCTTGCACACAAGTTCTGACTGACTGTGAATCAATACATACTAGTAGCTGGTTCTATGAGTGCAACCCATTACATATATAATTGGATCATGAACCATCATGATCTGATTCCGTTTGAAAACACTGAACCACGTTCAACGCAACAACATGACAGTCAAACATCAGAATCACCTCGGTTTCCTAGAATAGAACAAAATGGGCTCTTTCAAGGACTGGAAGCTCCCTGACCCTGCCGTAAACCTCGCCTTCTGTGCTACCAAGTGACGCGGAGAAAATTGCTGGAAGCATCGCCCGCAACATTGGCTGCAAAACCAATTGTCGCACTCCTCCAGCCGAAGAACGTACGATAACAATCGATAGCAACCATAGATTCTGTTTCTATTGTTTTCTATGCGCACACGCACACACACACACGATACACATACAGTATATCAATCCCATGGGAATACATTGGTATATAATTCCAGGCTTGCCTTCATCATAAAATCACTGCTTGATCTGCTTGTGATACAAAATTGGGGATTTTGATTAGAATGCAAAGGAACCCAAAAGAGTCTTACCTGCTACCCTGGATAGATACAAATTGTTGACCCAGATGCTAAAAGCAAGCTTTTGGGTGATTTTGGCAACATTCACGACCCTGAACGGTATTTCACGCCCCTTGCATTGGTTGAACGGTT
>Ga0126342_10017757_pt1 | contig 12267 bp, 8 predicted proteins | sample Cyp1metagenome_FD_92528 | JGI IMG/M metagenome (GOLD analysis project Ga0126342, IMG submission 92528) | Coral microbial communities from Lord Howe Island, Old Settlement Bay, Australia - Cyphastrea 1 metagenome | ecosystem: Host-associated > Invertebrates > Cnidaria > Coral ... | reverse complement strand
GGACCTCAACCTGGGATTTGCCCAGCGCAGTGTGCACCGCTGGACCTCAACCGGGGACTTCCCCAGCTCAGTGTGCACCGCTGGACCTCAACCGGGGACCGTCTCAGCTCAGTGTGCACCGCTGGACCTCAACCTGGGGTTTGCCCAACGCAGTGTGCACCGCTGGACCTCAACCGGGGACTTCCCCAGCTCAGTGTGCACCGCTGGACAGTGTGCACCGCTGGACCTCAACCTGGGATTTGCCCAGCCCAGTGTGCACCGCTGGACCTCAACCGGGGACTTCCCCAGCTCAGTGTGCACTGCCGGACCTCAACGGGCAGATAGAATGCCAGAAGATATGCCAGAATCTTCTGGCATGTCTTCTGGCATTCTATCTGTCATATCTTCTGGCAGATGTTCTGGCATATCTTCCGGCATATTTTCTGGCATTCTATCTGGCATATCTTCTGGCATATTATCTGGGAAATCTTCTGGGATTCTATCTGGCACATCTTGTGGCAGCCTATCTATGCCTATCTGATATTTTATCTGGCATACCTTCTCGCATTCTATCTGGCATATCTTCCGGCATTCTATCTGCTATATTTTCTGGCATTCTATCTGGCATATCTTCTGGCATTCTATTTGGCATATCTCATGGAATTTTATCTGGCGATCTTCTACGCCAGAAGATATGCCGGATCGAATGCCAGAAGATATGTCAAATAGAATGCCAGAAGGTTTGCCAGGAACAAATCGATAAATGTCATGGTGGGGATCACTCGAAGTAAAGTAATTTTTATAAATGATTTCTCAATGATGTTTTTGCTCACCCGAGCGTTGGCTCCTTTGTGTGCAACACGGATCTTCCTCGGCAGGCAAAATTTATGTAGGAATGCGGCATGACAGGACTTCCAACAGGCACTTCCGTTGACTCCAGGCAGTTGTGAACCCCTACAGGCCATACTTGGAGGACAAATCGTGGATGGTCATCATTTGTTGAGTTTGCGGCGTTTCTTCGGATCAAACGCTGACAAAATTTGCGCTAGTGGGGCTAGAGGATTCCAAATGGACAAAATCGGCACACAACATCACAACCCCATAGTGAAACCCGACGTCAAACTCGAAGTCCATCCTGGAACGGGACCCGGAGGTCAACCTTCCCCCATTTTCGTTTCCAGACATACGCTTGGAAACGCCACAGCCAACCCGGAAGTCGAACACGAAGCCGAACCCGAAGTCGAACCCAAAGTTTCCACCCAAAGTTGAATCCAAAGTCAGCCCTGAACCCGAATTTGAACCGGAAGTCGTACAGGACGAACCCGAAGCAGAACCCAAGTTCGGATGCATCAAAGTCGAAAAACCAAACCAGAGCTTTGACGTTCCCCCGCCTCCGACTGCAAGAAGTACCGGCTTGGATACACTAAAAATACAAAAAGGAAGAATCCAAACCCGGAAACGCAATCAGACTTGAAGTAGAAACTAGAAACCAGGCCCGAAATAGAAACCCGCATATTCGAACCCGAAGCCGGGCCCAAGCCGAACCTTCCCATTCCCGCCTGCACAAACTAGTCTGGAAACACCAAAACGTCCAACCGGGAACCGGGCCCGAACCGGGACCCAAAGGCGAAGATCAAACCCGAAACTGGACCAAAGGTTTGTTTGACCTTCCCTTCGCCCCCGCAGTAAAAGCAGTACCAACCCCGAAATCGAACCAGAAGGCGAACGTGGACTCGAAGTAGAAGCCGCGCCCGAAATGGAAACTGCGCTTTTACATTCCACGTTGGCGCCCGTAAACACCAAAACCATCCAAAGGTTTGAACCCATCACAGTCGAACCTGGCGCCCGGCCGCCGAACCCGAAACCCGGCCTTCAATCCACCCCCGCTTCGAAAACGATCATTTCCTTACCGAAACGGAAGGTGCAGATACCATGATGCCTTTCGTCCTGTAGCGGGTTGGGCGGGGGCGTCCAAATATTATAAGTAGCGGCTGCGTTACACGCAAAAGGGAAAAAAGTGCACGTCGTAGGCAAGAACCAAGGGGAATCGAGTTCGAAACCGGTGCCACTTCCTTGTTCTGTGTTCGGGGAATGCTGCCTTCACTGCCGCTGCTGCTTTGTCCCCCGCTCGTGTTTTTCGTCATGATGACTGCTTTTGCTGGCGCTGCTGCGCTGTACCCGTTTTTTTCTGCATGATCACCTCCGCTGCCATTGTCGCCTTGACCCCTGTTTTGCTTGCCGATGCCGCCTCTACCAGTTTTTGCTCTTCTTTCCCAGTTCTTTTGGCGAGTTTGACAATTGTTTTTTTGCGTCTGTTTGGGGGCTAATGATTTAATGCTGATGTAATTTGTAGTTTTTCACCGGTTGATTCAATGAAATTTTGTCCGATACGAGTGAGGAAAACCAGGGTTGTTTCAAACCCTGCCAACATGCAAAAACAGTAAACATATTTGATCATATTCGTGTTACTGGTTCCAAAGGTTTACTGACTTGGTTGGTTCGGAGCGTGGAACACGACTTCCAGCCAGGACAACACAACCTGGTGAATGGGAAATCGTCATGCCGGTGGCGAAGGATAATTAGCGCAAACTAAGTATTGCAAGCGGGTTATTTTCCCCAGTTTTGTCCACCCGTTTCGCTTGAAACAGGTGTCCACTCGGCAAGCAAGTCGGCACAAGAGGAACTTTGATTGCAATGTCCCTTCGGAGACGCTTGCCTGATCATCAATTATATGTTTTTCCGGCATGTTTTGAAGGAACCCCTTGGTCCCTTGGTCGTCCGCGCAATATTTATTGTTGGTGCGAAAGTGCGACCGCGGCGTTCCACTGAGAGGAACTGTTCCGCATCCCCCCTATCCTGCATCATAAATATTTTCTACTCATAGCGCCAGGCTGGGATTGCTTGCCATCGCCCGGGCAGGTTTGTTGTATGTGACTAATCCTGTCCCGTTTATATGAAACCGCGCGTAAATAGTCCGAGAAGAAATTAAACTGGAACCGTGGTTTGTAGGAGGTTAGTATTCGCAGGGGAAAAATGAAGTCACAGTCAAAACCATATGTAAACATTTTTTTTTTTAACGCATCGCCGCGCCAGCAGTTCCAAATTTTGCGGTGCATGTTTAGTGTCCAACATCATGGATGTGACAGTCCGTGTGGTGCAGACATAAATTTGGACGTATTCTTCGGTCACTTTTTTTTGGCACGCGATTTCGTGATCACTCTTTGAAAGGTAGCGTGGTTTCATTGTGCAAAGCATGTGTCCATGGCAACACAAAAAAAACATTGGTAAAACATCGGTCCGGTCGAGCGTTACGCTCAGTTTCATTGCAGCCACGTTGTTTCCCTTTTTTAAATCGGTCTTATGTGGTGTTTCCGTGCTTCAGGCGATGGTGCAACATTTGTGGTTTTTTCCTCGGTATACGTCAAAATGAGTATCGTTTTTTGACCGCAGTTTCGGGCATTTACCAGTGGTGGTGAAAGTCGTGGCGGTTGTATACTTGTCAAGGATTCAGGTTGGCAGAGGAAATTTAGGATGTTGGTGCGAATCTGGTGCGCACGTTTTGATTTGTGAACCCCGAAATTATCGCTCGAAATCCGCAACAGCAATACTTATCGCCGGTTGCCTACTTTTTTGCCGTTTTTGTTTTTTTTTTCTCGTTGCTCAGTTTCCACATTTTGGGTTTTTGTTTTTTTTTCGCCGTTTCGTTCGGTTTCTTCACCGTTTCAAAACAAGCAAACATATGCAAAACGAGAAAAAACAAAATCGGTTCGGAGGCAGAAAAATGCAGCCAGCAATCATTCTTGAAAAGACAGTAATGTTGCATGCATTGGAACACGCAGGTATATTCAGATGATTTGAAAATTGCGTTTGGAATGTATTTTGCTCCCGTTCCGGAGCTCAAATATCAAGATGAATGAACGGCGGTCACTGAATTACTGCACCATGCCTGGTGGTGCCTTTCCCCCTGAGTCAGCATGGTGCAGGGTCCTCACGTTTTTTTTTTCCTTAGGGCTATGGGGATTCGTACTTCTCAAATCAGTTTTGCCTGCATTTTGCTGTGGCTGACTGCCCAAATTTATGGTTACCGGGTTTGTTTGCCAACCTTGTCTCCCTTTGTCTCTCTTACTTCCCCTTTGTCTCCTTTTCTGTCTCCTTGCTTTTGCCCGCGGGTGTTGCTTTCCCGATTACGGCCGGTCAAAACTTAGCTGCGATAAGTCTTTGAAAACATTTTTGCCAGCAAATGAGGTTTAGCTGTTTCATGGCTGGAAGAAAAGAGGGACGCGCCTAACGTGGAAGGGGCTGCCTTGCAGCGACATGTTGATGCTGCTTTGGCGCAAGCCCCTTCCGAATTTGCGGCCGCGGCCGCGGTGGCTTTGGCTTCGTGAACGGTTTCTGGGTGGCTGCGTGGTCGTGCGCGTCCTGTGAGCCTACCTTGCATCAACCGTCTCCCACTGCACCCACCTTGCTGATCAGGCGGTCGGATTAAGCTCTGACTTGCATGTAATGTGGCATGGTTTGTTTTAGTTTGGTCCCATTTGACGCATCGGGTTTGGGGTGGCGCCTCTTCTTCTTTCTCGCCAAGAGCAAAGCTGTTGTGGCGACGTGATGTGTGGTGCTTGTTGAGTTTTTGCCGCTGTTGCTGGCAGCTACTGTGGAGTGGAGCACTTGTTTTGCATTTGCGCTTTTGGCCAAAGTTGGGCGTCGGTTGCGCACCTGTTGATAGAATGGGCTTTCAAAAGTACTGTTTTGCTATTATTTTTTAATGTTTCGAAGTTGAGGAAGGGCTACATGGCATGGCTTGGGTGTGGCACTTCAAGGTTGCGTTGACAAGCGGCGATTAGGCATGATTTTTTTTTCCAGATGAAGGCCCTATTGGGGTTCTTGCTTAACGGATTTAAAAAATGCATGTTTGCGTTTTCGAGTTCGGTTGCTGGTCGTGCTGGTGCCGCTATACGGTGCTGTTTGTGCTTTGGAACTTGGTTGGTTGCTGCTGCTGCGTGCCTCTTTCAGATGCTTCTGTTAGAGTGCTGTTTGCGCTTAGGAACTTGGTTGCTGGTGCCGTTGCGGGGCGCCCCTGCACGGTGCTGTTGTCAGAATGCTGTTTGCGCCCTGGGGCTTGGTTGCCGGTGCCGCTGTAAGGTGCTGTTAGAGCGCTGTTTGCACTTTGGGGTTTGATTGCTGGTTGCCGCCGCACAGGTGGCCCTGCAAGGTGCTGCTGTCAAAGTGCGGTGTCACCTTTCGCCGTTGCAGGGTGCTACTGTTAGGGTGCTGCTGTCAGAGTGCTGTGTGTGTTTGTGCTTTGCTTCTTTGCCGCTGTCGCGAAACATGCAAATGCTGCGCACAAATACCGTTTGCCACTTTAGGGTCTATGCTGGCATAATTACTTTTCTGTAACTTACCCGCCCTCCTTGTGGGGGGAATGATGTTCATGGTGACCGGATCGGTGCACGACATATTTCTGCAAACCACCGGCGCGCATTCAAATATATTAAAATATCCCGGGCCGCAAACTGAGTAGCGCCGTCTCCTCGTCAGAGTAGGTAGATACAAACGATTGGCAAGTATACGGGCAGAAAGTTCTCACTACCAACACGATGAATTTAGACAGTTCCTCCATAAGTTCATAAACCAAAGAAGAAATCCCAGTTCAAACGACACCAACAAAACATGACCATACATTGCCCAAACATAATCGTGAAACGAACGTAGCATTGCAAAAACGACAAAATTTTCAAAAGAGAGGGAATATATTCGCAAATGTAAACATGCAAATAAGCAAAAAAATCAACAGATAATATATATATATAGATCTTATTTGTAATCGAGCACGTTTGTTGATAATGTAAAAACATTCCCATAATCTGTTTAGAGAATATATATATATAAATAAATAATATATCTAAACATTGTATATTTTTTTAAAAATATTTATTTATTTATTTATTCAATTTATTCACATATTTAAATACTTCATCATTTTTAAAATTATCCAAAATTTATTTTTTTCTGTTTTATTCATGTATTTCCTTTCCTTCCTTCTTATTTATTGATGTATTTATTTTTTCATTTATTTATTTTTTAATTTATTTATTCATTTATTCATTTATTCATTTATTCATTTTTTCATTTATTTATTTATTTGTCTATTTATCTGTTCGGGTATTTATCGATTTATCCATTTATCTATTCATCTATTTTTTTTTATTTATTTGTTTATTCATTTATCTATTTACTTATTTATCTATTTATTTATCTATTTATCATCTTGGGCCCCGCCCCCCCTCTAACAGTTCAAAACTACGCCCCCTTCATAAACCACATACTTGAAAAACACAATGATATTGGTGGTAACTCAGGCCATTTTAGGGGATTCTTAGGGTCTGCTTAGGAGAAAATGTGACCTGGGTGGGCCGTGCAAGTAACAAAAGGTGGAGTAGTGAATGCAACAACATCACTATATACCTTTGAGGTGGCATTGTTTGGAGTTAAATCATTAAAATCATTTTAACGAACATCCGTTTGTATTGCGCCATGTTGTTGGAACCATCAGGGCATGTTTGCTGAACCTGTCATCAACTAGCCAATATCAAAGTATCGATGTTGGTGTTGATCTCCTTTGATGATTGGAAAGTTCTGAAAAGTATGACAGCTGACATGACAATGTTAATCTTAATATTTGTATGCCAAGTAGCAATGGTAATGGTATGGTATGATGATGGAAGGTGTTGTATCGAGATGGTGATATGATGTGATGAGAATCTTTACGGTATTGATCGCAGCATACTTGAGATACCGAGATACCGCAATCAAACGGTCCAACCATTGTAAATTATAAGTTACAAAATATAAGGTATAAGTTAGAAATTATAAGCGTTGCAAAGGCGTGCCTCCAACAATAGTGGTTGAGGTTCTCAATACAGATCATATGATAGTTTTATTTTTCTCATTCCCGCTCCTGGCATGGGCTCACTCCTGAGAGATTCTTTTGGAAAGGAGGTTGGAAAAAGGAAATGGTGTGAGACATTTGCTGGCCCGCTGGTCCGAAGGCTGTCGAGGTCAGCGGCCTGAGTTTCATTTTTTCCAAAGAAATGCTGATTTTCTTGTTTTTTTTTCCGCTTTTCCGGCGCTCCCAAGCACCCAAAAAAAAACACAAAAAACACAAAAAAAATCAACAAACACAAGAAAACACAAAACAAAACACAATTCACACCACAAAAACAACAAAAAAATAGTCATACCACAAAAAAACCACAAGTCATACGACAAAAAAAAGAAAAAAACATAAAAAAACACAATTCATACCACAAGAAGCCAAAAAAAACACAATTCATACCACGAAAAAAAAACAAAACCACAGTTCATACCACAGAAAAAACACAAAAAAAACAACAATTCATACCACAAACAAAAGACAAAAAAAAATTACAATTCATACCACAGAAAAAAAAACACAAAAAAAACCACAAGTCATACCATAAAAACAGAAACCAAAAAAAACATATATCATGCGCGTTTCAGCTCGTTCGTTCTTGAAATTGTGCGGGGGAAATATGGTTTAATTTGTTTTCTATTGCCAGCACCCACAAATCATACCACAAAAAAATCAACAAAAAAACAGCAGTTCATACCACAAAAAAACACAAACATCAACAACAATTCATACCACAAAAAAACACAAAAAATGCAAAAAAACGCACAAAAAACAATTCATACCACACAAAAAGACAACATCATTTTCCCTTTTTTTTTTTGTTTTTTTTTTTTCTGTTTTTTTTCTGCCTTTGGAAAGTTGCTGCTTTTAAAACATTTTCAATTAGCCAACCGGCCCAGCTCCAGCCCCCTCCTCGGCCCCCAGCCCCCAGGCTCAGCCCCCAGGCCTTGCCCAGGGCCAATCCAGCAGCCCCGGCCCTTTATATGTACTGTACACACACATCCTATTGTTTTGCTATCGGGGCTGCGATGGGCAACATCCTAAACCCTAAACAGTATTGCTTCGCCATCAGAGCTGCAAGGGGCAGCATCCGAAACCCTAAACAATATTGCATTGCCATCAGCGCTGCGATGGACAGCATCCTAAACAATAAACAGCTTTGCCATCAGCAACATCACTACCCACAAGGTGCTGACAAGCTGGATGCATGAGGCATCCCATTGGAAATGGCAATGTCGAATTTTGACGGCAAGGACTTCTGGACATGGCAAGAAAATGTGCCGACCGTGGAGCCAACTTGCAGGGAATATGATTGGTCATCTAGCCTTATTAATGGGAAATGAAAATCATATTGGGGGCTACAGCTTGATTTTTGTTCTGTTTTTTTCTGGTATGAATTGTGGTCACAGTTAGTGTCACGAGGCAGGGCCCAATATTTATCTATTTACCTATTTATTTAATTCATTATTTATTTATTTTTTTATTTATCTCTTTACCTATTTATTTATCTATTTAATTTTTTTCTATGCAACTTGCAGCTCGGCACGCCGGCTGCCAAGGGGATGCAGAAGAAATTGAAGAAAACAACATGAGCTCAACATTTCGAAAGGTAGCGGTGAACTATCTGAGTTTTCCCTTGCTTTGCAAGTATTGGACTGGGAGCAGTGCAAGTGCAGGAGTTTGGGCCCGTTTAGTTTTGTTTCTCCACTGAAGGGGGGGTGGGGTCTTCCCCCTTCCCCCCGAGATTCGATTACCCCCAGGCCCACCTTCAGAGCAACAACGAGAACAAAGGCAACAAAAACAATAAAAACAATAGCCTAACCCAAGACAAAACCTTCAACGTAAACTTCATGACGTAAGACGTCCTATCAAGAACGTTAATATTGATCCCCACCCCGACCCAAGCCAAGACTTTCAAGGCAAACTCCACGACGTAACACGTCCTATCACGAACGTTAATGGTGATCCCCACCCCGACCCAAGCCAAGACTTTCAAGGCAGACCCCACGACGTAACACGTCCTATCAAGAACGTAAGTGGTGATCCCCATCACAGCCTAAGCCAAGACTTTCAAGGTAAACTCCACGACGTAACATGTCCTATCAAGAACGTTAATAGGTATCCCAACCCCACCACAAGCCAAGACCTTCAACGTAAACCCTTCGACGTAAGACGTTTTATCACAACATTAAAGCTGGCCCCCCCTCCCAAGCAAAGTGCTTCAACGTAAAGCTCACGACGTAAGACATCGTATCAAAAACGTTGATATTGATGCGCACCCTAACCCAAGGAAAGACTTTCAACAAGACCTTCAACGTAAACTCCGCGAGGTAAGATTTCCCATCTAGAACGTTAATGCTGATCCCGACCTTAACCCAAGCCAAGACGTTCAACTTAAACTCCATGACCAAGACGTTTTATCAAGACCCTTATACTGATCCGCACCCCAACCGAAGCCAAGACCTTCAACATACCTCCACATCGTACGACGTCTTATCAAGAACATTAATATTGATCCCCACCCAAAACAACCCAAGGCCTTCAACGTAAACTCCATGATCTAAGACGTCTGATCAAGAACGTGAATGCTGATCCCCACCCTAACCGAAATCAAGACCATGCCAAGACCTTCAACGTAAATTCCACGACGTAAGACGTCCTATCAAGAACGGTAATACTGATCCCCACCCCAGGCCAAACCAAGACCTTCAACGTAAACTCCATGACGTAAGACGTCTTATCAAGAACGTTAATACTGATCCCCATGACAGCCTAAGCCAAGACTTCAATGTAAACCCCACGACGTGCGACGTCCTATCAGTTACTATTGATCCCGATCCCCATATACCTCTTGGTCTTTCAATCATCCAAAACCGCTGGTTACTTGCGGTGCATGGTTTTGCTTCCTGCTTCACCATGTCGCTTTACCTCATCATATAACCCAATATAAACCTCCCTTCCTCCACAGTCTGACAGTAAAAATGGCAATCTTTGCCCCACTGGATGTTGCACGGCTGAATTTCACCCGTGGTTCCGGTCGCTTAGGCTAACTGCAGATTGTGTTGCGCCACATGACAAGCCAGTGTTCCCAACACATCCCAACACTATGAATACCTACATGTCTGTTTTCCTGCATGCCACCTTACCGTGATCATTCGATTCAGAAACTATACACGATTTAGAAACTACGATTCCGAAACTATTCTGCGCGATTCAGAAACTATTGCGTGCGATTAAGAAACTACGATGAGGAAACTATTGCGTGCGATTCAGAAACGATTTCGTGCAATTCAGAAACTACGATTGGGAAACTATTTCGTGCGATTCAGAAACTACACAATTAGGAAACTATTTCCTGCGATTCAGAAACTACGATTAGGAAACTATTTCGTGCGATTCAGAAATTACGATTAGGAAACTATTTCGTGCGATTCAGAAACTACGATGGGGAAACTATTTCGTGCGATTCAGAAACTATGATTAGGAAACTATTTCGTGCGATTCAGAAACTACGGTTAAGAAACTATTTCGTGCGATTCAGAAACTATGATTAGGAAACTATTTGGTTCGATTCAGAAACTATTTCGTGCGATTCAGAAATTACGATTAGGAAACTATTTCGTGCGATTCAGAAACTACGATTAGGAAACTATTTCGTGCGATTCAGAAACTACGATTAGGAAACTATTGCGTAAGACAGAAACTACGATTAGGAAACTATTTCGTGCAATTCAGAAACTACGGTTCTAAAATCATGGACTCCCACACGCTCATACTTACATTATACCACTTCAAAATTGCCACCCCCTCTGCCATATACATACATTTTCACGCCAGCGGACCGAAAACCGTGCTCGTAAAACGCACGCTTCTGTAAACGCACATTCGGAGGTCATGATGGGGTGGGGTAGGGGGGCGCATGTTAACGTTCCTTGTACTTCGTACGTTATATGTTGCTACACTGCAGAGATCTCTGGTGTTGTTGCTGCAGTTTCCACATCTGAATCTGACCTCATAGTTTTCAAATCATAGTTTCCGAATCATAGTTTCCGAATCTGCTGTTATAGTTTCCAAATCACGTGCCTTAGTTTCCAAATCATAGTTTCCGAATCCGCCGTTCTGAGTTTCCGAATCTGATCTCATAGTTTCCAAATCATTTCCAAATCATAGTTTCCGAATCGGCTATTCCCAGTTTCCAAATCTGACCTCATAGTTTCCAAATCTTAGTTTCCGAATCATAGTTTCCAAATCCGCTGTTATAGTTTCCAAATCCGCTGTTATAGTTTCCAAATCACGCGGTGACCACCTTACTGTCATCTAACCCATTCTGGTAATGGAAACAACTTTATTGAACTGCATCTATGACCTCCACATGTGCCCACCTTGGGGGCGTGGCTGCTGATGGACGTCGAAGACCGACGTCCCGTATACAATATCAACGCTACCCATTCACCCCATGATCACGACCAGCCTTGAAATTTCTTTCTTTACGGCAGCCGCCGTCAGCGTCGAAACTTCGAAAGGCTCGCCCAGTTCGTGTGTTCCAGCCCATCTGGCTCCCATCATTCCCTCTTCTATCTTTCTCAACCAATTCCTGTTCCAACCCACGCCTACCTCTCGATCCTTCACCCTTTCCCTTCAAGTTGCCGCAACGTCAACATTGCCCAGCATGACCCGGGCCAAGATGAGGCCAACATGGCCCAAGATGGTCCTATATTGGTGCAACATGCTTCCACATAGGCTCAGCATGGCCCAACATCGGCCCAATGTAGCCAGCAACACCCAACATGATCCCAACTTCCGACCAACATGGAACCAGGTGGCTCTACATCGGCCCAACATGGGCTCAAGAGGACGCAGCGGCAAACCAACATGGCTCGAATATGATTGACATAAGTGAATAGACAGACAGGATAGGATAGGATAAGATAGGATAAGATAGGATAAGATAGGATAGGATAGGAAAGGATAGGAATGGATGGGCTTGGTTTGGATTGGTTTGGTTTGGATTGGGTTGGATTGGGTTGGATTGGATAAGACAAGAATAGATAAGATCAGCTAAGATCAGATTAGATCAGATGAGACAAGATAAGACAAGAGTAGAGTAGAGAAAGACGAGACGAGAGGAAACGAGAGGAGATGCGAGCAGACGAGACGAGACAAAACGAGAGGAGACGAGACGGGAGGAGAGGAGACGAGAGAAGACGAGACGAGACAAAACGAGAGGAGACGAGAGGAGACGGGAGGAGAGGAGACGAGAGAAGACGAGACGAGACGAGACGAGACGAGACGAGACGAGACGAGACGAGAGGAGAGGAGCGGAGAGGAGAGGAGAGGAGCGGAGAGGAGAGGAGAGG
>Ga0126342_10017756_pt1 | contig 12267 bp, 10 predicted proteins | sample Cyp1metagenome_FD_92528 | JGI IMG/M metagenome (GOLD analysis project Ga0126342, IMG submission 92528) | Coral microbial communities from Lord Howe Island, Old Settlement Bay, Australia - Cyphastrea 1 metagenome | ecosystem: Host-associated > Invertebrates > Cnidaria > Coral ... | reverse complement strand
GACTGCATATCCTCTCCAAACATCAGTAGCTTCGTTGGCCCCGGACTGATGAATGGAGCCGTGGCCCCCTGCGTTATTAAAAAAGGGAGAGGACAGAAGAAAGAAAAAGAGAGAAGTTTTACATCTATTCAGATGTTACACACACACACCACTCTCACAGCACCCTGAAGCAGCACCCTGCAGCGGCACCAGCAGGCCAGCTCCAAAGGGAACACAACACTCCAACAGCAGCACCCTGCAACGGCACCAACATGCCTGCTCCAAAGTAAGAGCCCCAATAGCTTAGCTATCTGGGGAACAACGGCTGTAGGAAATCAATGGACTGTCTACAAGAATCTGAAGCACTGAAATGCTGAGGCTACGAGGTGCATCAACGTATGGGCAAATGGTTGTTCAGATGCAAATGAAATGGGGGGACCGAATGAATGAACGAATGAAAGAATGAATGTACGGATGGGTGAATGACCGAATCAATGAAAGAGCGAAGAAATGAATGAACGAATGGATGAGTGAGTTATTTCTGCTTCTTCTTCACTGAGCCACCTCTTCGCTGAGTTTCCCCTTCTGTCAGCTACTATATACGAGTTAACCGTTCTGCAAAAATTGTAGAAACCGTTCCTCCCTCCGTGGTTAGGTTTCATGGAGGGTTTTGTATCCAAGCTGCTTCGGCTTGGGGTGTTCTGATATGCTGGTGGGTTTTCTGCCTGAGCGTTTTCCGCAGAGCTGCATTGCAACGGCGACGCTGTTGTAGCCACAAGCTCCTTGACCGCCGCATTCTCACGTGCGGAAAGCTTGTAAGGGGTCTATCTTGACCTTTTTCTCTGGTTCCTTATGGGGCTTTGATCTTGGTCCCTTTTTTCAACCGCTGGCATTTCCGAAAGTGATATTGTTTGCTGGCTGTGCTTGTTCTTCAGTTTGTTGTGAAGCGTCGTCATCCTCAACCTCCATTTGGGTGGCTGCTATCTCTTTAGTTTCTTCTGTGCTGTCATTGCGGTGGCTTGGGCTGTTTACCTTCCATGTGGTGGTGCGAAGGGCTTGAACCCCCAAGATGTATGGCGATCTTGGTGGGACGTTGCTGAGAAGCAAGGTGTGGTCACCAGTATTGATATCCCAGGAATCCTCTATTTTGTCATCTGCCGGTTCGCTTTGACAAGCCACGGTTTGCAACCTTCTTGGGCGGTTGAAGCGCTGTGCATTCCGTCCAACCTGCTCCTTCCAAGCTTGCGTGGTATCAAGGTCACGATACCAGCCTGGGGCTCCTGTAAGGCACCGTGGCTGTAGGGGGTGGTTTGCTGCTGTCTATCCTCCTCAAACTGAAGCAACTTCCTTCGCCAGTTTTGTTAGCAAGTGGTTGTGTTGAGAATGCCACATTTTAAAATATTGTGCTTCAGTGTCGTGCTTCAGTGTTGTGGGGCTGCTTTTGGGCCATTATAACTGCCCCTTTGCCATTGTTGGTCTCAATTTCTTTGGCTCCGCTCTCCGTCACACAGACGTATCCGTCAAGGAGCTCAATGTTTCTGATGCTGTCTCGTGCTGCTTACGTTGAAGCTTGCCAACCATGCGCCGTGAAGTTGCTTTTTGCTACCCAGGCCAAGATGGTTTCTTGTCATTCCTTCTCTCTAATCACAAAGGCTTGCGGCATGCTGACTCTGAGGACCATGGGTTTCGTCTCCGTCGGCTTGGCTTGTGTGTGCCGTCCACTGTTGGATCCGCCGGAAAAAAAACTGGTCCTTCTTACGTCACTGGCTTGACGAAGAGCTTCCTAAGCTGATGTGCGTGGGGCGCCGTTGTGATTCCAAAGTGTTGTTGCTTGGCATGTGTTCCTGGGTAGTAACGAAGGCGAACTTGGCCCTAATGCCATGGAGCGAGGCCAGGTTCCTACATTGCTCAGCGTATTTGACAGCGCGAGCCCAAGAGACCAGAGCAGTAGGTTCTTTGCCATCCTCAAGGCTCTGTTGGTGCTCATTATCATGGATATTTACTCCTTGGGGCCATGCTGTTGTCTCCAGGGTTGCTTGCTGCGTTTTCTTTTTTCCCTTGGCCACTTGAACCCAGCTATTTTGACGTTCTTTGGCTGCTTGTTTGTTACGTTGAAGGGTGCTTGGTTTTTTCTATTGTTTGGTGGTTTCCCTGATCCTTGCCGGCATTTAATTTGCCCATCTTATCAGCTGCAATTGTTCTTGTGGTGTTGGCGATCAGATTCCCTTTCTTGTTTTTCCGCAGGGTTTGCTGTAGTGCTTGTAACAAGGTTCTTTGGGTTTTTGTAAATCGCTTAGGCTTTGGTCGCCTGCATTCCCAGTTGTTGGCTTGCCTTTGCCTTTCTGGCCTTTGCCTTTCTGGCCTTTGCCTTTCTGGCCTTTGCCTTTCTGGCCCTTGCCTTTGCCGTTGTGTTGGGGGAATGGTTGCTCATCCGCTCCCAGTCGTTGCAAAAAGTTGAGTAACTAGTCAGGGTGCTCTCTCATTGCGCTCCCTAGCTGTCTGTTTGCTGCCTCCTCCTCCTCCTCCTCCTCCTCCTCTTCCTCCTCCTCCTCTTCCGCCTTAGAAATCAAACTCGGAGAAATCTATCTTAGTAATGGTCTCTCTGGGTTGGTTCCGATTGCATCTTCTGCGTTGTTTCTCTCTTCGCTTCTGCCTTTTCTCCGCATCGCACTTTTCTGGCGCTTCAAAATCCAAATTTGCCTTCCTGACATGACTTCCAAAAAACTGAACCTCTCTCTTTTTGTAAATTTTTGCTGTGCTGAATTCTTGGTTCTGAGGGTTGGCCCACATGGCCAAACAGTCTGCCTTCTCGAACTTTGACATCGTTTCTCCGACGTGTCAGTGTGAGCTATGCGAAACGTCCCCAGAAAACATGGAAGGCATACCCGCTTCCACCAAGAACATCAAAGACCATCGTGATGGTGTCCAGGGGGTCATGCTTGGAAGCTCAAGTTGTACATGGTCATGTCCCGTCATGCAGAAATACTGGCGATACATTGTGGCTTACCCATTTTTTGCTGACCATTTGGGGAATGTGTTGACATGCCTGAGACCTTGACAGACGTAAAAATATAGTGCCATGCCTGAATGATTTGTGGGATTGCGTGCATGGTATCAGTCGATCTCATCCGAGGGCGTCTCCCCCGATTTGGCTCACGGGCCAATCGCCCGCATGAAAGGGTCTCCTTTTGCAGAAATCCTCAACTTTTTGGCCATGGGATGTCCTAAAAGGAATACCCCAAAACATTGGTGCTGTTGGTTTGTGACATCACCTGCTCTGGTGCAAAAGAAAGTTCGTATGCATGTGTGCAGTGTACATATTACATATACAAATACATCACATTAGATCACATTCCATCACATATGCACATACATTACACACTTCAAGATATGAAGATACAGCATATGAATGTCTGTGTGCGTGATTCTACATGTGGTTCTGTCTTGGCATGTTTCCATATACATGGTACAACCGCAAAGGTATGTCACACTTCATCTACCTAAAAAGGCATCTGAAACTTGCAAAGGTGGCGGATCTTGCACTCGCATGCAACCTGAGGGGGAGACCCTTTCAGGAATCTGTACAGTCTAAAAGCCAGGCCTCTCAAAAAGCAAGCATTTGGGTTCTTCCACCTTTCCATCTTCAAAAATTGATTGACCAAAATCCATTTGTTAAATTTTTCGCAGTGAACTCCAAGATGTTTGTTGCATTACTTGCTCGGATGGCCCAAGCAGCCTAAGGGAGTATCCAGCCGTGGCAGTTGCACTCATGCCTGGACACTGCTCTCTACCTCTACCTTGGAAAACCGGAAGCCAATTGGACTTGAATTTGACCCACCTTAGAAAAAGTCTTTCCGACCGAAATGATGCATCCAATTTGTTGATCACCCAGTAAGCTTCACGCTGATTCATCCGTGTTTTGCTGAGTTTCTTGCCGAGAAGTTCTCGGTCATCTGGTGGGCTGAAACCCATACCTCACAAACACATCTTTGGTTGCCGTTGCCGCGAAGAAATGCCCTTGAATATCATATCATATTATGTCATATCATATCATATATCACAGATCATCTATCATTTACCATACATTGCCATACATCATATCGTGGTTCCAAACTTGTGGTTTGCGTATGGGGTTTCACATGGCTCAACATAATGAATCCTTCACCATCTGCCAATGTCTCAGCTCCCAGCGGTTCATCCTGAGGAGTCTTGCTAGCATCGAAGCGCTTTTGCACGCCAGACCTGGGTAGGGATGGGATCAAAACCTCCTGGTCTTCGAAAAACTGAGACGGACGAAGCATGATGAAACCACTTGAGTTTTTCTTTAAGAGAGTCATTTCAACCGCTTCCGGATGTTTTGAGACTTTGCGAATGATTTAAGAATCTATATCTGGACGTTGCTTTCTGTGGCATGCAAACCCTGCTGCCTTGTTTTGAGGCAGGGGCCATGCAGCGGGGTAGCCCTCATCATTCAACGTGGCCAAGGCATACTCTGAAGGATGCCACCTGGCAAAATCAAAGAAGCCGCTTCTTTTATTCATGGTTTCAGTTCTGGACGGGTCCGGTCATGCCATATTCAGCATACAAATGCACAATGCAGAAGCAGCAGAGCAGGGAGCCTCAAATCTTTACTTTGTCGGCTGAGTGAATGCTTTCAAAGGTCCACCCGATAAGAGAGATGTGAAGCAACAAGAGGGCATGGCAGGGCTGTGCGTGGTCACTATCTCAAGATGACTGTCGCAGCCCGACAAGTTGTGCCGGCACCACACCAGCCGCGTCTCCCACATAAAGGCCAAGGTGCCACTGTACCTTGCTTCACTCCAGTTGTGCAAGCTTCATCACTGGTGGGGGGGAGTGCAAGGACATCTTGGTTGACGGCTGATGGTTAGCTTCTGCCCCCAAATTAAATTAATCATATCATGGCCCCTTGCAGCTCAGCTTACCCAAGTTGGTGGATATTGATGACAAAATATCTGTGACCAAAGGCCAGGTGTCCTCGCCGTTCTGGTTTCGAAGAATCCAAGTCTGTGCCTTTTTGCACCGCCGCAGCATCAGGGCCGTGGGGCACATACCTGGCTTCAGCACAAGGTCCCCAGATCGGTGACGTATCCAGTCCATGCAGCTACCTGTCCATGAAAATATCCAATCTTGTCCAATCCAACTTCATCTAATCTCTCATCTTGTCTAATCTGATCTCATCTTATCTTATCTGATATGTATATATATATATACATATATTGTACAATGGATCAAAGATCATTCTGTCTAATCAACCAACCCACCCACCCATCCACCCACCGACCCACCCACCCACCTACCCACCAGCCAACCAACCAACCTTCCTACCTACCTACCTACGTATATAATCAAATATATCTATTTGATGACTCCTGTACAATCTATCCAATCTATACACTCTATCCACTCTATCCCATCTACTCAATCTGTCCCATCTCTCCATCTCTCCATCTATATTTCTTTCTTTCTGTCTGCTTGTCGTTCTGTCGTTCATTATTTCTTCCTTCTTTGTTTCTTTCTTTATTTATGTATGTCTCTATTGTTTTTCTTTCTTTCTGTCTTTTCTTACCTCTTTCTTGTCCTATCTATCTCATCTTGTCCTATGAGCTCATATCATCCTATCTATCTCATCCTATCTATCTATCCATCCATCCATCCATCCATCCGTCCGTCCGTCCGTCCGTCCATCCATCCATCCATCCATCTATCTATCTATCTATCTATCTCATCTTCTGTCATCTATATACACATATATATATAGTTTCATCTTATCGTATCGTATCTTATGCTATCCTATCCTATCCTATCCCATCCATCTAATCTCATCTTATCCAATCTAAGCTAATCTAATCTGCTCTAGCCTAATCTAATCTATTCTAATCTAGTCTAGTCTAATCTAATTAGAGATTATATCATACCTATATAATCTATCTATTCGCCCATCCATGCACATCCGTCCTTCCTTCCATCCACCCATCCATTCATAGATCTGTCCATCGATCCATCTATCTGCCTACCTGTCTATTTGCCTACCTGTCTATCAATCGATCAATCTGTGTGTCTGCCTGCTTGCCTGTTACCTCGTCCATCTTGGTAGCTTCATGCGCAAATTTACCACTTGATCGTCAATTGCCTTATAATTAATTCTTCTTGAGGTCGTGAAACAATCACCAGGAAAAGCGTGCACAGTTCTTGGAGAAGCTGTGAGACAGGAGGGCCTGTTGTGAATAGAACTTGCACCTGGAACAAAGCTGTCCTGGGCTGGATCATACGACACGAAGTCCACGATGGGGACTGGTTCCAAAAATACATCATACCAAACCCGACAAAGTTCTCTACCAACAACTGGGTGTCTGAAAAAAGGGTATGCTGCACGGTATACTCCCAAAATGACCATCTGAACAGGGAAAACGATGATAAATCAATGGATTTCGGGCTACTTTTATTCACACAAACACAAGACTACGCTGAGACTTGTGCAGGCTTTGCGTCATAGGTTCCTGCAGTCTGCGGAAACTCTACCGTTTCCAATGGGTGCATTGTATGGTTAAATGACGATGCAGTTTCGTAAGACCTATTGGGTGTGGTTCCACTGGTTGGTTGATACAGATTTCACAAATGATTTGACTCTCCCATTACATTACAAAGTGATGGAAGCCCTTCTCGTCAACAGCCTCAACTGGCCACTGCTCACCTGTGAGAAGTCCCATGAACTCGCTCATGCAGTTTCGATGAAACCTCGGAGGCACGAATCCGGGAATGTGTTGAAGCCTTCACAACTCTTACCTGACGATTTTCTCAACTGCCCTTCGCTGCCTTCACCCCCCAGCATAGCGGGAAATCCTTCAGAAACCAGGTAATGATTGATAACTATTGCAACCAAAAAAAGATCAAGCCGTGTCTTGTCCAACTGTAGACGTTTTCCTCTCGGCAACAGTGGCTCCCTGCCAAGGTGGACGAAAGGTGCCCTCCGCTGGGAGCCATCTTGGTGGAAAGATCACAAAGTCCACCTTTTCGCAGGCGCGCGTCGGACCACCAGATTTCATTCAGCCAATCCATACGAAGACCGAGAGGGAGTATATTCCCGAAGACATGCGGGGTTTTCAGCAGATATTGCATCATTCAACACTCATAGACTCATAGATGTTCTCAAGAAGTCAGAGCTGGATTCCAAGCCCGCTTGCACGAAGCAGCAGAATTCTCCTACCAGTAGCTGTAGCCTTCTCAGTGCTTTGAACCCATTGCAGAGGTACTAGCCCATTGTTCCAAATGGTTGAAATCAAGGCACATTTGCAAGGCCCGGAGTAGAGGTGTACGATGACATCACCTTGGCAACAAAACTGAGAGTTCCAAACTTCCAAACCGTTCTGTTATGTTCTCTTCTCTCTATCTCTCTATCTCAAGGGCAGATCGCTGTCCCAGGTCTTGTAGAACCATTCCGTTGGCACACCATTCTCAAGGTCGCACTGCTCCAATCGAAGGATCTGGATGATCATAGGTGACCTTGAAACAGGAAGCTGTGAGAAAGGACACTGCAAATCAGAGTACCACAGGGACCGGCTCTGGTCACAGCTGCATGATGCTGCGTGATACTGCATCTATCAAAACGGCAGAACGTTGTGAAGTGTAAGAACATGAAAACATCTAAGTGTTTTGAAGCAGGATAGCTGCACAATTTAGTGTGATGGTGGCACAACGTCACAAAGCGGACTCTTTACCTGGATCGTCAATGAGCATCGCATTCGACTCTATGCTGAAACCAGCAGCTGTTGCTTGGTAATGCAATGTCATTGTGAGCTTGGAAGCTTGGAAGCTTTGTACACATCCCTGGCAAAGGGTGTCAATCTAGACCACACCGCTTTGGCTTTGCAACCAATATATCGAATATATAATATGACAGCGAAAACGATGCGCTTAGGAGGCTCATCGCATCTTGAGTTGTCTTCATTTGCTCCAATATCTTCAATAATCTTCAATATAGCATTTTTAATCATATTTTCACCGCAAGCGCATCAGATCAACTTGTTCTTGGTTCCTCCGGGTTGTCTTTCTGTCTCCGTTGCCGCATCAGTGCGTCCACTTGAATTTCCAGGAGCCCACGCTGTGTTTATGGCCATGAAGAGCCTCATGTCGTACTTGCCTTGGCTCTGCGGAGCCAAACAGCGATTGGGACGTGGGCTCCGAGACAGGTGCTCTTTGAAACCTGTCTTTGCAAGCACACGTGTTCAATGAGGAAAAAGGTCAGAGGGAATGCGAAGTCTGAAGTGATATGATTTCAGTTGAATTCTCATGCCAGTTGAAAAATGTCTCGTCACAAGCATTGGTTCAAAGTTGCATGGCACATGGCTGCCATACCAGGCCACCACATCCAACGGCGAGTGCCTGGGGGTAGAATCAGAACCCAAGGCAAGACTATTCCTTGCCAGCTCTGATGATTAGGACTTCAAAGCTATAACTTATAATATATTGTATATATGGGTAGATTATTCCGTAAATCTTCTTTGAAGAAATTGGACTTCGAAGCTATATAGATATATAGCAATAGGAACAGCTTGGCAACTACAGAGCATGAAGCCGGGCGGCCTGATCTTGGAACGGAACAAGGTGCCCATGAACTTTGAGACCAATTCCTAACCGAGGAGGTGCAGTCCGCCAAACGGAAAAGGTGAAGGTCGACTTGGACTTAGGGAGAATGATTTTTAAAAGGAATCTAGCAGTATTTAAAGATTGGTTGTGCTAGCCAAGGGACAAAATCTCCATCCACCTCCTCATAGGAAGCCTGCAACGTTCATGGCTTTTCTATTCCAAACAGGCAGCGAAGCTTTGCCAAACCCCAGCCTGTGGCGCCAGGAAGTGTCGAGGATGGGCCAAACCCCCTGAGATACCAATCCTGGGCCGCCGGATTGGGGAAGCCTTCAAGGGAATGGTAGGAGTGCATGCAACCACAGCGGATGCGTCAGGAACATCCGTCTGAGGTCTGATTTTCACTGGTGTGGATTCCTGCTGGTTCTACTGCCAAATTTCCTAACAAAACACCAAAGGCATTGGTACAATGTGAAATGGGTCCAAAGGCACGGCACAAAATTATATACATGGCAGGCTATATGTCCCACGAGTAACAAATTTACCAATTTGGCGCCCGAACGGTCCAAGCTCTGGTATGACAAAGTGATCGCCAAAGTTCTCCAGAAAGTACCTGGCTGGATCGGATCTGCGGGAGACCTCAAGTCCAGCATCCAGCAGTTTGGAGTGACCAAGGTCAAATGGCGGGGTCACCCTCTGGCCATTTTACTGCCCTCTGCAAGATTCACCTGAAATGTGACTCCACGTGGCACCTTAGTCGCCCAAACAGTAGGGGTGCTTGCTCTGCATCAGCCTTCAATGGCACAATACCAATCTCCTTGCAGGTGTATACACAAAAGCTTACACGTGGTAGACGTGGTAGATACAAATAATTAATGAGACACGCACAACATGTCTGATGGATGCAAGATATTCGTATGCACGCGGAAACAATGTAGTGTAAAATGCATGGCAGGGGATACTGCGCAACGCAACACACCAAGCCGACCAGCACACCCACGCCAAGACGGGGTGATGCGCTTGCATGCAATGTCTCTATACACTTTGATGCTGGCATTCCGTCATCAATTTCGGGGGGTCAATATTAGCAGCAACGACCCAAGCTGTCTCTGAGACATGGGAAAGTGTCAAACAGAAAAGTACCGACCTTGCAAGTGTCAAGAAAGGGTGACTCCATCTGCTTCTGTCGCCATGTCATATGCTGTGCCACTAAAGATGCCCACTTCGCAGTGCGGGCTGTAAGCTCGTGGCCACAATCAGCTCCCATGGGTCCACCTGGCACACTGGGCTATTCGTTTCCACCAACTGTCCCAGCAACTGATGGATAAGCTGCGCCTGCAACTCCCCAAATTCAGTACGTACTTGCAGGCTGCCGTCCTGCCACCACGGACGTCACGCTATGCCATTGGGTTTTTCATGTTGATTTCGGATGGATTCAGAATGGTGCTCTTGATCTGGCAGGAATTCACGAAGACTTTCCGAGGAAAGACGCTCACTTAAGTTGAAATGAACCAACTGCTTGACAAACCATCAGCATCCTGCGGCAAAATCAAGATATCGCCATCAGCCACTCGCAGGAAGCGCTGCTTGCTGGACCTTGGCCCAGCCAGTTGGATCGTTGCCAAAGCTGGCATCAGGCGGACGCAACACCAGGGAGCTGGCATGGAAGAGGTCATTGCATAGGTATTGGCACTGCAACCATCCTGCCAGGCCAAGTCAACACCCCGCAGGTTTCAGAATTCAAGACCCACCTGAGCTGCGGGAGAGCCGTTGGCTGCAATCGTAACCGCACCATCCACAAAGTCGGTGCCTGAGCGCAGCCGGAAACAATGATCCCCATAGAGAGAAAAGAGCCCTAGAGCACTGACAGTCACTGTCCAACCGCGAAAATCAGGCGCTGTTTGACGTTTTAGTGGAACCATTACATTTCCTGAGTGTCTGGCCTTGTGAAGGCACTGGTGAGGGCCGGAATCGAAGCTGCACCTCTGCCAGTGGGCATTTTGTGCATCTCCTATCAAGCCCCCGAGTCATCCAGTGAGGGGAAAAAATTACTTCTGGGGTCCAAAGAGGAGGGAGGCTGGTTCCAAGAACCACGGTTTCTTCCTAACTTGAAGGAGTTTCGGGGTCTTGCCTTTCCTTTGACACAGCCCCGAGAATGACCTGACTTTGGCACCTTGCTTGCCCCTGGCGACCCAACCCTTTGAGGCAAAGGACAGGCGGGCATGGATGCTGAAATGGTGGGCTCAGCCATGTGCTATGGGCCTGCTGGGCACCGATCTGGTCTGTACAGCTGCTGGAAGTTACAATGACTTTTCCACACCGCTCCCTCTTGCAACTGAATTTGACCGTGGGGGATCCAGTTTCCAGACTTGTTTGTTGCGAGACTTCGAGAACTTGTCAAGTTGCAAGCCTTAGTTAAGATTTTGATCAGGTCTTGACTCACTTCACTGGGGTGCAGGCCCATGGTTCGTATCCAGAGCCAGCATAAGGTGAGTGCTGAACCTGGCACATCAAGGTGACCAAGTCGATATGCACAGCCGACGGTTCTGACCTATAATTTCCGTGTCCAGCATCAAGTTACGCGCGCAAGTTCCAGTGGCTGCAATTGCAGCGTAGCACGAAGTTGTGTGTGCAAATTCAAGCTATATATTGGTATTGTCCCACCCCGCCAGTGCAATATCTCTTCGATCTGGACACACCAGGAAGTCAGCAGCCGGCAATAAGGGGAAGAAAAACACTGCGAGCCCCGACAAGGAATGCATACGGTGATCTTAGATTTATATAGTTGAATCCTCCAAAAAAACCTGAATCTGAATGCAAGCCATCAAATAACAAGCATGAAGGAGCTCACATCCAGATTTAATGCCAACAATGAATGACATAAACAGTCAGCCAACCTCAGGATTTAAAACGTATTATTAGCACAGGGCAAGCACGTGTGTCACTTAAATCTGACGTCAAAGCATACCTGTTGCAAGTCCTGTGCAGATTTTATCTAGATTCAAGCCACCTTACAGCACAAGACAACGCAACCAGAAGGGTGGAATCAGCAAGGCATTCAAGCCTCACTCAAGCCTCACTCAAGCCTCACTCAAGCCATTCAAGCCATTGTGGTCTCAGAATGTCTCAGGTGTCCATTTTCAGTTTCAACCGAGGGACAGAAGGTCGAATCCTGTAGGCCCAGGTGTAGCGATTTTTCGCCCGAGGCACCTGGGGGAGACAACACCCTTCCGCAAGGTACCCTACAGTACTACATGTGGGTGTGTGTGCGTGTGTCTTTCTCCACCTACAAAGATATCTATGTATGAGTCTATATCATGCAATGTGGCTAATGTTATGTAATGTTATGTAATGTTATGTAATGTTTTGTAATGTTATGTAATGTTATGTAATGTTATGCAATGTTATGTAATGTTACGTTATGAAATGTAATGTTATATATGTCTTCTTTCATGTATGCATACATTCAGGTGCTCATCTTTTGATTCATGCATGTGTCGATTCGTGCGCGGTTTCCATTCACGGGCAGGTTTCAAATATGCATGTATGTACATCTGTATATGAACATGGTCCGCACCAAAATCAGGAACCTAGACTGCAATTGTCGATGTCCAGGTGTATGAATGTGAGTGAGTGAGTGAGTGAGTGAGTGAGTGAGTGAGTGAGTGAGTGAGTGAGTGGGTGGGT
>Ga0126342_10017755_pt1 | contig 12268 bp, 14 predicted proteins | sample Cyp1metagenome_FD_92528 | JGI IMG/M metagenome (GOLD analysis project Ga0126342, IMG submission 92528) | Coral microbial communities from Lord Howe Island, Old Settlement Bay, Australia - Cyphastrea 1 metagenome | ecosystem: Host-associated > Invertebrates > Cnidaria > Coral ... | reverse complement strand
CGGGTAAAAGCCTCTGTGTGTAAAAGTCTCTGTGTGTAAAAGAGCCTGTGTGTAAAAAGCGTCTGTGTGTAAAAGCGTCTGTGTGTAAAAGCGTCTGTGTGTAAAAGCGTCTGTGTGTAAAAGGGTCTGTGTGTAAATGTGTTTGTGTGTAAAAGCGCCTGCGTGTAAAAAGCGTCTGTGTGTAAAAAGTGTCTGTGTGTAAAAGCGTCTGTGTGTAAAAGAGCCTGTGTGTAAAAAGCGTGTCTCCATACTAACAACAGAAGACTCTGCTCCTCTACGCTCTCGGGCCATCCGTTGTCTAGTATGGAATGAGCCGGGGCATGTGGAGGAATCTGGACAAGCGGCAGCCTCCCCATCAATCTGGGACGCTGCAAAAAATCCGACAACCTGCCTCACTGCCTTCGCAGCACTCCAACAGTCGACCATTGGGTGTGGGACAGCAGTCCCCATTCAGCCCCAGACACTTGCTGTTGGCTGAACCTGAAGTTCGACCGGTTCCAAGCAGGCAAAGCTAAGAAAATACATTGCACCAGAGAATGACCAGGTTTCAGTTCATTAAGAGTGGACCAACAACGCAAAGTCCAACAGCGTTCTGAATGACAAAACGTTGATTTAAAACAACAAATCCACCATATTCCAGGCACATGCAGGTCGGCGCAGCTCACTGCTATTGCGAGCACTAGCAACTGCAAAGACAGCTGCCAGCAACCGCATTGCGTCCATGGCGCGCATCTAGTCAGCTAAGTTGAAAAGGTTGCACCTTCAGTGTCCAATCGCAGCTTTCTGTCGGTGATCTTGCTGTCTGATCCTGCAACCCATCAGTCGGTATGCCACGAAAAAGACCTGCTACTTTCTACAGCAGCGGCAATCGGGTGGTGTCAACTTGACTCAAATCCAAAGCCAGCATCACCACCAACCATCAGGGCATGGTTAAAAAAAATGTCAGTTGGGTTCCCAAAACAGGAATATGGGTACGTATCAGATTCCCAAAAATGACCAGCTCATACCAGCTCTTCCTTTTGGTCCACTTCGGTTGACCAAAACTTTGACCCATGCCCAACTAATCATACCCTCTGGTAATTTAACATAGCTATTGAAAATGGCCATTTATAGTGGATTTTCCCATTAAAAATTGTGATTTTCCATAGTTATGTTAGTTTACCAGAGGGTAGCTTCAAGAGGGCCTGTACCCATTCGTCTTCTTGCCACTGGGCTGCCTCAGCGCAGAGGTGGCTTGCTGACTCTGCAGCCATAAGCCCTCATTTGCTATTACTGCTGCCCAGAATGGGGCGTCACCTAGACCAACATGTATCCTTTTATGTGGCAATCCAACATCATCCACCTACATGAGTCTATCCAATTCTATCTACCCAAAGGAACCTGAAAGACTTGCTATGATCCACGGGATGGTCACCGCAACTGTCCTGTCGACCCCAACTGGAGCTGCGTCGCCGCTCTTGGCCGCCAAGAAGGCCACCGCAAACTCCTCCGCCTCAGTTGTACGTCAAAAACCCTGGGAAACGTCTTCTGGTCACACCAAAACAGCTGGGATTTGCGGGTGTTCATTTCACCCACATATGAAAATAGTATTGGTTTTGTTCCATCCTCAGACTGTTGTCAGTTGGAGATGTCTGCTAAGGTCCTCACCAGCTCCTCGGTCTTGAATCGAAGGGCAAACTTCTCCATCTGCAGAAGGGGGGTCTTTCCCGTCCGAAACATGGTCATGGCTATAAGGTAGCGCTCCCCCAGTCTCCAGGTATATAGTTCGTAAACCCCATTAACTATAGATATATCTATCATAAATCCCAGTTAACTTACTTATAAACCAACTTAGCTACCTCTCCATCATGGCACAATCTCTCAATTTTTGGCGCCGTGAGGTTGGATTACACCCAAAATGCATGGCATAGCATATCTGCGGATTTCTTCCCTTACATTTACTCAACAAGGAACGAAGTGGCCGTCTGTGCACCTTTTGCTCCTCATCTGCGAAATCCAAGGCTGTCCAAACCTTGGGAAAAGTAGGCCATCAGGAGCTGAAACGGGTGGCTCTGCAGATCTGTAACCAATTTCTGCGCCATGAAACAGCCTGCGTTTTAAATCACATTTCAACCATCATTTCAACCATCAACATCGATCAACCATCTATTTCTGGAGTCCATTTCTGGTTCCATTTCAACATCCATCACCAGTATTCACCAGTCACATGTCAGCATCAATTTCTGGTTCAGGATTTTTGGATGTCAGCACTACCCTGAGCCGAGGACCCAAATCTTGGCATTGCCCGCATTGTGGACCAGTTCCTGCATGAGGTGCTAGCAGGTTTGCTGGTAAAGGTTGCTAGCCACCCTCTGACTGCATGATGTTCAGAAAAATTTCTGCGAACTAAGTCTGTGACACAGTACGGCTTTTGATCGATGATGTAGTGGTTGGCAACAATTTTTGAGGTCCTCGTGGCAATGCCAATTCAACATAATGTTTCACAAGTTGCGACTCCCAAGTTTTGAGCATAGCACATATGTTTTGTTGGGCTTCTGAGTATTCTGTGCTGAGTGCATCACTTCTCTTGCCGCATCAAGAAGCGACACTTGCGGGACTCCACATGCCTTGCGTAAAGTGAGAAAACCGGCAATGCAGCTCAACCACTTGTTGGATGTATCATCCGAAAATGATCATCACCCCTGTAACTGTATATCTTCAAACATATTCATGTTTTTGGGCGTCGCGACTTCGCAACCAGCGACATACATCAAAGAAGTGAGGTCAATCAGTACCCCAAACTAGTCACTAGTCAGTCCTTTGAACAGATAAAATGTGACATTCAATGATTCAATGGATGGACTTCCGGGAAATCTTACAGACAAACATGGATTTGTTCAGCTCAAAGACTCAAAGAAAGGATATTTCCAGGTTGAATTTCCCCTTTTTTCCAGCTTTTGTCCTGGTCCATCCCCCATGCCTCAGGATCTTGGCATCGCCCGTGCCACGTTCCTTCCACTCACCCTCCACGAAGCGCAATAGCTTGGAACGCTGGCTGTAGAGCTCCTGGGAGAAAGTGAGCTATTGAGAAAATTCGGTGGTCCAGTGGGGTTTGTCCGAAAATGGGGGTTTAACCCAAAGATATGGCCGCTTTGATGGCCAAAGTATGGGAAAGTGATGATTAACTCCATCAAATTTTGGGCTGCCCTATTTTCAGACAACCCCAGTTTAGCAAATGATATCACTACTTGGAGGGATCCAGAATATAGATAATTACATCCAGCAAGGGGATCCCAGGAAGGAAAAGACGTCGCCTGCCGACTCCATAGAATCCCCCCTTGAATCAAGCTGAGTGCTGTAAGACTTTGGGCGATCCTCTTCCGACTCTTCCCCGGTCGCGACATAGTCTTTAACCTCCAAATTCACTGATGGTGCCCAGCCAGGAATCTGTGTCACCTTGGCCCAACAGAGTGCATCCACGGAACATCCATTTCAAACAAGAGCCCTTGGATGACAATATATTTGTATGTGTGTGTGTATATGTGTATATATATGTGTGTGTGTGTGAATGTGCATATATATATATATAATTATATATATAGTCTTGGAAGAGGATGATGCACACGCGTGACAATCTCCCCGATGTAGATGCTCGCCAGGAGCATTGATAGAGTGAACTTCAAGTCATACTTCAAGTTTAAGTCGATATGAAATCATCATGCATGGGCTGCAGTGCCCACAGTGGCAAGGATGTAATTACAACAGGTATATCCAACGAGTGGTTTATATCGCGTTGCGACAGTAAACAATGGCTTCGTCACGAGGCCGGGACTTCTTCCTCTGGATCATAGTCTTCCTTGTCCTTCAAATGGCGAAATGATGGCACCCTAAGCCCCGGAGCCCTTTATGCATACTTCGATGAGATAACCTGTGAGGAATGGAGAACTTCCTAAAGAGGATTATCGAATATTATCGCCCATTTCTGTTTTGGTTGGTTATTGGTTAGAGGAGTTCTATTTGTGGCATTCCCATGTTTGACCTCACTCTTGGATGGATTGGAAGAATTGGAGGGAACCATAGAATTCTACTTCCCAAGCTGAAGGTTTCCTGCTTGCCCCCCCAAAAAAATACCCAAGAAAAATGCCGAACGTTCAGTTTTTCCCACACTTATTCCAGCTTTCCACCTTACCATCAGTGTTCAATACGCTTCGGCATCTTTGTTGGGGGTTACTCGACAAATGAATACCACTCTATCCCCAATTGGATCCCGAATTATTCTATTAATTTCCGTAGTATCTCATGATATCCCCATAGCATGATACTGGCCCCACCTGCGCACCGTTGGCATTTGCTGTGGACGGAAAAGTCGCTGGGGCCGCGGGTGCGGTCCACCTGCAACAAAAGGACGACTGGAGCTTCTACAGGGGCAACCCAGAAGCGATGGGTGCTCTTGGTTTTTAAATGTTTTTAACTTTCTTCTTGACTTGTACTTGTTTGGAATTGTTTGGATATATACTGGTGTACTTATTACTTATTCACATACAGTAGATAAATAGGGTAGATAGACAAATGGCTAGATCTTCGTTCACCCATTCCAGGCATTCCTCATCCTTCGTCTGGGGAGCTAAGATTTCGACAATCCAGGTGTTGGGCCGCTGGATGGCGCCGAACTCAGCCTGGAATGGTGGAATGGCGGAAGCAGCTAGGAGCTATGGTTGCATCATAGTATCCATATTCTCTGTTGAATATGTTTAAATGGGGAGCTAGGGAGCCACTAAAGTGTCCTAGCTACATGATATATGAATTCGTGTTATGCAAAAAAATTGACTAAATAGAAATAATGGAAATAGATGGAAATAGATATGCATCCTCGAACATTCTTACCCGAAGACAGTTGAGTGCAGCACAGCCTATCGCTGCTCGACATTCCAGCCAGCAGTCCTGCAACATCTTGCGATGGTAAACTAGGTCCGGCCCCAAATCAAAAATCAGAGTGGCACCCTTTTGTTCATGTAGTGCTGGGTGATTAGACGGGACACGGGACAACATCCAACCAACTGCAAACCCATTGCACAAGTTCCACTGTTTCTTGCTGCCCGCAGTTCCAACAAACTGGATTTGTTCAGCTAAGGCTTCGCAGAGGTGCGAGAACTCAATGGAGAACACTAGCAGCTGTGTTTGCATTTGCTTCTCCACCACGGAGATTTCCAAGTCGACAGCAAAGCTGGACAAAGTCAAGTCCTCAACAGAATGTTCCTGCTTGGTGTGGAAGGCTTTCTCCTATTTAACCCTTAGCAGCCTTAGCCTCATCTCTTGCAGTTCTTCGTGACAAGAGAAGTAGCAAGCACACTCCAATGCATCCGGCTAGGGGAGCTCCTATGTTTTCAACTTCAGCGACACATGCAGGCACGATGTGGGCGTTGTCTGCAACGCCTGCTTTTTGCAGGCTACATCTTGATGCTGTTGTCCCTGAGCCATCAGCCCTCATCAGCCTCATCGCAAAGCAAATCCAACGCTTTGGAATATGCCGCCCTTAGGCGGCCATGCTTGAAATCAGGTGAGGTTAGGCGCTTGGCAATGATGCCAGCCTTCATGCGTGCCACCAGCTGTGAGGCAGGCAGTTGCATGAGTTCTTCCTCCTGCCCTGACCTGGTGCCTTCAGATTCGCTGTCACTTGGCAAAATCTTCAAACGTTTACGGCCTGACACTTTTGGCGAGAGAGATGTTTTGCCGTGTTGGGTTTTCCCTTTGAATCCTGTGCGCTGGGGAGCTGTTTGCTTTCTCGAGGCAGGGCGCTTGGAAAGGCCAGCCGTTTTGACACGTCTTGAGGGACTCCTGTCTCTCACTTTGCTTTTTACTTCTGTCCCTCCTTTGGCTTTATTTTTGAATACTGTCCCTCCTTTGGCTTCTTGAAATTCCTTCCCGCTTCTATCCTTTGAAACCTTTGCTTGATTACTTCCTTCACCTCTTGGAATCTGAGCTTTGGTATCTGCTGATTTCTTCGGTTCATCCTCATCTTCCGACCCAAGCTCTGTACTGACGCGGCTCACGGGGCTCCGTTCACTGCTTTCAGTACCACTCTCCACACAACTCACACTTCCCGCATCTATGTCCGCACCCTTGGTCGCTGTTTCGCATTTTGCCGGCGGAACACTGATCACCCTGGGCTTTGTCTCAAGAGGTGTTTGCACCTGTGATGCCAGGGCCGGTCTCTTGGTGGTCTTACTTGCAAGAGGAGCATGTTCTTGTGCTCCCAACTTGCCAGTAACATCTGAGGGGCTCAGCTCCCACTCATCACCATCTATGTCCAAAGGCCGCAAGGTCGAACCAAAGACTCCCCCAAGCAAAACGTCGCCACTTCTGCGGGGTGCGCAGCTGCAGAGTCGAACAAACAGCTTCTTGGGTAGAGGCTGAAAGCTGCTTAAGCTAACCACACCTGAGGCTCAATCAGTGGCTGATGGCTTACTTGTAAACATTGGGGTTCCAAAAAGTGGTACCACACTATTTTGGTGGTTTTGGTGGTGGTTTTTACTTTTTTTCTGGTTGGGGGGCCTACCATATGTACAAGAGTTGCCGCAACTTTTGTTTTCTTAGCGTCCTACCTGCATTGCCAGAAACTGCGAGGGGCAAATCCAGCTGCCAGCACCCAGCCTCTGCAGGTTCCGCCAACTCCAGGGGTGCATCAGTGAAGCGAACTAACAGCTGAGAATCTGCCGGCAAATTGGTGCTGAGCCACTCAAGGGTCACCTGTCGGGTCAATCCAACTGACATTTTCACCGCAGCTTTGATCACCACAAGGGCTGGTTGCGTTGGATCATAGGGTCGACTTCTTCCAGACCACAGGTTCAGCTGCCAGTCAGGTCGCTCTGGACATGGATACCTGGGACCCTTTGATCGCAAGGTGCCGATCACGTCAGGTCCCAGGCACTTGGACATCACTTGCTCCAATCTCGCTGCCAGAGAACCACCTGAGAACACAGGGTCGATCCGCAGGGCAGTGGGAGGCCCTGTGCTTGCTGGTTCTGCTTGGTCGGATGGATGTGGCTTGGAATCCTTCTGCGCTTCAGGCTTCCAGCCAATGCTTGAAAGTCCATCGGCAGGAACTTCCCAATCTCCAGGGTACAATTTTTCTCCCTGTACCTGATTTCCAGGATCAGTTTCTTGGTCTTTCTGAGCTTTCTCATCTGTCACTTCGACCACATCCACCACTTTCGGTTTGACTGCAATCTCCTCACCTAGCTGAGTTCCCATCATCCGCCGGGCCCCTGCAAAGTTGCGGCCTACCACCATGCTGGCAATTCCTGCGATGCCGGTGGGGCCCGGGGCTGCCACTGGCTTTGCTTCCAGCAGGCGGCTGGTTGGACTTGGATACCTAAGCTGCCTCGGTCTCAGTTCGAAGGTTTCGGTGTTGGCATCTGCAAAGAAGAGCACCACACCAGGTTTCCACTCCTTGGGAGTCTTCGCTGCCAGCTTCTGCCTTCCGAGGTAGGTCCCATGTGAGGAACCCATATCCAATAGGAAGACCTGTCCGTGAAAATTCCGCAGCAGGAGGGCCTGCTTTCTGGAAGCGGTCCGGGTGTGCAGTTCAACATCCGGCTGCCTATCGACCTTACACTGCTGTCGGCGTCCAAAGTGGACCCAGGGACGGCGGCCAAAAATGATGGGCTCTGGAGCTGCAGGGGAACCTGATGGCATCCGCCAGATTTCAATGCTGGCATCGCCTGCAGGGACAGCGGCCAAAGTGCAGATTCATTTTTAAGGTTTTCCATCGAAACTGTGGAATCATAAACCGCATGTCCTATTGTACTGCTTGGTGGCTTAGTTCCATGCCTGAACATGACAAACAAAAAAGATCAAAAAAGCCTGCAAATTGGTTGAGAGCCCCACCTAGCGCGACATCAGGAGGAGAGCACCAACTGGGCAGCTCGCACGGTGGCTCATCTTCACAGACTTCAGGAAGATGCACTGGATCCTTTGGAGCCAAGGCGCGATGCATGGCACATGGAGGGCACACGCGGCCAGTTTCCAGGAAGCCCAGCCTGGTCCTCTTGGGGTTATTGTGTCATAATGATGCTGCATTCTAAATATTATCTGATGTGATACCTACAGCACAACAAAATACATACGACAACTAAACTACAAAGCTTGTAGGCCGCCTGCGGAACAACAATCTGTTGATATTTGTTGGCCCTTTGTGAATCAGGCTGCGCTAAACCGTCAAAAGAGCATGGCTTGGGCCGATGGCTGCAGGAAGAACATGTCGCGTGTTCACCACTGCACGGCAGAAGCTTATAGACCTGCAACTCATCACTGCTTGAGGCTCCTCCAGTGGAGGCTCCGCTGAAAAGACCCCCGGATGAAGCTGAGCCTGACAGTGACCTAAGCATTGAAGAGGGTCGCCCAGGGCACGGAAGTTGACTTGACCACACAGAAGGCAACAACTACTGCCAGTCAGCCATGACAGAACTTAAGGGGAGCAAATAAGGGCTAAGATGATATTATTCGGAATTGGTAGCTGTCCAAGATACTGTCGAAAGTCTTGGCCCCAGGCAGGGTTGAGAATAGTGTCCCCGCTGTCTTGCCTGAAGCCTGCGTTGAAGCTCACTGTGCGATAGTCTAAAGCTGGAATACAGATGAAAGCGGCATCAGACTACCACGGTATCCTGGTTTAAACCAAAATATCTGGCGGATGGGTGTTCATCCACCCAAAAATGTCTTTTGCCCAAATTTGATCCCAACCCGCTGCACGGAATATTTGGTGCGTCTCCTTTTTCCAGCTGATCAGGTCGGTCATCAAGACCAGGGCGTGCTAATGGCTAACTTAGGCTTTGCAAAGAAGCCCCAGCAGTCGTAAAGCTTCTGATCAGCTCTGATGCTGATATTTTGATACTCTGCATGTGGGCACCCCAGGAATAAGATCTTGCCATGTGCCAGAAGCTCAGGCAAAGACACGAAGCCTTCCCGTTGCATGTAGACATCTGTACACCGCAACGAGGCACCTTCCCAAAGAAGCAGCTTGCGAAGCTTAAAAGCCAGCGACTCCCTCCAATCATCGTTGTTGGGTTTGAACGCCATGCCCAGAATCCCACAGGAGATCCCCGAAAGGCTGCGGCCTGCCAACTGCCTTTTGGCCTGCTCCACCAAGGCATCTGGCATGGTTTCATTCACCAACATGGCTGCATGGCCCAGTGAAAAGGTGTGACGACAATAGGCTGCCAGCTGCATGGTATCTTTGAAGAGGCATGGCCCTGCCGTGAAGCCCGAGCGAGGGAAGCTGGCAGCCCGCGGATAGCGATGGACGATGGCCGCTCGCAGGCGATCAAAATTAAGGCCCTTGGAGGTGGCAATGTGATAGAACCTCGGAGGCATGGAGCAACCAGCCAGAAATGCGGTGGGTTCATTGGGCTATAGTGGGATTATAATGGATTATATGGTGGGTATGAGCCTCCTGCAAGACCCTGGGATAACATTCAAAATTCAAAATAATCAGTTATATAGTTTTCTGGGTTCTTTTCGCCAATGGTTGAACTCGTTTGGTGATTGAGATTCAGCCACCCTTCCAATTCTTACTAGTTGGTATCATCATACCATCTTTGGACCCGGGAACTGATTGGCAATGCCAAAGGCCACATAGCGCCACGAGTTCAGGAAGAGCTTAGCTACCTCTGCTTCCTGCAGATTCAGCTCAATCAGGTCCACGGACAACCTGGGTCCAGGTAAAAAAAAACGTTGGATGTTTGCATTTAAGTCTTGCGTTTCCATTCATGGCTTCAAAATGCTCAAAAAGATTGATTATTTCCAAAGTTTTCTGGGATTCTCCCATTTCCATATTTTCCATGGAAGCAACGGGGCAAAGAGAGCTTTGGCATGGTCTAGGGCTTCACCATCGGATCCAGAGATGATTTGTGGCAAATCCGTGAGCTCTTCCAGGGCTTTCCCCTGTGCAATCCTCTCCGGGCAGAAGCTGACGCTGATCCCAGGTGGTAGTCCTGCCAAGACTCGAGAAGACGTGCCTGGAAAGAGGGTGGACCGCAAGAGCAGCGTCTGTCCCTTGCGCAAATTAGGTGCGAGCTCTTCCATACATGCCTGAACCACGGAAAAGCAGGGATTCAGGTGTTCGTTGACCGGAGTACCTATGGTCACAATGATGACATCACAACTGGACACCTCCGCCACGGAAGTCGTGAAAGAGATTTGCTTGGAGTCCAAACATCGCAGCAGTAGTTCAGGACCCCCATCTTCCAGAAATGGAAATTTGCCGCCCTGAATTGACTCTATCTTGGCTGCATCCTTGTCCACAACTACCACGGTGTGCCCCCGGTCTGCCAGCACCAAAGACAGCGGTAAGCCTACATGCCCAGCACCCCCCACCACTGCGACACGAAGGAACTTCTCACATTGGGCTTTGAAGACAGTGATCTCAGGTTTTCGGGCCAAGCCCCAGCAGTCAAAAAGGAACTGATGGTTTGGAAATGATATGTTCTTGTACTCCGCATGGGGGCAGCCAATGAAGACCGCTTCGCTCGCCCTCAGTGGCCGGCTCTCGGAAAACATGCAAGGGCCAGCACCCGACCATGGATCAAACAGCAACCAGCTATTGTTTGATGAACTTGGACCCAATACTTGTTCAACGAAGTTCCCGGAAGATTAAAAAAACGAATTTGAGTGAGATTGAACCACAGCAAAACTCTTTGGATCTCATCCGTGGCTCTCTAACAACTTCTCCTGACTGACAAAGTCTGCTTCACCAACACACGCATCGGAACAGCTCACCTCCGCACCTTCTCTCAGCAGAAGCTCTCGCAACTTGAAGGCTAACGAATGGGAACAGTCATCTGAGCCAGGCTTAAAAGCCATTCCAAGGATACCACATTTGAGGCCCTTGAAATTGCGACCACACTCTGCCAGCTTCTGTCGAGCCTGTTCCACCAGGCAATCGGGCATGGTTTCGTTCACCAGCATGGCGGCATTTCCCAAAGAAAAGGTGTGCCTGCAGTAGGCCGACAGCTGCATCATGTCTTGATACAGCCGCGGACCTGCTGTGAAGCCTGACCTGGGAAAGTCCGCGGCTCTCTGATATCGATGGATGATGGCAGAGCGGATCTTGTCAAAGTCCAAGCCCTTGGAAACTGCGATGTGATAAAACTGATTTGCAGTTCCAAAGCTTACATACCGCCAGGCATTCAGAAAGAGGGTGGCGACCTCTGCCTCCAACAGCGACAACTCGACTAGGTCTACTGATAACGGCTCGAAGAGAGCAAGTGCGTGTGACAAAGCCCGGGGTGTTGAGCCTGAGATGATCTGGGGCACCTGCTTCAACTCTTCCACCACTTGGCCAGATGCAAGTCGCTCAGGGCAAAAACTCACGCCAACCGACAGCTCCCGTTGGAACTTGCTGCCACCCTGCTGCCCATTCTGCCCATTCTGCCCATGCTGGCCATGCTGGCCATGCTGGCCATTGTGGCCATTCTGGCTGCCATTGGCTCCAAGGTACAGAGCTGGCAGGTTGGCCAACTTCTGCTCAATCATTTCGCAGGTGCCTGGAAACACTGTCGCTCGCAGTAGGATAGTTTCCCCCCCCGACAGATGTGGCTGCAGGTCGCTAATGGCCGCCTCCACCAGGCTCATGTTGGGGATCAAGCGTTCATCCACTGGAGTGGTGACCGTGAGCAGAATCACTTCACTACCCTTGATCTTCGACATGTCGGAAGAGAGCTGAAAGCATCCCTTCTCGAGGCATGACTGTAGCAACTCAGCAGCCCCGGGCTCCAGGAAGGGATACTTTCCAGCCTGTAGGGCAGCCAAAGCAGGCGCATCCTTCTCCACCAAAACCACCTGATGCTGTTTCCAGACGCAAATCCATCCTCCCCATCAAAATGACTCCAGGATTCCCATGCTATGGATTAAAATTCTGGTACCCTTCTGTTCCCACCAAAGCAGCTGGCAAATGGATGTTCATCCCCGCAAATGATGGAAAATTATGGGTGCATCATATATCATTATTTTTGTTAGTATAGACTAGGTAGCTAGAGAGGTAGATAGCTGGATAGATAGATAGATAGATAGATAGCTAGCTAGCTAGCTAGATTAGATTAGATTAGATTAGATTAGATTAGATTAGATTAGATTAGATTTAGATTAGATTAGATTGATAGATAGATTGATTGATAGATAGATAGATAAGATAGATAAGATAGATAAGATAGATAAGATAGATAAGATAGATAAGATAGATAAGATAGATAAGATAGATAAGATAGATAAGATAGATAAGATAGATAAGATAGAT
>Ga0126342_10017754_pt1 | contig 12269 bp, 13 predicted proteins | sample Cyp1metagenome_FD_92528 | JGI IMG/M metagenome (GOLD analysis project Ga0126342, IMG submission 92528) | Coral microbial communities from Lord Howe Island, Old Settlement Bay, Australia - Cyphastrea 1 metagenome | ecosystem: Host-associated > Invertebrates > Cnidaria > Coral ... | reverse complement strand
TGGAAAATGAGAGGTTCGAACTCAAAACCGTTGCACATACCGTGGAAATGGCAGTTTCCAGCTCCAAAATGCTGCAAATAGCATGGAAAATGGTGAGAACCGGAAATCAAAAAAAAAAATCCCAAACTAAAAAAAAAAAATCCCCAAACAATCTCCTACCCATTTATTTCTTTGTTTACCCAATCTGGAGCAACATTCAACAGCAGGGTTCGTCTTGGCAGGATTTTTTCCTGACCACCGGGAAAATTATCCCTCTAGGACTCAAGGACATTTATTCAGCCCCAATTTTGGCATTTTCAAAGTTTAGGGGGGTTGTCCCATGGAAAAATATTCAGCGACACTGGGGTTGCAGCCAAAGAAAAATGTGGAGTTTCTCGGAGCGGAGTTGGTTGCAAAGGGATAAACAGGTGCTTGGCCACTGGAACTTTATCCCAGAGATGTTTGCCCCCATGGTCCCAAAATTGATTCTGGATATTTTTGGTGTACCATGTGCACCTGGGGGTTGTGCCCTTTTTTGGGAACGGAAATTTATTCCGAAAAAACATTGGCCCCAAAAAAATTATCTGGGATACATTTGGGTACAACCCCCCGTAGGCACCACACACGGGGATCAGAAAAAAATGCAACATAAAATGAAATCAATTTGCCTTTGCACGCCAGTGACTGCTTTCAAATGTCCAAGCATGTTCGTCTGGTACTAGGTGTTGCACGGCATTCGAAACAACCAAAGCAAATGAACCATTCGCGTCTTGCAACAACCGCCCCTTGTTACCAACAGCAAGCTGGGTATTGAAACCATTTCCAATAATCAGTTCATAACCCCGGCGGCGACAATTTTCCAAAGAGGAATCCAAATCGTCATAAAACTCATCCAAAACGCGCTGATGGTATCCAGCATTAGGCGTGTATGCGGCGACAAAATGAGTTTGTTGCTGCAAACGAAATCTGGGGCGCAAACAAAGTACACGTGTTGGAAGTTCATTGACGTTGACCATTCTGTCGTTGTGCTGGTGATGTGCCAAAATAGGAACTCCTGCGTTGTTTGTTGATTCACGGTTTGTGTATAAAGCACGTCCGCCTTCCAATCCAATGTCGCCCAACACACAACGAGTTTCACAAAAGAAAAAAAAACATATCGCAAGACATGGGCTCCAACTCTCCCAAAAATTCTGGCAATCTATTTTCAATACGTGCATTTTTCGTGGACACGTGGAAATCAAAGCATTGATTTTGGAAAATTTGGTTGTATGCTTGCGGGTCCGAATTCCGTTCATGCAAATAAGAAGTCGGCTTAATCACATTGCTTGTGGGCACGGTGAATGTGGGCGAATCATGTGAAACCTGACTCGGACGGAGATGTCCCTAACCCGAAGACAGGGCATTTTTGCTCTTGCCAGAACCCTTGCCTTGCTTCTGCATGTTACTGATGTCTTGCAGTTCTGCGCACGCGTGGAATTCGTCCCACTCCGCCCAACCGCTGCCCCATTCAATATGGCGGCGTAGTGTTCATCAATGTCAACTTCGCGTTTGTCAAACCCCTTTTGACCAACCTGCCAACAAGGACCAATTAAGAACATTTTCTGTGCCCGGGTGGGATTGGAAGGCGGTGTTGTTTATGTGTGAATTTTCCGCTCCTCACTGTCGCCACGGCAATGTCACGGTCATAACTGGAAAAATATTTTGCAAACAGCACCCCGCTGAATGTTGTTGACTTCATGTAGGTTTCACCTGCGGGCCCCGTTTTTTAAGCGCGGCAAACACAGATGAATGGTGCAATGTGTATCTGGGGTAATCCATGGTACGATTTCTTGTGGTTATCATCGCAAATTTCCCTCAGCACAACTGCCTGAAACAATCTATTGCTGATCGTGCCTACCACAGGTGCGTGAACATTTTCCCTGGTACGGAAAAAATCTGGTCACGGGCCACCAGTCGACTCCAACGAAATCATGCAAAATTGCAATCTTTCATTTTTTCCACGGAACAGTTTTTAGAAACGGAACTGTCAAACGACAAATTTCTGGAGTGTTTTTGTCGGATTTCGATCATTTTTTTGAAACAAAATCGTGAATTAGTACAAGACGACTGACTTCCACCATGTCTACTAAGGCATCGGCTGCTACTAAGTGTTAATGCGCCAAAATAGGCCCTTTTTTTTGCCCTATGGGAACCATACAAATTTTAACAAGACGACTGCCTTCCACCATGTCTGCTAAGGCATCGGCTGCTACCAACTGTTAATGCGCCAAAATTGGTTTTCTTTTTGCCCTATGGGAACCATACAGCGCTGTCATCCAAGGAAACCGTGGGATCGGCGGAAGCAACGAAATGATTGTCACTGCTTCCATTACAGGTGGCCCGCCAACCTTCCAGCGCGGATGGCAACGCCAAACCACAGGTGCAGCGCAAGCAGCCATGCCCACCAAGCCAAGCACTGATGCATTCCCAGTCCGGACCATTTGCCAGCCGCCCTTACATCACACTCCCCACCAGCCAAGATTTCACATATCCCAGTCATCTCTTTCGAATCCTTCAGCTTCGTCGACTTGGCTTGCCACTCCCGTTGTCCGAGAGCCACTGCCGGTGCCGTCGCGTCCTTGACCCCTATGGCGACCACCGAGGAGGCTGCCCCCGCTCCGGGATCTTCCGCAGTCGAACGTGCGGCAGTACCCGTCTGTCGAGAGGTTGGTGCCCGAGTCACAACCAACACACTCATTTCTCAGCTCAACATACCTAGTCTCCAAAGGGTGGACAACAGACGCACCGAAGTAATTGCAAACGGGTTTCCCCTATCCCAAGGGGCACGGGCACAGCTCGCGGTTGACACTACCTTGGTGCCTCCGTTCACGGCAGCCGGACAACTATGCCGGCATCGAGGAAACAATGCTGGGGCTGCCCTCGCAGAAACCCGCCGTGCAAAAGAACGCACCTATCCAGAGCTTGCCCAATCTGGACGGTGCCGCTTGGTCGTCCGGGGTGTCGAAACAGGCGGCCGATTCAGCACGGAAACCACAACCTTCCTTCGCTTGGTGGCAAAAGCCCGATCTCACGATGCACCACCAGTGCTCCGCACCATGGCCCGCTCGGCTTGGATCACCCGGTGGTCTGCCCTTCTGGCACATGCAGCTCACCAGGCCTTTGCGGCCAGTCTGCTCCTGGAAGACACGGCCAGCACGGCCAACATCGATAGGTATCCGCGCCCTCCCGGCTCTCCATCTCCCCCTGACGGGCTGGCAGTTTGGACTTGCGTGTTTCCCTCAGCTGTACCAGTGGATTTTTGGGTTCCGCCTTCAAGGTTCTGGCCTTTGGACTTGGCTCCGTGTCACGGGTGGTGCCAGAAAGCGACTTACGGTCTCACACAGTGATCCATGCAGCAAAAAAATATCTCCTGCATCACCTGCTGTCAGTACAGGGTTACGTTCGAAAATAGCATCAACATCTACCAAGTCCACATCATCTGGAATCATCACTGCATTAAAATTTGGAAAAAAATTGGATAACGACAAATGTTGACACACGCGTAGTTTGCGAGCAGGTTCATCCCACATCTCTGTCCTCAACAGGAGCCTCAACATGCTGGAAAAAGTAGGAAAAGTGAAGTGCAACTGGCTTTTGCAAAACCAAACCAGAAGGAGGGATTTCAGCATGAACCTTGCAGACACCACCATTACGATTGCAGGAATGCCTTGCCCAAAAGACCGGTTTAATTAAAATATGCTTCGGTGGTATCCCCAACAGCTGAGAGGTTGTATTTTTTCAAATCTTTCTGAAGCGTGCTGCGACGCAGCGCTGGTTACACCGCAGCTTGGTGTCCCTGAATTGACAGGCTGCAAATCCTGTTAAGTTTGACCTGGCTCTCGCCAAAGCCTCCCAGGCCTTGTCGGGAACCTTCTCCGGAACCGTTGAGCCTGACGTGGCTCTGCACCAAAGCCTCCCGGAACCTCTGGAACCTTCTTCGGAACCCTGTTGAACCTGACCTGGCTTTGCACCAAAGCCTCCCAGACCTCGTCCGGAACCTTGTCCAGAACCCTGTTGAACCTGGCCTGGCTTTGCACCAACCTTGGAACGTGGCTCTGCACCCAAGCCTCCCCGACCTTCTCCGGAACTTTCTCCGGAACCAAGCCTTCCTGGAACCTTTTCCCAAACCTTGCCCCCGTTGAACTTGACCTGGCTCTGCACCAAAGCCCCTTCTCCGGAACCTTCTCCGGAACCCTGTTGAACGTGACCTGGCTCTGCACCAAAACTTCCCAGACCTTCTCCGGAACCTTCGGAACCTTCTCCGGAACCTTCGGAACCTTTTCCGGAACCTCGTTGAACTTGACGCGGGGCCTGCACCAGTGCACACCGGAGCTTTCTGGGCTGAAGACATCATTAGCTTACGCTGTTGGGGAAACTAAAACGCAGGTTGTGGGGATAAAATCCTAAGGTTTAGTTAGCAAGATCATTTTAGCTAATACGTAGGGTTTTAGCTACAATTCGGTTACTATTTCCTAGAATTTAGGAACCATTAGTGTAAAATCCTACGCTTTAGCAATCTTTCAAATTATCTAAAATTTACGACCTTGGTCCTACCTTGTAGCCAAAATCCTTAAACTTAGATTTTAACTATTTCGTACTATTTTGTATTTTTTCTTAGATGTAATTTTAGCTAAAATCATTATTGCTAGGATTTAGTTAAAATAAGCCTCGGTGGTATCCCCAACAGCCGCAACAATTTATTTTTACAATTTTTCTGAAGCGTGCTGCCGAGCCAAGCGCTGGAAACACCTCAGCTCCGTTTCCCTGAGTTAATCCTGTTGAACCTGACCTAGCTCTGCACCAAATCCTCCCAGACCTTCTCCAGAACATTCTCCGGAACCCCGTCGAACTTGACCTCGCTCTGCACCGAAGCGTCGTAGAACCTGCTCTGGATCTTTTTCCGGACTTCTGTTGAGCCTAACCTGGCTTTGCACCGAAGCCTCCCAGACCTTCTCCGGAACCTTCTCCGGAACCCTTTTGGCTCTGCACCAAAGCCTCCAACACTTTCTCCGGAACCTTCTCCTGAACCCTGTTGAACCGGACCCGACTCTGCACTCTGGAACCTTCTCCGGAACGCTGTTGAACTTGACCTGGCTTCTTGCACCGAAGCCTCCCAGACCTTCTCGGGAACCTTCTCCGGAACCTTGTTAAACCGGACCTGGCTCTGCACCAAAGCTTCCCCGACCTCCTTCGGAGCCTTCTGTGGAACCCTGTTGAACTTGACCTGGCTCTGCACCAAAGCCTCCCACACCGTCTGCGGAACTTTCTCCGGAACCCTGTTGAAACGGACTTGGCTCTGCACTCCGGAACCTTCTCCGGAACGCTGTTGAATTTGACCTGGCTCTGCACCGAAGCCTCCCAGACCTTCTCCGGAACCTTCTCCGGAACCCTGTTGAACCTGACCCTTCTCCTTCGGAGCCTTCTGCGGAACCCTGTTGAACTTGACCTGGCTCTGCACCAAAGCCTGCCACACCTTCTACGGAACGTTCTCTGGAACCCTGTTGAGCGTGACCTCCCAGACCTTCTCCGGAACTTCGTAGTGCACACCGGAGTTATTCTGGGCTGAAGACCCCATTAGCTTACGTTGTTGGGAATTATTAAATTTAGCTAAAACGTATTTTTTTGACTAAACCGGTCTATTGGGTGCAGGAATGCCTTGCAGGAATGCCTCGCAGGAATTTCCTTACATAATTTTTTGCAGGAACCCTTCCAGAAACCATAACAAAACTTGCGGATGTCCGCTTTCTGTGACGGGCTGGTTCGTTTGTCATTAAATACTGGAACCATGGTACCTTGGAGCGATAGACCTGGAATCTGGAACCCTGAAACTTTACAAAACCACCAGAATTTATCCGAGAACCTTGGAAGCCTGTATCCTTAGGATCCTGGTGCGGGCTTGGAACTTTTGCCGCCGCGCCTGCCACGCAAAGCGGCCGCGGCGTCCATGGCGTCCAAGGCGACCAGAGACTACAGAGAGATACAGAGAGTCACCAAGTGCCGCGCCTGCAGAGTCACCAAGTGCCGTGCCTGCCACGCAAAGTAGCCGCGGCGTCCACGGCGTCCAAGGCGACCAGAGACTACCAGAGAGTCACCAAGTGCCTCGCGTGCCGAGACAAATTGATATAGACAAGTTGATACAAGGTCATAGAGACAAATTGATAGAGACACGTTGATAGAGACAAGTTGATCGACACGAGTTGATACAGACAAGTTGATACAAGTTGATAGAGACAAGTTGATACAAGTTGATAGAGACAAGTTGATACAGACAAGTGGATAGAGGCAAGTTGATAGAGACAAATTGATAGAGACAAGTTTATAGAGACAAGTTGATGGAAACAAACTCATAGAGACAAACTGATACAAACTGATAGAGACAAGTTGATAGAGACACGTTGATAGAGACAAATTGATAGAGACAAATTGATAGAGACAAGCTGATAGAGACAAGTTCATAGAGACATGTTGATAGAGGCGGACGCGGACGGCGGGCGGAGGGCGGACTGCGGGAGGCGGACGGCGGATGACGAACAAAAAGTAAGAACCCCACGCAAAGATGTGGGGAAAAAAATTGAGATCCCAATTTCATCATCCCAGATTGAGTCTGGTCCGGCAAGCCTTGTCCCATCCTGAACATTGGTTCGCGGGCCCTGCAGGGTGCTGCTTCGGTAAAATGATGAAAGAACAACCGCTTGAAAGCATCCAACCACAAACAAAAAATGGCAGCTCGTCATTTGTGATGCAGTGATTAGGAGTAAATTGCTATATAGCCTTGAAACTATACATTTGACTCAGTCGCTGCGCAAAAAGCTGGATGTCTTCCACCTGAGGGGATCGCGCAGAATTCCTAAATTGCCAACGACGTATATAGACAGGCGCAATACAAATGCAAGGGTCTATGAGCCCCCTTCTCAAGCTGCATTCCCTAAGCAGCCCACCAAGAAAGTAAACACATGTTTCCAAGAATTAAATGAGAGGCGAGCAAGTTTGGCTGGACACAGTTTACGTGCGCCAAATTGTCGAGTTGGATGCCCTAGACAGCAGTGGCGGTTAGATTTAACGAAACCATCTACAATCGGATAAGCCAAACAGATTATAATGGGGACCCGGACCTTTTTCAAAACAAGACCATGTTACAGGCAGCGAGACAAAGGGTAGTATGAGATCATGCCAAGCGCCGAAGCATTCGTATGAGTTGCGAATGTCTGCGACTGAATGCCTGGCAAGAAAAAACAACCGCTTAGACTTTTGTACTCTTTTTCTTCAAGGCGTCTGTGCAAAAACACGATCCAATTTTGGCGAAGAATTGAGTTGCGCACTTTAAGATCCCATCGATGGATGTATGTATCTAATTACAACATTTCAAAAATGTTTTTTTTGTGTAATGGAACACGGATTTGGTGCGGCCTTTTTTTCCCAATCCCAAGCACACAAAATTAGATTAAAATAGTCGTGCCACAAGTAGCTTTCGTCCCCTTCCCTTTGGCCTCAAGTTTTGATGCGACGAGCCTCTTGCAATACACTGGGAATGTTGCAAATGATATGGGTATTCATTCAATTCAGTGCAGGGGTTGGGGCGGGGTAGGGTGGGGCAACAATGTCCATGTCGAATTGCGATTGCTACGGGTGTTGCCATGCGATGCTCGAATTATGTACTGGATTTTCTTCACATTTTCACCATATTATTTTTGCAGTTGTATTGCGAAATTTCAAACAAACACAACATTTTTTCAAATTTGTAGTTTCAAACTACACGTGTCAAATTTCATCATATTGCTTTATTTGAAAATGAAAACGTTGACGATCATTGACCTGTGGTATTGGTTTTGTTGAGTGTTTACCTGATTTGCGGCTGGTGTGTGATAGGTGTGCCTTTGGAGTCCTGGCGGGTTTTCATTGTGTTGGCGACGGGTCGGAAACACGTAGGCTGCATTGTGATTTTTTTTTTGTTTCACCAAATTATGTAAAAGTAAAATTGTAGTGGGGCTAACTATGTTTTACAAACGGGTGCAATTTTTGGCCAACGTTAAAATTCCAATGTTGAACTTTGCAATTTTAAGTCGGCTTCAGGATGTTGATTTGACTGTTGGCTCATGGGGCCGTTGTGTGGCTGCCAAAACTGATGCTGTACAAATTCTGGCAGATATGAACGAAAATCCTCTAAATTTATTTTCTGTTTAAGGATCACAATGGGTGAAGTCATTTTGATTGACAAACTGTTTCTTGTGCATGGGATGGCACGCGCATGTTTCCTGTACCAATTTCCGTTCCTGCTTTTCATCGTTCGATGGTCGTTTCAAATTCAGCATGCCATTCGTGGGAAAAACATGCATTGCCAAAAATTGTCCTTGGACCCTTGTTTTGTTGTAGTGAAAGGGCCTCCTTAAGAATCCCAAAGTGAAAAGAACCATGGGACCAAATGAGAATTTCAATCATAGGGTTGAACGTCAGGAATATGCGACATGCATGTTTTTTGGTCGGGTACCCGTGAATGAAGGCCTTGCTGTTTTTGCCTGGCTCAAAGATATATAAATTTCTTGTGCGAGGTGTGATGCCAGATCATGTTCGGGTGCGCCGGCAAGAACAAGGGCCATGTCGTGCCAGACTTGCTTTCATCGTGACATTTCTGATGGCTGTGTTGCACCCCTGCTCTCCATGCTTCAGTCTTTCGAAGAACATGTCAAAATCTTGTCAGGCGGCAGCCTTGGGACCTGCTCCGAATCAGGAAGACCTGAAGAAATTGGAACGCGCCTTGCCCACATACATGCTTAAAACTACAGGATGGGATGAGCAGATGGCAATGAAACGCTGGACAGAGACTTTGAAATGGAGGTGCGAAATTGATGATGACAAGGTGGTCCAGCGGCCAAATCCGGATTTTTTTCGAATACATCCGCACTACCCAACATATTTGCACCTGGAAGACCGAGGAGGTCGCCTCACTTACTGGGAAATCTTGGGAGAAATGGATCCTGATGCTTTGGCGCGCGAGGGGCTCACAACTCCTATCATAACCCAGAATTATATTTGGCAAACGCTGTTTACTTGGGACGTTTGGTTGAAGCGAAACGACACTGCAGAAGGAACAATCATAGTAGACATGGAAGGTTTTCGTTTCTCAAAGCTGACCTTCGCCACGATTCAGATGTTTTCACGCACTTCTGCCATAATACAACGGCATTTTCCGGAAAGGGAACACATTGTTATAGTCATCAACGCACCTGCATGGTGGGGCAGAATTTATGATTTGTTTAGTCCTTTATTTTCTGAAAAGCAGCGACGAAAACTTCGAGTTTGTGTAGGTCAAAAATGGTCTGCAGAGACATTGCTTGAGTTCATTGATGCAAAGCATCTCCCTACAAAGTATGGGGGTTTCAGCGGCCCACTTGGCTCTGCGCCAGCTGATGTTTTGAAACAACGATATGCTTTGGAAGGGGCAATTGGATCGACTTAAGAAGGACTCACGGAGCTGTTGCCAGCAAAATGGCCATGCGCGCCAGGTTCAAAAGGCACTTACTCTGGTGAGTTCCTGAGTTCCTTGTTTTTTGATGTGTGCTTGTCCCCTAATCCAAATGCTTCGTGCAGCTGACATTCTTCAAGGGAAAAAACGATCTAAATTTTCGCCGCAAAACCTTGTCTAGAGCCTAAAACTCAGATAGATTTTTTCATCTACTCCCACTGAAAACTCAGACATTATGACATTACATTACATACTGTTCCTCACAAGTTTTTCGCAGAACAAATTCCACAGACAAAATGACAACACGTTTGGACCGTTTGGACATGTTTGGAACATATTTCCCGACATTGTACAGACAAGTCTAATCATCCTCAGTCCGATGGCAGATGGCGAACAGTCTGAAGGCTCAGCCAGGCGAGACCGTCCTTCCCGCAGGGAAGCAGCCGCAGGGGCCAATGGGTTGCCAGTCTTTTGCCGTTCTCGGCACTTCAACCGCTCTGCAAATGTGTACTCTGTACCGTTGTGGGACTTCACCTCACGGTGGCTTCCAGATGAGTTGAAACCATACGAAACGAAGGGAGGGGCCCGCGGCACTTTTGCGCCAGAAAAGCGCTCAGAAGGAAAGCTGAAGGACGAGAACGAAAAGGAAGTGGAAGGAGACGAAGATGATGATGACGATGATGAAGGAATCTCGCCCGATGCACCCTCCGATAGTGAGCAAAGTGAGATTGCATGGGAAGGGCCATTGGGCGGAGCCAGTCGAGCTTGGTTCCGCGGTGCTGTGGATACTGCTCTTGTCTTGCTCAGGAGGTTTCAAATGACTGGCACAGAAGGTGCTTCCGGTGCTTCTGGTTCCACGTATGCCATGGGAGTTTCAGCTGCTTTGATCGCCCCTGAGACCGTGGCAGAAGGTGCCGACTCTTCCATGGACAAACGCCTGGCGCAGATCATTCGCACGCGGGAGCCACAGTGGGCGGTGTGTGCGCTGCGCAGTGGCCATTTCGCAGGTGCCATTTTCAAAGGCCAGGAGGCCGTGGTGCACAAAGCCATCCACAGATACACGGTGCGTGCCAAGGCCGGAGGGGCCCAAAGTGCCTGTGACAGCGGGAAAAAGGTGAAGAGTGTGGGATCCTCCTTGCGGCGCTATGGTGAGCAACGCTTGGCTGAAGAGATCAAAGAGCTACTGACAGAGAAGTGGGCTGATCAGTTGGCTCAGTGTGAGTTGATCCTAGTATCAGTGTCAAAGAGAATGAAGTCAACCCTGCTTGGTACGGAGAAGGAACCCTTTCTTCCTGCAACGCACCGGATACGGAAGCTGCCCTTCATGATTGGGAAGCCAACCTTTGAAGCTGTTCAGGCAGCATACCTCCGTGCGGCCAGCGTGGTTTTCTGCGAAGAGAAGGTGGCGGATCAGATTGCAGCGCGGTTTAAGCCAGCCAAAGTTGAGGAGGCGGTGGAGGCACAGCCTGCGCCAGCGCCCAAGGTCAAGCAGGTTGAGGAGGTGCCAGAAGCAGTGAAATATTCTGAAGAAGAAGATCCACTTTTTACGGCTTTGCATGTTGCCTCCCAGTCAGATGATGTTGATGCCATTCTGGAGGAGCTGGAGAATGGTGCCAATCCTGAGGCTCGTGATGGAAAGGGCCGAGTGCCTTACTATCTCTGCACCACTCAGGCGGCCAGGGAGGCCTTCAGGCGCTGGCGTGGCGCCAACGAGGACGCTTGGGACTGGACCGCAGCCCAGGTCCCTGAAGGCATCACCCAGGAAACTGAGCAGAGAAAGAAGGACAAGGAGAAGGAAAAGCGAAAAAAACAAAAGGAAAAACAAAAGGTGAACAAAGCCAAGGCGAAGGAGGAAGAAGAAGAAAGATTGCGAAAGGACGGAGAAGAAAAGAAAATGCTGGAAGAAGCCCAGGCAAAATGTGACAAGTGTAACAAGCCTTTGGTAGCAAAGCCCTTCGCCAGGCTGAACTATTTGTATTGTTCTCCTGAGTGCGTCAATGAGCACCGACGAGACCTTCAAGCAGAGGCTGCTTTGAAAAGAATTGGAGCTTGAGAAGGGCAGTTTGGTGGCTAGAATGTGCTGCAATGCGCACCACGTAAGTCCCCTTCTGTGTTGGTTTCAGAAGCTTTCTGCGTGCAGACAGCCAAACTGTCAGCACACGCACAAATTTAGAGCAGGTGCTGTCGATCACGCACAGGCTAGTTTCCCAAATTCGTGAGACTGGCAAGGTGTTCAACGGCCTGTGTGAAGTGCTTTAGTGTCTCACGGGACGTGGAAAAAAAGAGGCTCTTTGCAGCATTATTTTCTTCATTGTTTGTGCAATTCAGTGTTGCAGTCGCAAGCGTTATGGAATCATGTCCCTTTGGATGATCACGACATCATCATGTCGATCATTGGCATCCCAGATTTGTGTGGCTCAAAGTATGTCAGGTTCCTCCCGGGCTCTTGCCCGGTCCTGCTGACATGGATCTCTTTCTTTGTAGTTTGCTTCCATTTCTGGTGGCAGTCTCAGTAACCTCAGTAACCAGCAAAACAATGCAAAACAATCATCTCTGCAGTAGGGGATTCCAATCCACCTTCATCATCTGCTGTAAGAGGGGCCGAGGCCAAAGGCACAGTCGCACCTAAATTTAAATGTACACCGAATGCAGATGCATATACTGTACGTATTGTGAAAACCATGTGTTGGTAGGTGTAAGCTTGGTGTGCGGCAGTTTGCATTTTCACTTTTTGCATTTTAGCCGCTTTTCACCGCAGCTTGACTCAAGCGCTGCTCTAGCGAAAATAGCT
>Ga0126342_10017753_pt1 | contig 12269 bp, 11 predicted proteins | sample Cyp1metagenome_FD_92528 | JGI IMG/M metagenome (GOLD analysis project Ga0126342, IMG submission 92528) | Coral microbial communities from Lord Howe Island, Old Settlement Bay, Australia - Cyphastrea 1 metagenome | ecosystem: Host-associated > Invertebrates > Cnidaria > Coral ... | reverse complement strand
TGTTATGTATGTTATGTATGTTATGTATGTTATGTATGTTATGTATGTTATGTATGTTATGTATGTTATGTATGTTATGTATGTAATGTAATGTAATGTAATGTAATGTAATGCAATGCAATGCAATGTAATGTAATGTAATGTATGTATGTAATGTATGTATGTAATGTATGTATGTATGTAATGTATGTATGTATGTAATGTATGTATGTATGTATGGTATGTATGTATGTATGTATGTATGTATGTGTGTATGTGTGTGTGTATATGTATGTATGTATGTATGTATGTATGTATGTATGTATGTATGTATACAGTATATGTATATACATTATATATATAAGCAAAATAAAGCAGGTCAAACAACTACTTGGCCAACCCGAATTAGATCGCTCTTTTGATTTGCCGAATCAACTTTGGACAATTCCTGTATGCGAAAGAAACGACACAGGTCAAGACGACTTACTGTCTGAAAGCAAAGCTCCTGATCATGCGAATTCGGCCATGGGTCAACTCATTTGCTCCTCGAAACAACGACTTGCATTCAATTGCGAGTTCTTGCTTGCAAGAGTCCCAATTTTGAACCAGACCCATATGAACAGAGAATGCTTGACAGGCCAAGGAGGAGTGCCTGCAAGCCGCGTTGACGACGCAGGGCTTACGCCTCTGGAGCTCTGAAGTGGACACCACTGTGCAGCTTCTCGGCGCCAGAGTACGGGAGAGCGCACGTGTTGGGACACGCGTTGAGCTGAGTTGATGTAGACAGTGTCTCAGTAGATGATAGAAAACTCCAGTAGGTGTTATAGATGAGAAATGATACAGTGTGTACATATCATATCATATGTTTTCTGATGTTTTCTGTATTTACGTATATGATGCAAATATAATTAAATATATACCATTAGATATAGAGAGATGGTGACTGTCGTAAATTAGATGTTTTGATGCATTCAACGTTTTCCGCATCTTTGGTCCTTAGACAACTTTGGTTCCATGATGAAACACTAAGCACTGGGAAGATTCCATGCTACAATAATATGATGAGCCCTTTGCCAAAACATGGACGGAGATCCTAATCTCAGGATCACGGGCAAGACTTGGCGGCGAGTCGCTGGTGTGCAGGCCAGCTCAGCGCTGGTCCAGATGTTTGACCTTTCAACTGGTTGTGGAAATTCTTGTACACTGCTGCCATTTGCTGGCCTATACTGCTGCTATCTGCTGCCTGGCACTGCCTGGCACAGGCCCCCTGTGAGTCCCTGGAGCCGTTGCTGCGCGCCTCACCAGTGGGAAGGTCATGGACTGGTAGGCGAGCTATGGGGTCTGCCATCCAGGGTGCTGGTACGAAGAGTCTGGTCGCAAGACTTGATCCGGCAAACTGTCAACCGGACAATGTTTGGTGAACTTGTTTGGAAAGTTTCATTTTCTGCCCATTGCCATTGTGCGATTGGTGCTGAAGTTTGATTCCCATGGTGCCAACATGCTTCCGCTCGAGGTGTCTTTTGCTGGCTGGCTGGGATGGCTCACGCCTCCCCGTGGCTGTGTTGCCATGGCCCTCCGCTGGGGCTACCGTGCCTGCAACTGCACATTGGGATGTATCAAAACCAATCTTGCTGTATTTGGGGGGATGAACATCCATTTACTAGTTATTTGGGGTTCACTAGGGTACCAAGGTTTTGACTCATACCCACATAGTGGGGAGGTTGCCACCTGCACAAGACACCGCAGTCATCCCCAGGATCACAGACCGTGTCAGCTGTCATTGAGCATCGCAGCTGAGGTGTCTCCTATTGTCGATGCGCCCCTGACACTTCCTGGAAGACAGGTCGGCACTGGGAAGCACGGGTGCTGGTACTGCCACTTTTGTTTGGCCAGTTTCTGGTTGATTTTTCCGGTTCACTATGTTCACTCGGCGGGCAAAGAGCGTTCAGAACAGGTGCGACCCCGTGGAGCACGCGATGCACAGAGCCCATCCACTGCGACATGTGCAGCGGAAGGGTCCACAGTGCAGGCCAGGCGTGGGTTTTGGCCATAGGCAGATCAAGTGGCCCCAAAGAGTCTCGTCGGAGAGGCAGCAAGCTTAAGAAATCTGCTGGACTTCAACCAGCCTAAGCGGTTTGATTGTCATTGACTCATTGAGCGTCTAAGTCTAAGGATGTCCAAGGTCTAGTTTGACTAAGTGGAGATGCCTTTCCTCAACGGCCCACTTTCACAATCTTTGATGTGGCATCCGCAAAATTCGCGACAAACTGCAGGACTTCTCTCAACACTGCAGTAGCTGATACATGCTGATACCATTCCATATAGTCAATGACAATATGGCATCCATTTGGCTTCTTGGCAGCATTGCCAAGTGTAGGTTGCACGGACTAACGTGAGGTATTTCTCTCATGTTTGGGCAGTCCCTATGTTGTACTGACTTGTAATGACAGAGCGCTGGCAGGTCAAGTCGCTCTCACTCGAAGCATCTGTCCGGAACCCAGTGAGACAACATTCCACGTGCCGCCAAGCTGTCATGATCTAAGACTGGAAAGAAATACCTGCAGATTGGCCTCGACCCAACGTGCAACTTGTGTCCAAGGCGCTGCGACTCTGGGCCCTCCAGGGACAAGATCTCTGGGGTTGGGATCTACTCCATGGCAGGCTGGGGGTGGTCTGAGATTTAGATAGATTAAGTGGGTTTTTATATACTTCACTGTCTATAATAATGTATAATATATATATGATTATATGATATTATATATACATATATGTACACCGGTAGTAGTGGATTTCAATGGTAGCAAGAATCGAATAAGATTGCCAACAGACAATGAACGATGGTGTGTCAACTCCTCTCTCTTAGATCTTTCGCGAGATCCTCCCTGTCCATCACATGTGATCAGAGAGTTCTTCACTGGTCCACCGCAGCTGCAGGATGCTAGGCCGCTGGACGCTTCCAGATTTCCGGCGAGGTTTCGAAGCTACAGCCATTTGTGCAGGTCCTCCAGGGAGGTGGACAGCAGTAACAGGTGAATCATTGGTGGATCAGGTGTCCGGATAAGTCATAAATACAAGCGTGATAAAGAAGTGATTCCTAAAATTTGTTGGACAAGTCATTCTTTCAACATGTTTCAAAGGGATCTCGAAACATTGGACGTGCTAAATGTTTTCTGACAGCCTGAGAATTATTATTTATGATTTATATTTAGATATGTATATATATACACAATATATACACTTGGCCTCCATAACCTACTTTTTTTGGGTTGCCAAAAAAGAAGCAGGTTTTGGACAATAACCCGCTGTTTTCCATAGAGGCTTTTGGTTATTGGAAATTACGGGCTAAAAATAAACGAATCATCCAAAAACCAGGTTTTTTGATTCTACACCCCAAAGAAGTTGATTAAGGACACCCAAGGTATATCAGATGTATAATATATATATATATATATACGTATATATAATTACATATGTAATGTAATGTAATGTAATGTAGTGTAGTGTAATGTAATGTAATGTAATGTATGGTATGTATGGTATGTATGGTACGTATGGCATGTATGGTATGGTATGGTGTGGTGTGGTATTGTATGGTATGGTATGGATTTGTATGGTATTGTATGGTATGGTATGCTTTGGTATGGTATGGTATGGTGTGGTGTGGTATTATATGGTATGGTATGGTATGGTATGGCATTGTATGGTGTGGTATTGTATGGTATGGTATTGTATGGTATGGTATTGTATGGTATGTATGGTACGGTATGGTATGGTGTGGTATTGTATGGTAGGGTATTGTATGGTATGGTATGGCATGGTATGGTATGGTATTGTATGGTATGGTATTGTATGGTATGGTATTGTATGGTATGGTATGGTATGGTATTGTATGGTATGGTATGGTATTGTATGGTATGGTATTGTATGGTATGGTATTGTATGGTATGGTATTGTATGGTATGTATGGTACGGTATGGTATGGCGTGGTATTGTATGGTATGGTATTGTATGGTATGGTATGGCATGGTATGGTATGGTATTGTATGGTATGGTATGGTATTGTATGGTATGGTATGGTATTGTATGGTATGGTATTGTATGGTATGGTATTGTATGGTATGGTATGGTATTGTATGGTATGGCATGGTATGGTATGGTATTGTATGGTATGGTATGGTATGGTATGTATGTGATTATCGTGTATATATATATATGGATCAAATTCAAGTTGTTGGACCGTTGGAATCCAAGAGCGATGCCTTTGGCCAGGTTCCGGTGCCACGAGGCAGGGAGAGCTGACGGGAGCTGTGACTAAGCCCTGACTGAACCGTTCCATGCGTACGGAGATTACGATAATAATACTATTAATATACATATCTACTAATAGTATTATAATAATTATCTACAATATTATTTCATATATATATATATATCTACTAATATAATAATTTTGGAATCGCCAATTGCAAAAACATCACGATTTTTTGTCTGGATTCTTACTAACACCCTGCTATGGTACAGGCAGAGTAGTTTCAGGTTTGTGCTTTTGCATCAAACTGGAACTAACTATATATATATGTTTTTGGTATAATGTATGGCTGTAGGAGCAGCAGGGTGGATTCGTGGATAGGACAGTTCAGGGCACATGGAATCCCGATTTCCCACTTTTCAGCAACCATCAGTTGATCCCCAACATCCAGCAGAATCATTTGCTGATTGTTTTGGATAGCTCAAAGTCACCTGCTGGGGAACCTAAGGAGCATGCCTTGAAGCACACCTTGAACTGGGCTGCCAGATTTGCTTTTTGCCTTTGATTTTCAGATATCAAATGCCGCATCAGGCGTCCGCGACTGATGCTGGCCGGTCGCATTATTGATGATGGTAGACCGGGCCCAGAGTTGTTGGTGTCAAAAATTCCAGACTTTTGACTTTGCTCGCTATGGTACAAAGCCAGCTGGGCACAAAGAAGTGCAGCAGGTTGTTGCCTGGATCTCCACACAATGTGATGTTTAAATACGTTTCTGATTTCAGATGGTACTCGAATTGCCGAAGGTACATCAAAATAGGGTACAGCGGGAACCTCTGCTTGCCACTGGGAAGAACCGTTTGGACATATTTGGACAAAGGTGCCAGTTTCACTGAATTCCCCGTGTCACGCCCTAGCAGCCGCGTGGCGCAGTGGTGGAAGATCGAACAAAAAGGTGTGACTTTTTGCACTTTGCGGAGCGAGCTGAAACTGTTTCTTGAGGACATATACTGTAAGACTTTCAATGACTTTTATTTGAATCCGACTTTAATCCAGTGAATCCACAAAATTCCAAGTCAGCACAGTCAGCACCTGGTGTGTCTGCAGCCAACGCCAAGGCGTGCCCCAGATGGACTACTCATCTGGTCCAGTGGTGACGAGGCAGCTTGGATCCGAAAATACCAACAGTGGCATAAATGGCCACCGCCAGACATTTCCCATGGAAGTTGTCATGGCAAACGTCCAAAAGGTCAAAAAATCGCTTCGAGCATTGGGAAATTTAGGGAGTTGCATAGCCCTGCTCGCTGTTCTCAGGGTAGGGTTGAGGCGAACTTATCAGTGATTCGTATCGGCCAACAAGCAACCATGCCCACTCTTCAGACCTGCCACCCACATGGTAGAAAAGATGACAATCACATGCTGAGCTCATGGTGAGAGATGACAAGTCTAGTCCTCTGAACACCAGATTCATGGCCTCAAGACGCAACCGTAGGACCGGTGGATACTGAATGTATATAGATTCTGTAGATATTCTGTAGATTCTGTAGATTCTGTAGACTATGTAGACTGTAAGATTGGGAATGGGATGGAATGGCTGTGGAGTGGTGCCAGGTATGGGAGTGGTTGATCCCAGGATCCAAGCCACCAGAGGAGGCGAGCTTTCGACGGTGCGACTGGTGACTTGCATGGTTCAGCATGATCTCTCTGGACGTCTCAGAATGCAATGAATATCAGCAGAAAATACATAAACCATGATAAACCATGATAAACCAGATAAACTAGATGCAATGAATACCAGTTTCATTGACGAGATATTACATTGAAGACAAGTGGTGCGGCAAAGTATGCCGTGGAATAGGAGGCACTGAATGGGTCAAAGTACTGTGTATGTATGGTATGTAACGTCTCAAGATCAGTAACACACACACAATCAACCACAACCAGATATTTGGATACACTAGGACTAAAGGCTATGATAGGCTATGACTATGAGGTGGTATCATGTGTCAAATTCTCGGACCTCCAGTGGCTTTCAGATCTCTCAGTGGATCTTCACTCAGCTGGTCCGAGCTGCTCGGAACTGCTCATCTCGCTATGTACCGGTGAACGTGCGGACAGGTCATCTACGCAGAGGTCTTTGTTGAAGCCTCCGAGCCGAGCAGAGGCCCAGTGATCCAGACACTCATGCATATATTGCATATATATATATGGCATATTCATTGAATATTCATACAATTCAACAAACACACCGATGTTTGGTATCAAGATTGAGGTGGGCAAGTGGATCCAGTTGATATTGTACTGAGAGGTATTGGGTATGTTGAAGAAATGCAAGAAGTGACGACATCCGAGGACCCAACAAACATCAACAAACATTAAGAAACTATAACAGCCACAACAAACCAAGACCTTTGCTGTGACTGTCACCCCTGGCGCTGGTCCCAGGTTGCCTGGACTCTCCCAGGTGCCAGCAGCTTTGTTGCCCATTTCCAGAGCAAAGAATCGCCTGGGGAGTTCCAGTGTTGCAGTGTTGCCGGTCCTCGATACATGTGGCAGTTCCAAGCGGCTGGGCCACTTCGAAGTGGACCTGGTGGCATTTGAGCACAAAGAGGCCCCTTTTCACAGCGGAACGCCATTGGCCAAGGGCGCCATTTGGTAATCCACATGTCCAGATTTTGTTGATTGTCATTGATCCTGACAGAATCTTTGAGTGTAGAAGCATCAGTGATGTTCGGCAATGTGATTATATACTGTATAACAATATGTCTTTCCTGTCCTTGCTTGACACACAGGGTTCATGGATCATTGTGGATCACCATGGCTCGTTGGAGTTGTTGATTGGCTACTCTTTGGACTCAGTGGTTTGCGTAGGATGAGCTGCCGCAGCGATTGGTGAGCCACTTCTTCACACCCGCTGAGGCACGCTATCCGCATGGGGTGCCGGGCGGTCTGGGGAGAATGGCGTAATTGACTTATTGCACCAGATTGGGCTACAGAAGTCAAAGGAATTTCAAGCGACATACTCTGCTTTCCAAAATCATATGATCATATCATATCATTTCATATCATATCATTTCATTTCATATCATATCATTTCATATCATATCATATTTGAGTTTTGCTATGTTCCGCAGCTGCACCTTTGGTTGCTGAGGTAAATACGAAGTAGGAGCAGATTCCAGAAAACTGTAGTTTGTGAGGCTGGAGATGCCAACGCCTGTGCACGCCTCAGTGGTGATTTATGATGATTATCTTGATACCGATCATCATCGTCTCATCACCGTCGTCCTGATACTGATTCTCAATGATTCCTATGGATTCCTAGGGATTCCTATCCATTCCCATAGATTCCTCCTTGTGGCCACTTCTTGATCTTGGTCAATGTTGCCAAGGCTTTGTGGGCAAGCTGCGTTTGAGCCTCCAAGTCTCCTGGGTGGGGAGCACTCGGAAGTAAACACGTTTCAGCTTTGTAATTGGAACATATCGCAACATTCACCTCTTAGATTCTTACAGATATTGGATCCATGGATACCTAGAAATATCTGTAAAATCCATACTTCCACCGAACCTGTTTCTGAAATTTCCAGACATCCAGAGACGTTTTTGTCTTGCCCAGGAATGCCGTGGCGGCCACGGCGTGCGGGAGCTCCGTCGTCAAACGAGAGAGTTGAAACCTTGGTCGACTGGGTGCGGATGTGTCAGATGTGTTGGATATGTCATGATTCATGATGTGCACAATGTACACTGTTCTGTACACATGCATGAAGGATCCGAGGGCACTAGCATGGATGTCAGAAGTCAAACTGGAAATCATTCCTGTCAACTTTAGTCGACAGCATTCATTCACGAGTGAAGCAATCTGCTCTGGCTGCAGCTGGTAGTGTTTGACACCAGATAGTCCTGGCAAGAAAGACAAGGTGACAGCGAATGGTTGAGTCTTGTTAACTGTTAGGGTTTGCAGAAGTCTTCCTAGACCAGCATACTTTCAACATACTTTATATGGAAAACATGGTGGGTTAGAGCCCCCCAGCTGAAAAAACCCTTTTAGGCAGTGCTCAACGACTCAGCTCAGCGTCCGTCCGGCGAACCGTTAATCCTCCATGGCGAGATCTGCTTATGAGATACGTAGGCGCCCAGAGTTGAGGGACAGAAGGGGGCCCAATGGACCAGGATGTGATGAAGTGAGCTCATTCGCAGAAATCTTATTACTTCAAGCCGCCATTTGACGAGCTTTGATGAGCTTTGTTTGAGAGCATTGTTTGTGGAATGAATGTTTTTCAGTGGTAAAGCAAAGGTTCAACATAAAATGCATTCCACAGGATTCCACAGGCCATGACATTCCGAGCACTGGGAATTGCGAGGTTCGCTGATCCAATGGATCGCTTTGCTGGTCCTCGTTTCAGGAAAACCGGGTGAGCTCTTCCTGACGCAGGCAAGACGGCAAGACTGTTTGAATCACCTCAAATCGCAGTCGCCCATCAAACTTAGAAGGAAGATTCCGACTGGAATGCGGGAATCAGCAGGTGAACGGTAGAAATTCAATGACCAAATCTGCAAAGCACGGCAAATTCGACCAGGGGCCTCCAGTCCACATCCAACTTGGTCATTTCACACGGCTGCGCAGAGGTTTGCCACCATGGAAGGCAGCCGCTTCGACTGTACAGTCTCGAGTTGACAAATTCTTCAGATGCTGATGACATCTTCAAGGTGCGATGGCCTCGAAAATGGGCACAGAGGGGAATGCTGACTTTCGATTTCAATTCGTCTCAGACTCAAAAAAAATCAGAGTACACAACTTGGACTTGTTGATTTGTTGATGATTGGACCAAGACTTTGTTGTTGATGGATGATGGTGACAGTGTGGAGCAAAGTTTTCTGATTCATTGAGGCCACGGCTGTCAGTATTCAAATGCACGAAGCTTGTCGTTTCTAGCACTACCCTCTGGTAAACATACAAAAAACTATGGAAAGATCCATCATTTTTAATAATTAAGTAAATCCACTATAAATGGCCATTTTCAGTAGCTATGTTAGTTTACCAGAGGGTAGCTGCGCTCTGCGCCTTCGATATTGCTATGGAGCAGTGGGTCTCCTCATATCGGAGGAACAGAACAAGAAAAAAAACATGAAAAAAAACCATGAAACAAAAACATGAACAAACATCATATACCGATTCCGGTCTCCGCCGGGCAAGTCGTGAGAGCCTTCATTCGATTCATTCCGAAACTTCCCGCTGGCTGAAAATGAGGAAATGCTACGAACCATTTCGAATGCTGGACGAATGAGCCGATTACGTGCTGTGCGCAAGTTGGGCTTTGACTGCTTTCCGACTGGCAAATGCCGCGCCTGGCTTGGGGGTCTTCAAATGCGGAGTGGAGAAACAAGGCAGCAATTTATGGACTGTGCTGCTTGAAGGGTGTGGTACCTGGATTTGATCGTGAAAATGCAACACTGACCTGCTTGGCTGTCAACACACTCATGGTACGCACGACAATGCTGGTTTCTCAGATTTCCAATGATTTCCACAGGAATGCTTGGCTTTTCATATCCTGGGAGCCGGACACAGCACTGTGTTGGGAGCTGGTGACAGCCGTCGGTGGAAGCAAGACGATGACCATGATGAATTTTCTGACGTTTGGCCTGGGAAGTTTGTGACCTGCTGCAATTTAGACGGCGTTTGTGCTCACGGGCCTCAAATTTTCCTCTAATGACTCTGGTGGTCAGAGTCTGTTTTGATTTGAACACTCTTGTTTCAGCGTCCGTATTTTGAATAATTAGTCTTGAGACACATCCAGTTTACTATCGTGTTTGTGACCCTTTTGGGCAACGTATTGGTCTGTAGGATGGTCCTGCCGACAATTACCGGGAAATCAAAGGTAGAAACTTCATGACATTGTCAAATCGTAACTTTCAGGAATCGGAAGCTTCTCTATCTCAAAGCTCGCCCGTGTATCATTTTAGGTGAAGTGGGGTGCACAAGCAGCTGGACTGTCTGGAGCCTTTCAGCATGGGCTGCGCATGGTTCGGGCTCCGAGCAGGTGGTGCTTTGTCTCTCCGAACAAGGAGATCCGCGATGGGACGAGGTTGAGACCCATGAAATGGTTTATGAATGGTTTATGGGTCTCAAGATTTTTTAAACACCCATTAAAAAATGGTATCCATTTTTATGAAATAGCTAGAACTGGGGGATTCTTAAACTTAAAATAAAAGATGTAAAAAAACAATGCAGAGGACCTTCCCGGGAAGGGCCTCACCAAGACACAATGGGGCAGTTTAGTAGTTTAGCCATCTTTAGACATCTTTATCATCATCCGTTTATCATCATGGCTCCAATCTATATCAGAATCCCCCAGTTCGAAGTCACGTCGCCTCGAGAGGATCTGCGTTTTCACCTTTGGAAGCTGAATTGCGGTGGACGAAGTGGACGAAGTGGACGAAGTCAGCGAAAGGTGGCGGCGGCAACGGTGGCGTCCAAAGCTTGGTTGAGAGATGTAGCTTGGTTGAGAGGAAAAGCCCCATTTTTTGTACGGCAAAAAATCCGGAGAACATCCTTGCCCTTCCAAGTGTTTGAATCGTTCATGTACTTTCAGCAAGCCTTTTGAACAGGTCTTGAGTTTTAAAGCTGTTTCGAATTGCTTCTTCGGAGCAGGTTCGATACATTCAGGTGGTCGATACTTTAGTGAAAACTGTCAGACCAATCAATGGATTGGTTTAAGGGAAAATTTACAGGAAACCTCCATATTTAATGGTAAAAACCATGGTTTCCTGCAGATTTTCCCTCAATCCAATGACCGGAACCAAGGCATTCAAGATCTTCGAACGCCTGAACCCGTTGGTTCCATGGATGCCATTGGAGATGCTGCCCTTCAATCATCCTTTGGCAAGGCTAGTCCGGCTAGTCTAATGCCACGTGAATCAACTAATTACTGAAACCAACCCGAAAACTAGGAGCAGAACAAATGAGGACTTTTCTTTAGGTCTTCATGATTCTAGGCATCAAAAATTGTGTGCACTGATTCAGTGCACTGCAGCAAGGTCGGCAGGGTTGCCATTCAAAGCCTGGCCCTTGCTGTCCTGGCGCGCCAGGCCGTGGTTCCGCACCGAACCCGCGGTTTTGAGTTGCAACAGCAGCTGCTATGACTGGCGCTGGTCGCAACTGCGCCAGCAGCTGTGGGCTTGGCATCGCGCTGAAAACCTGAGGACCAAACGGTTCGAATCCCTGGCAAAAATGACATTGATGCACCATGATGCCCCAGTCTGGCATAGGAAGACGTTCTGTGTAGCCCTGCATTCCCTAAAAATCACAGGAGGTTTTGTTGCATCATCCCAGGACGCTGCCACTGGTACCATATGAAGTGGTGGATCTGATTTCCAGCTTGGTGAATCCCTTGAGCTTGCTGGAGGCAAAGAACGCGAGGAACATTGTATCATGCTACATCAATTATTGGTTAGATAATCTACTTTTCATTCACCTCAGCGGGTGTTTCTCAAGAACGATTTAGTGTATATATACGGGCCTTTTTTGTGGATCTCTAAAGTGCATTGCCACTGCTGTGCTCTTCTTCCGGGAGTTTCCAAACACGTGTTGTCAATTTCAGCATGACGTTTTTGAAGAGCTGTGAATCCTAAGCAACCCCAAGTCACAAACACATGGGGATGGGTCAAAACCCTGGTACCTAGTGAACCCCAAAATAGCTGGGATTTATGGATGTTCATTTCACTAAAAATGTATAGGTATTGACCCATACCCACATGACCTACATGAAACAACGGGTTGTCGATAGGATAGCATTTTTGGATCAATGCAATGCAGAATCGCCAGAGATGGGTGTCCCAGTCGCAGGGCATGAACGCATTCATGAAAGGCATGGCATCAGGCGGGCGAGCCGGAAGGTTATTTCTGGTGTCGTGTCATCGGTTGAGTTAATATAGTTAATGTATATGGTGATAGATGAGCAATGGAAAACATATAGTTAATATAGTTAATGTATATGGTGATAGATGAGCAATGGTTATCATATAGTTAATATAGTTAATGTATATG
>Ga0126342_10017752_pt1 | contig 12271 bp, 16 predicted proteins | sample Cyp1metagenome_FD_92528 | JGI IMG/M metagenome (GOLD analysis project Ga0126342, IMG submission 92528) | Coral microbial communities from Lord Howe Island, Old Settlement Bay, Australia - Cyphastrea 1 metagenome | ecosystem: Host-associated > Invertebrates > Cnidaria > Coral ... | reverse complement strand
CTTTTCGCGCATCTGCATCTTCTTTCTTCCTGACTCTTTCTCTTCTGATCTTCTCTCTTCTAATCTTCCTCTTCTCTCTGCCTCTTCCCTGCTCTGCTTTTCATCTGTCCATATTGTCGGAAGCTTGACTTCTAAACTTCCTTCGATTAGGGGGAAGCTTTATCACATACTAAATACCCCCAAATAATAAAAACATACAAAAACTACCTGAGGTGTTTATTATTTGGGGGGAGGGGGTTTTAGTATTAGGGAGAACGAATTAAAAAATTACTGTAAATGTAGTATAGATAGTATAGTAAGCCGCTGCCCTCAAAAAATGGACGTGCTAAATTTGTATCACTGTTCTAGCAATTTGATTTTAGTTTTAGTATGCATTTGTTGTATTGGTCTATCTGTTGCCTTGGAGTTGTTATAATGCCACTAGTGTACATTATGAATAGATCCAATACCAATACCAAACCAGGGTTTCCAGGGGGAGCCTAGAGCTAGATGGGATGTAGAGAAACGGGATTGAGTTGGTAACCTAATCTACCGGAACCTCTTGGGAGTTCTTGCAAAGTGTCCTTCGTCCAATTTGGAGCTCCTAATCTTTGTCTGTTTCAATCGTTCCTTCTAAATGAGTGGCGGTTGGATGTGATTATCATCGCCAGCAGGCTCAGCTAAGCTTCTGGCTGTATCATTTGGATCCAGCCCTGGCGTTTCGATTTCGCTGATGCTTCAAAAAGATATTGAAAACAATATTCAGTTGAACTTCAATGTCAATGTCAATATATGAAACTTGGTGACATTTACCTTTACCAAGCCCTGTCCTTCCCTAGCCATAGGATATCAACCACTGGGGCATCAAAGTGCGACTTCTTCACCACCGGCAAGACATTTCCAGCCACATGGCACCGGCTGAGGAGCTGAAGCCATAGCGATATCCATAGCCTCCACATGGCTGCCAGCTACGAAAAATCCTCGTTGCGTCCTCGGGAACTGTGGATCTGTTAGGGAAACTTACGTTTGAAACCATGTTTTTTTAATCATGGAACAAAGAATGAATAAGCCTCATTCTTAGGGATATTCCTGTAGATGTTCACTACAGATACTCTGGAATCCAGTTGGACGCTGTTTTTGGAAGAGTGCGGACATGAGATCTGAGATGCGGCAACTCCTTTAACTACAACTTGGCAGTGCCGAATGCTTCTGAGAACGCCTGTGCTTCTTAACATGTCAAGCCCATGTCACCTTGAGCCCTTGAGCTTGTCACAAGTTGTCTCAGGATGCAAGCAACCAAACAAAAACCTCCGGCATTCTTAAATCATTGGAGAAACACCAATAATGATCCATCTATTGTGATCTATCATGTACACGCGCCGCACAACACACACAACACACACATACACGCTCGCATACGTATATATGTATATATGCACATGAATATGTAAATGAATCAATAAATAAATATATATATATATATATATACGTATGTATGTATGTATGCATGCATGCATGCATGCATGAATGTATGAATTTATAAATATACATGTATATATATATATATATATACATGTATGTACATACATATATATATATATATACATATATATATACATATATATATATATTTACATATATATATATATATATATATTTACATACATATATATATATATACATATATATACCATATATATATACACATATATACACATAGGCTGCATACATATATATATATATATATATAAATACACAGTTTGTAAATAAAAAAAAGTTAAAGATCTAACGATGATCAACATTTGATAAGTGCATCTTGGCAAATCTTGAGCATCACCGGCACACACATCACGGGTCGCCAGGGTCCCCAGGGTCCCCAGACCTCCAAAAGGGATGCCGTGCTGGAGAAGCCTCAGCACGACACCACCACCATCCCAGAAATGGATCGTACATCCACAATTTCCCGGTGGTTTATGGTGGGTTTCCCGCATCAAAGTTACACAGCAACTGCATGCAATTACCAACTTACAAGACTTCCAAATGGCACATCTTTCTTGGAACATGACTCCTTTCCGCAGCATGATGAAACGCACGACCTTGCGGACCGCACGTCTTTGTTTCAGAACTCCTGGGTCTCCAGCCATCAATGAGTTCTCGACCTCCAAGCCTTGATCCTTTGATCTGCACTCAACAAGGCTCACCAAGGAGGTAGGAAGCCTTAGTGCCAGGATGCGCCAACAGCAGCCACTTTTCACTAGGCTGATCTGGAAGAAACTCCAAGTTGGCACTTGGCTCACATCCCTGGATTCCTAGTCACGCGAATATCTGTGTCGAAAATCATTGAACATCCAGGCAGTTTAGCAGGGTTAGGAAGCAATGCCTTTTCGGGAGGTCTACGGCAGAGAATTCCTTGGATTCCTTGGATTTCATGAATGGTCCATCAGTTCATCACCACGTTGAGCTATCGGGTTTCCTTGCCTACACCCCGCAACGGTGACCATTATGACAACTCGACAACTCCCTGGCGTTCCAAGAGGCTCTTCGAAGAAATTGACCAATACCTTTTGGAGGAGCTGAGTTGGGATGCGATGGAAATTCGAGTTTCAATATAGGAAAACATTCTGCCAGGCATGTGGCCTGGGATGGTTTCAAGGAACGTTTCCAAGTTCCTTGAAACGGATTGTCCAGTCAAGACTCACCTCAACTACAGAAATAGGGCAACATATAGTAGACATAGTAGGACACATTGAAAGATGCATCCACTAAATCAATTGAACAAACAAGATCAAACAAGTGGGTTGTGAATCTATATATTTGTATGTTTTGTCTCTCATTGTGCTGCTCAAGCTGCTGACTTGAAACGTCACCCGGCTGTACATACAATCCACCACCGGGATAATCTTGTCCACGCTGCATTTCATGATTCTATCCATTTTGGAATATTTTGGATCATATTGGCGGCATACAAAAAGCACTCTATAATAGAAGAATCAAAGGGAGCAAGCCCCAAAAGCTTTTCAGTTGGTCGCCACCCATCATTTCTTCTGAATGACAACGGCCTCGTAGTCTAAGTCTGCGTAGATGCCGCCCTGTTGATGCATGACACAGTAGCGGCCGATATCTGAACCTCGGACAGCAAAGTTTTGGGGACTGGAGGATCTGATCAGATATCTGAGAGACAATACGTGGACATACAACATCATACAACCTGATCAAGTTATCCATTTGTCTGTTTTCTGTCGTCCCAGGTATTGGATGATGTTCACTGTTCCGAATGTTCAAATCATGTGTGCAGGTAATTTGTCCTATCAGATCACCTGACGCAGCCTGACGCATATTCTCAGTCCTACTCCTATTGGACTTGACTCAGGACGTTTTGAGATGTACAGGAAACTGCCGTATCTTATCGTATATCCATTATCCACATGCATATTTTTGGCTGGTTAAACCAGATGTTCACTTCAATCTCTTCAGTTCCCTCAGAGCTTCGAGACGCAGTTGGGCATCCTACGTTCGATCCCACCGGGCAATCGAAGGAAGTCGGGGAGAAACTCGGGAAACTCCTGGGACTGGATCCAGCAGAGGCACCTGCTTTTACGAGAAAAACCACACCACACGTCTTGACCATCAAATCCAAGGGTTTCCCAGGAATTATCACTGGATTTTTTCTCGGAGCCAAGCCACAAATTTCAAGAAATGAAAAGTTCATTGGGCCAAAATGGAAAAAAACACCAGTATATTTGCAACCCGGCGATACTCAAACCATGTTCGGAGATAGAGCAACTGGTCATCCAGGCCATCCCCCGGTGCCGGTGACACCTAGCCCGTGCCCACTCCTGCCGCATGCACTCCTGGCACCGAAAGTGTGTGCATCTGGCCCAACTGAAAAGGTGGCCCAACTGTAGAGGTGGTACTGCAATCTTTCAAAAACGTTAAGGCCAAGTTATGGTTCTGGGTCAATTGCATAGTTCTAAGATGAACAAATTATTTGGAAATTTTGATAGAGACATCTCTAAGGCCTGCGTGGATGTTAGCCCTTGCGACATCTGTTGGAAATTTCATTCGAAAAGGTATTGGTGAACTGAAGTGCCTTTTTCCCGATTGGGATGGCAAGTAAGACATGTTTAAAAAACTGAAAACCCAGGAAAATCCCATCCCAATTTCGTGGATGGTGCACGTACCAGCGGCTGGAGGTGATTTAAAAAACAATGTTATTGCGGAACCGAAATCTGCAGTAACCGTGTTTCTGTGATAGAATTTACGTGTAGGCGCCTGGTTAAATGCCAAGAAATGCCAACAGTCAAGTTCACCAACCAAATACCAACAGATACCAACCAGATACCTAAGTGGGGTTTTAGTCGATTTCTTTCCCAACCATCCACCCTAACCGCTGCTCCGTCAGGTTGTGATCGCGCCAAACCTCAGATCCACTGCGGGTTTTCTGTGGAAAACAAATTACTTTCTTCGAAAGATCACCAGCCTGACACACTATTCTAACATAGTTTCTGACATGCAATACGAAAGTATAAGGTACATATTATATATACGACATTCTACCTGGCATCATTGGCATCTGTTCTGATATTCTTTTTGGCATTCGATCTGGCATTCTGTCTGGCACCTTTTCTGACATATTTTCTGGCATTCTATCTGGCATCTATTCTGACATACTTTCTGCCATTCGTTCTGGCATACTATCTGGCATCTATTCTGACATACTTTCTGCCATTCGTTCTGGTATTCTATCTGGCATCTATTCTGACATACTTTCTGACATACTTTCTGGCATTCTATCTGGCATCTCTTCTGACAAACTTTCTTGCACGCGTACTGGCATTCTATCTGGCATCTATTCTGAAATACTTTGTGGCATTCGTTCTGGCATTCTGTCTTGAACCTTTTTTGGCATACTTTCTGGCATTCGTTCTGCCATTCTATCTGGCATCTATTCTGACATAGTTTCTGGCATTCTATCTGGCATCTATTCTGACATACTTTCTGGCATTCTATCTGGCATCTCTTCTGATATACTTTCTGACATCCGTGCTGCCATTCTATCTGGCATCTATTCTGACATAGTTTCTGGCATTCGTTCTGGCATTCTGTCTGGCACCTTTTCTGACATACTTTCTGGCATTCGTTCTGGCATTCTATCTGGCATCTCTTCTGACAAACTTTCTTGAATTCGTTCTGGCATTCTATCTGGCATCTATTCTGACATACTTTTTGGCATTCGTTCTGGCATTCTGTCTTGCACCTTTTCTGACATACTTTCTGGCATTCGTTCTGGCATTCGATCTGGCGTCTCTTCTGACATACTTTCTGAAATTCGTTCTGGCCTTCTATCTGGTCTGGCATCTATTCTGACATACTTTCTAGCATTCGTTCTGGCGTTCTATCTGGTCTGGCATCTATTGCATCTATTCTGACATTCTTTTTGGCATTTGTTCTTCCATTCTATCTGGCATCTTTTCTGTCATATTCTGGCATTCGTTCCGGCATTCTATCCTGGCATTCTATTGCATCTATTCTCACATTCTTTCTGGTATTTGTTCTGGTAGTCTATCTGGCATCTATTCTGACATACTTTCTGGCATTTGTTCTGGCATCTATTCTGACATACTTTCTGGCATTTGTTCGGTCGTTCTATCTGGCATCTATTGCATCTATTCTGACATACTTTCTTGCATTCGTTCTGCCGTTCTATCTGGCATCTATTCTGTGTGACATACTTTTGGCATTCGTTCTGGCATTCTATCTGGCATCTATTCCGACATACTTTTTGGCATTCGTTCTGGCATTCTGTCTGGCACCTTTTCTGACATATTTTCTGGCATTCGTTCTGGCATTCTATCCGGCATCTCTTCTGACATACTTTCTTGGAGCTGGCGATTTGGTGTTGTGGCCCAGGCATGGCCCACAGCATCCAGAGCTTGGGATGACAAGGCTGACACCAGGCGGAACAGGAATAGGCACAAGATGAAGAGAAGAAGATGGAGAAGAAGAAGAAGAAGAAGAAGAAAAAGAAAAAGAAGGATAAGAATGAGAAGAAGTGAGGAGTTGCACCTTTGTTAAAACCTAGAGACCCTCACCTGGCAGGTGAGGAACGATTAGAATCATAATCAAATAATATTATATAATCAGATAATATGCAATTAAGGGATGCCAAGGGACTGACAAACCCATGGGAAAATGGTGCGCCTGATCCAGGTGGATTACCATCCCAACATGTCTCCTATCCTTGCAATGAATTTCATACAAGAAATGGATGGAGCAAATCGTCTATGAAACAAATTGCCACTGGTCCATCTTTTCCATGCGTTTGTTGGTCAGAGGGCATGATTTCCAGGTTTGTTGGTCAACTAATCCCGTCCCGTCCTGTCAACAACCATGGCCCCAGAATGAAAAAATCCGCCACAGGCCAGGGGTTCTGTTGGTATGTTTAATTCGTAGCGGGAAAGGGAATATCGGAATATCCATGCTTCCATATTTCCAACAAAACTGGATGAAGGAAAACTTTGTAGGAAACCCCTATGATTACCGAGGATACAACATGGTTTCCCGCCATATTACCCGAAAAAAACAATGCGCTGACTGGTACATGTATGGTTCAATAATACCAACCCTTCCACGGGTTTTATCTCTATGTCTATGTTTATTTGTCCACATACGTTGTAAAAATATGTAGACGTAGAGATAGAAAAATTAACAGATAGATAGATAAGTAGATAGATGGACGGATTGATAGATGGATAGATGTTTAGAAAGATACATTATGTGTATGCATGTATGTCTGTGTGTAAGTGTGTCTGTATGTCTATATGTCTATATGTCTGTATGTCTGTATGTCTGCATGTCTGTCTGTATGTCTTTCTGTCTGTATGTCTGTATGCCTGTATGCCTGTATGTCTGTATGCCTGTATGCCTGTATGTCTGTATGATTCTGTATGTCTGCATGCATGTATGCATGTATGGGTGCATGCATGTATGCATGTAAGCATGTATGCATGCAATGCAATGCAATGCAATGCAATGCAACGCAACGCAACGCAACGCAATGCAATGCAATGGAACGGAATGGAATGGAAAGGAAAGTAAGTAAGTATGTATGTATGTATGTATGTATGTATGTTATGTATGTATGTACGTATATATATATGTGTGTGTGTATGTGTGTATGGATGGATGGATGGACGGACGGATGGATGGATGCATGCCTGCCTGCCTGCCTGCCTGCCTGCCTCCTGTCTCTCTGTCTGTCTGTCTGTCTGTCTGGATGCATGCATGTATGTATGTGTATATGTACGAAGCGACAGCTGTAGAAACGGCTAGGTATGGAAGCTATTTTGTTCATAAATAAAAGTAGTTGTAGATGTTTCCCGTAGCAAACGTTTTTTCTGGATCCAAATGTGTATTTGAGTTTTAGATTGTGAAGGGTTGTTCAGTTTTGTCAGCCCCGGGTTCCGGAATCCTCCGACTGCCTCCGTCATAAAATTAAATTGGGAATCATGATGGAATACCCAAATCTGGACCCAAATGCTGCCATGTTCGCCACCAGATTTGAAGCCATGACATACGAGCATTTTTTCAACGTCATGTTGAAAAAATCAACATCTTGCCTCAAATAATTACTGCATCTACAACCATGGCACTCAGACTGTTGGAACCATTCCGACAAGTCCAAGATTTCAGGACAACAATTGGCACGTAGAGGGAGTGCATTGCTTTTGTTGGTGAGTTTAATGTAGCTGCCAACAAAAGAATAGCCAAACCTGCAATTAAAAAAACAGCGTTCTGGTTTTCCAGGTTGATCTAGACATGATACTGATGATGGATCTTGGTTTCATGATGTTGATATTTTTATATGACATTACGGTATATTACGGTTTTCTGATGTGGGTATCTATTGCTATTGGCGTATATTGAGTCTATTGCTATTGCTCTTGATGCTCTTCCTGTGGTCCCCTGCGCGCAGCCGAAAACCCTGGCTGCGGGGAAAGAAGCGTTGCCAGCTGCGGAGGGCGACTTCCTGGGCGGTTCATCGGAGGGTATGGAGAAATCTGAGGGAGGGTACCTATTTAAATCTATCTAATTAATCTGATTTGTTGGTGATTTTTATGGTGATTGATGGGGATCTAACCTAGAAAAATGATGATTTGTGGGGATCTGGTAATCAGTTTCTTGATCTGGACCATAAATTTCTGGATTAATTCCCCCATAGAAAATCCATGCGAATCGTTTTGGTCAGTTTCCCTTTATCCTCAATATCCCCAAAGACCCGATGGGACTCAAAGGCGGCGATGGAAAATCAGAAAGCTGTTGTTTATCGGAAAATCAACTATAAATGGTGGATTTAAAATGCAACCTGAGGATAATATATCCTCCGGTAATTTAGCGTAGCTACGGAAAACGGCCCACTAATAACATATTTTCCTGTAAAAACAATTGGTGATTGCCTAAAGCTCCTTTAACTTGCCAGAAGGTAATTGGATATAATTAGTTGGAGCATGAAGTGATGAATAATATTGAGTTAAATGGTAGCAATGTATAATCTTATGGCTTTGATTGCAATTTGGATTACGGTGTACACTAGACATAAAGTAATATCCAATGATTATGTAATCAGTCCTTTCCCCCTAATATTCAATACCACCCCCAAACACCATGGTTCAGTTTTCGGTCTATTCATTTTGGGGGCTCATATGAGAAGTATGTAAGATCAAAGGGCAAATCAACAGCACACAATAAGATTCTTGGATGTGTCTGAGAATTGAGGTATCAACTAACCGTTACATGGAGATCTGATGGGGACATGCATAGTGGGGATATAAAGAATGGGAAATTCATGGTGGCTTCACCACCACAAGTCGGGATGTATGCTCTACAATTGTGGCCCACTGTACCATAATATACCATAATATACCCACGTATCTTTGGAACTGCACCCCCAAGGAGGCATCTGGTGAGAAGGCAACGTTTAGAGGCTTGCTAGAGGAATCACAACTTGCAGAGACATGAAGATTTGGCATGGTTGATTACTGGAGTGACCCTCGGCTAGTTCACAGGGTTACGCATGGGATAGCACCGGTTATAAACAGTGGGAATTTTATCACTATTTTCAATGCTACATAATGGGGTATAATGGAGTTTCCCTTATACACGTGGGGATCACATTGGTTTTCCATTGCCGTGTTAGATTGCCGCAGGGTAACGGCCATGGTTAGCTCAGGCCAGATCCTGGTGGCACCAGGGAAACAATGGTTTTCAAAAAGTCATTGAAAAGTGGAAAAGCGAAAGATTTTGCACCGGTTGTCCTTTCCACTGTCTCTGACAGTGATTTTCCATGCTCCTGCAGCCCCTGTATGTGTGACAAAGGAGCGGATGCTTTGTGAAGTTCAACTTGTGGAAACCATCTGATCATAGAGTGGAAGAAAAGGAAAAACGCAACATGAACATATTTTCCCATTCTAAAGTCTCTGAACACAAAAAAAGTAAAGCAGAAGGAAGATATGATTTGAACGCGTGTTGTCTGAAAAGATGGCAGAATTAAGCCATTTGAACAATTGCAAAGAAGTGACTTGAAAGTAGTTTTACTTTCGACGGTCTCTGAAAACTGAACAACTGTTTGAAATGTTCGAAATTGTTTGTAGCTTGAAGGATTCCAACCCCCTTGGACAAAGCGCCTTCCCGAGACCCCTTTGTCCATTGGTCCAGTCATTTTTTGGAACAGCATCTCCTGCACAACCAATAGGACAACAACCCCCCAGCAAAATTAGATGCTTCATGATAGTTCCCATTTTTGATACCCTTGTAGCAAGAACAGATGGGCTGGGCATGCCACTTGCCATCATTTGCCTCTTGGCTACCGGTTATCGCAGGTGGAAACAAACCAGGGAAAAACCTGGGTGCCTGGCCCAGATCAGCACAGGAAACCTCAGTTGTGAGCCATATCCAAGTGATACCTGATAGGCATGGCGGTGAATCTAGCTCGGACAAATTCGGACAACTTCCCCAAACCCCTAGTGCACAGTGAAATGTATCAAGTAAATAATCTTACGGCCTTCCGAGACAAATTCTCAAAGGACAAGCAGCTCCTATCATGCTGCAGGGGCTGAGGCGCCAGCGCGCCGCCTGCCTTCTTTGGCTGATCTGGTCGAGTGAAGTGCCTTGGAATATCCGCCACACAAATAGATACAAATAGCACGTAGAACTATACGCAAAAATTGCTTTGCAAGACATCACCGCACCAAAAAAAGATGAAAAAAAACATGGATTCTGAAGAATATTGGGTGGGCCCGACATAACTTGCTCTAGAATTCCATCGAACTGTAGATCTACCGGCCATAACCCTATCATCCAGAACATCCAGGGCCGGCGAGGCCCGCCCGGCGCTGATGCTGGGTATTGCAGACACCAACCGTGGCAACGGGGTCTTTCCGAAGGGCACCGCTCCATTGGCCTGGAGGCATTTAAAGAAGATATGGATGGAATGTGGTGGAGATATTCCACATATTCATGTCTTAACATGGATATGGAATGATATGGAACTAAGATGCCTGGATTAGATGATGTTGGTCGATTTTTTTGATTCTATTTGAATTTAGATGTTGTAGATACTTTGATGTTGATTTTTAGCGCCCATGGAAGTGGGCTAAGTCAGCTGAAGGATGGAAGCGGTGATGGAAGTGCCAATTGAATCCAAATGGCCATTGTCCAGTTCAAGTTCATGACAGTCTGTCAAGAAAAAATCCAGTTGAATGGTTTTCTTTCTTCCAGAATCCCAATGAATATAATTATATTATCAATGATCAAACCAGCTGGCATAATCCAGGTAACAACCATTTTTGCAATCTTTAAATCGTCAGATGTTTGGCAGTCAAATTACCATTTTTCTTCAATTTTTCATGGACACATCAGCATCAAACACCGGTCAGGGCATCTGAGGTCGGTTCAGCAGTCACGGCCATGCGGCATGGGTGCTGCTTTTGGCGCTAAAACTGCTGGACAAGATATCATCCCCATATACAAGGATAGAAAGCAGTTCACCCGCTAAGTTAGTAGGATCTGACTGATCTGTTTTTTTGCGGGTTGTGGCGGGTTGTGGTACATGTTGTTTTGGGTGTCCACGAGGGATATGTGCGAACATCACCAAACAATGACATGGTTTTGATACAGGTCACGATTAGCATTCTCCAAAACGATCTGCGACTAGAAAAGAGGGAGATGATCCTGTAGAAAAACGTGTTTTCCAACGCCTTGTTGGGGATTAAAGTAAGAAGTCGAAGACAAAAAATCGGCAAACTGATCATGTAAAGCAAGTAGCGGCTGGTTAGTGATGGTTTCGGGGGTGGTTGATACTTTGCTCATGCTGCACATCCAGGTGGGATCCGGGGGTAGCTACTCCAGGGCCCAAAGACTGCAGGCATGCGATGCAACCACGCAGCATGAGAGATGTTCAAATGCACGATTGTTGTTATTGGCACTCTCACATAACAGATGTGATTCACTTTGTCACTGTGTCTCAAGTCACGACTCATGTTGCAAGTTTCCAAAAAACAGATTTGAAAACCGCGGTGTGCTATTTTAAGTCGTGCTCGTCTTGAGCCACGCAGATCGCATGTGACATCACGTCGACTCCGGGTCGAAAAAAGTGAAATGATGTGACACTGCAGCCTTGAAAACAAAAAACAATACATATTACATATTGGCTTTACATGCTAGGTCATGCTAGATCTACAGATGATATTACATATGTATCATGAAGATTCATCACCTGTATCACCTAACACCTCACAATCATGTGTATGTGTGTGTATATATATATATATATTTGTGTGCGTGTGTTATTATTGATTTATAAACATATCTAAACATATCCAGCAAGCATCACTGTAAAAAAAGGCGTTTGCTTGGCTCGCAGATCCTCAGGATGCCGGAGCCGTATCCGCCGTCGCCGTCGTCGCCGTCGTCGCCACCTCGCTTGCCGGGACGGCGGTTGAAGCCGCGGCAGCCGTTGAAGCCGCGGCAGCCGCAGTGCCCACGGCCGCCCCATCCACCTCGGGGATGGGCAACGTAGCACCACCCTCGGTCGTCAGGTAGTCCTGGTGCCAAGGGACTGAGGAATAATTTTTCACAGCGGAATAAACCAATGATGACGAACATAGTTTATCATCATTCTAGCAATTTCTTGCCCATATTCCAGGGCCGAACATATTCCATGCCAAAATAGCTGGGAAATTTCAGGGAATTGCGAAGACCCCTTTCAGGTGAAATTTGTATTTCATACAGTTTG
>Ga0126342_10017751_pt1 | contig 12271 bp, 11 predicted proteins | sample Cyp1metagenome_FD_92528 | JGI IMG/M metagenome (GOLD analysis project Ga0126342, IMG submission 92528) | Coral microbial communities from Lord Howe Island, Old Settlement Bay, Australia - Cyphastrea 1 metagenome | ecosystem: Host-associated > Invertebrates > Cnidaria > Coral ... | reverse complement strand
GGGTCGAAAAGTAGGCTCGCTAAAGCGGCGGGTGCGGAGCCAGCTGGCCAGATGAGAGATGAAAAATTGCACGCCGTTGTGGCGCGAAGCACATTTCCAAGTCAAAATGTACAAAACACCTCACTTCCCCACCGCTTTGGAAGTTGAGATGTCTAAAAGGTGCACGCCGTTGTGGTGCGAAGCACATTTCGAAGTCAAAATGTACAAAGTACACCATTCTCGGACCACTCTTGGAAATTGAGATGTCTAAAAAGTGCACGCTGTTGTGGCGCGAAGCACATTTCGAAGTCAAAATGTACAAAGCACACCAGCTCCGGACCACTCTTGGAAGTTGCGATGTCGAAAAAGTGGACGCCGTTGTGGCGCGAAGCACATTTCGAAGTCAAAATCTTAAAAGCACCACATGCTCGAGGCACTTTTGGACGTTCAGATGTCGTTTCGCGTGGCAGGCGCAAGGGATTGTGGACCTTGTCAATGAGGGTTTTGTAGCATTTCCACAAACGATGGCAGGCGTGGGACATTTGAAGAGGATCTGCAAAGATGCATTTTCCGTGGCAGGCGCAGTGCAAGAGATGTTCATCAGAGCTGTTAGGAGGTCCGGGCGCTGATTTCCTGAGAGGGGTTGCATTTTGGAGCCTCAGATTTTCAGGTTTGCTGAGATGATTTTGCGTGACATGTGCAGCACTTCGTATGACCTGGCATCACTTGGCGCAATAGTTTAGACAGATGGACTGAAAAAATCGCAAAACGCATTGGTACGAGGCCGTCAGCTCTGCACTCAACTTTCCATTTTTGAAGAACGTCTCGCAGAATTGCTTTGTTTTTGATGTTGCCAACTTTAAAAAAGAGGGGGTCTCGCAGAATTGCTTCGTTTTTGATGTTGTCAAGTGCAAAAATTGAGGAGTCTCGCTGACTTGCTGCGTTTTTGATGTCGTCAAGTTTTAAAAACTGAGGAAGTCTCGCAGAATAGCTTCGTTTGCAAGCTTGCAGATAGATAGGTAGACAGACAGACAGACAGACAGAGAGAGAGAGAGAGATAGATGGATGCATAGGTGGATAGGTGGGTAGGCAGGTAGATAGTCAGAGAAAGAGACAGAAAGAGAGAGAGAAAGAGAAGAGACCTCAACCACCTGTCGGTCCATCAGTGGCTTCGCTCTGCCATCCGTGACTCACAACAACTAACCTCTCCTATATGTTTCCGATTTTTGAAACTTCCGCCGCCGCCTTGTGCGGCACTACTGGTATGAAATTGCATGGGAAGGCGTGAATATTTATGTTTATAATATATACCTGGTAACCCTCCAGATTGTTTTTTTTCTGCCCTGTTTTAAGAAAACGTGTTTTTTTGCCATTTTGAACGCAAAAAGTGCTCTGGAACGGTTTTTTCCAATCCGAACGTTTTTTTACGCTCTAGAGGTGTTTTCCTTGCAAAATGACTAAATCATACCATTTGGCATGATATCTTATGATGGTATAATTATATATACATACATATTAAATAAAACAATATAATGATGTAACATATCGGCAAAGTGGATGCCCACAACAGCGAATAACAGTAAGAGATGCGCATGTATACCACAATCACTTGCATGGATGAAAACGCACATGTATCCGCACAAAGCGAAACCCGTTGATGAATGGCGTTCTTTCCATGTCGGCTGCTATTGGATCCAGTAGTACATCCGGTAGGTTGTAGGTTTAGTAGGCTTGTTAGTAGATCGCTCCCTTGCAGATGCATGTCAGGGCCTCAGGGGATAGAACACATGGAGCAGAGTCTTGAAACTTGGTGGTTACATGCCTTGGCGATCTTTGGCGGCACCATGTATTCACCGTTCCCAGTATTTCCATTCGTTTCCATGTATTTCCTATTAGCCACCGAGTCTCACATAGTCTGATTTTGCTCGAGAGGTCAGAGAAAATCAGAAGCAGGTTGATTCTTTTGACAATACCATTTATTATCGATCCATCATTATCCATCTATTTTCAGATAATTGCAGACCATCGAAGATCATTGCAGAGTTGCCCTGCCAGATTCTGCACTGCTCATTGCTCCAAGGTGCCCCGAAGAAGGGGGGTGGCGAGCGCCTGTGCGGCGTGCCTGCTTTTGCTCTCTGCCTTGGCACCGGTGACTTGCGAGTCTCGCCAAAACATGACAGGAATTGAGAGGATGATCTTGGCTGATAAATGCTGATACGAGTTTGATAAGAATTGGTCCAAATGGTTTCAAACCGGTTTGATCAGTGCACGGAATTTTGTCACCTTTTTCTGCTTGTTTTTCGACGCTGTGCTGTAGTGATTTATCTTCCCAGTCCCTTCCAAATGTATGAAAAAGGTTGCCGAGACATGCATGCATGAATGCAAACAATTCAAACCTGCCTTATGCGAATGCCCATGACTTTGCAATGGTTCCTCTCCTATCTTTCAAGAAAACAACACTAACAAAACCAAAACGTTAAAACATGTTAAACTGTTAAACCAAAGCTCAGTTTGTGGGGAGCCATACGGAGCCATCTGTCAGATTTTGTCGGTGCCTGGTGCCCGGGTGTCTAAGGAAGTTGCAGAAGATTCCGGTGCCCAGGCGTGGCAACACATCCGTCCAGCATCAATGTCCTGAGTAGTGCAATCGTTGAATGGTAGGACCAAAACATGACCAAAACATGACCAAACTCTCTCAGATCCAACAGATATCAACAGATCCCCACAGAAACCATCAGAAATCAATTGAGGTGGGCAATTACTTATATAGTATTCATATGTCCTTTGGGTTGATTTCCAGGCAAAACGATCAGGAAGAAAAAACACGAAGGATAAGGTTCACATATGTTCACATGTATGCTGTATGCCTAATATATGAGTTCGCATGTTCCAATTATTTGTCCAATGAAGTCCAATCACTCAATGCTGGAAAGGATTGGAAGGTAATGAGGATGTTATGTCATGTCTGTTTGAGTAGGTTGCCAGGGTCATAGAAGTCAGATAAAAGAAGCCTCCGAGACTTTTCATTCCTTTCCAGACCAGGCCGAAATTGACGAGCTCGATTTGGAGAGCTTGGATAGTGATGACGACGAGGTGCCAAAAGACAGCAACAATGAAAGATTCTGTGAGAATCAACTTGACCCCATGCATGAAACTGGAGTATTCATCAAATGGATTTCTCAACTTGCCATGGTCTCATGCTCGCGACAAAAACGATATCCTCCTAAACTGGATGTCTCGTCAGGAAGATGACGTAGGACTGACGTGAATTGAGAGCGCAGCATCAAATGACAGGGTGCAAACATGTGCAATTACATGGGAACAGACATGCGAACACTTCTCGGTGAGTTGTGGGTTTTGAAGTTCCCTGCGTTGACTGCCTTGTCCTTCAAATACATATCATAGAAAGTGGGTTTGTCCCTGCAACGTCTAGGTAGAACTTATCGTTATTGCTGTTGCAGGGGCTTCTTTCTCTTAATTGCAACATGTATGGTTTGCATACATTTGCATAAATACTCATAATATCTCATAATATAATTTTCCACATGTTTGCACATAATGTTTGCATATAATGTTTGCACATACTGTTTGCGTTGTGTACCCCATGTTGCGCATTGCAGCAAAAGGATACAAAAGGATGGAAGCGGCTTTACATTATTTGACATTTCTCTCAGCTTCTCGAGAGAGACCTGGTACGAGAGGAGAGTCGGCGGAACCGGAACCTGTATACACTGTAGACTTTGACCAGGACGGCAGCTTCACCAAAATCACCAAACTGGCTCAGTCCTTTTATCTTCGAAGAAACTCAAGAAACTCACTAGGAACATGGCTACAGCATGCTACAGCCATGCTACCAGTGATGGTGGGATGTTGACAGACGTGAACGTTCGTGATGAAAAGTCTTGAGATGTCTTGAGCAAAGTTTGTCTTGCTCAATTAATTTGTTGTTTTACTTTATTAAGGTATTTTAATTGCAACTGAAGTGGATACCTTCAGATCCTTCAGATGACACACCTGCCAAGCTTGTGCCGAGGACATGCCAGAGGAGCTGCGGCTCACACGCATGAATGTTTGCTTGGCCGGTGCATCGGCAAGGCGAGAATGCTGCCAGTATGCTGCGACGTCTTAAAAGAAATCTATTGCTTCATATTCATCTTGCATCATATTGCTTCTCAGTGCCTGTGTGTCTTGTGTTCCTTTCGTAGAGGAATAAGATTGAAATCATAGAATAATAGAATAATTCATACAGAATTCGAGATGGTGCAAGTGATTCTTTGCCTTGGGAACTGAAGGGTGCGTGCGCTCAACAGGATGCAGTCCAATGCTGAAGCTGTTTCCGGGCTAGCGGCGCAGCTGCCTGGCTTGGTCAAACCATAGTCAGCCCATAGTTCACGTGTGTCATATTTTGTCATGTTTTCAAGTTGGAGAGTGTGCCCATTTTGTGTCAATTTCATTCATTTTCTATCGTCTTTGCAGAGGCGTATGATACGCATGTACTTGCAAATTGCAAACATGTGCAGGGTTGCGTCCTTTTTCTCTCATCTCTAGCTCTGCATAAGGCTTGTTGATCAGAGGCCAGGCATGAGCATGGAACAGGCTCGGGGGCTCAAAGCTTCTTCAGGCGAAAGGTGTGTAGTACAGCACAGGGACGCACATATGTCTGATAAAATGCTGATAACATATGATACAGGAAAAACGGGAGACGCGGGACTTGTACTGCTCACCGCTCAATGATGCAGCATTGGGACTATGCTGAGCAAGGGCTCGGTAGCAAATCTCGGTATAACATCGTGTATATGGCTCAGCCCTGCAACCCCTCCCTCCATGGTCATGGTCCTGTATTTACACTGTCGGATATAGTTGACATTTTGCTAGCATATAAATGATCGATATAGGGTCTACTTTCCCCCCGCCCCCCCTGTGGGATGGGTAAAGTGTTATGGAGATATTGGAGATATCATGTAGATAGTGTATATGTAGTATGTGGCTAGCACGTATGTGTAGCACATGAGATCTTGATAGTAGCTAGCATATGGATACTATAAAGGCGTTTAAAGGTACTTTATTGGCAGTAATACGTTGTAAATAGATTGTATGGGCATATTCTAGGCAGTAGTGAACACTGCATGGAGGTATTTTCTGTTATGTAGTGCATTGTAGTGCATAGGTGGCACGAGGCCAGCATGCAAGTACAGCATATGAGCATATGAGATCTTGACGGATGGTGGTAGACGGCTGGTCACCCCCAAGGGGGTGGTTGCTGGGGGGGGGGGCTGGCAGGGGCGGATAGCATTGGGGGGAAAGGGGGGGGTTGCCGGGCGCCGGGCGGGATCATATATAACCTATACAACCTTATAATATCATTCTTATATCTTATGATATCTTATGTAACCTGTATCATCCTGTATCATCATGTATCACTTGTATACTCTCATATGACCTGATACAGCTTACATCTCGGATTATCCAGCTCTCCGACCGTGCTGAGGCCACGAACTCCGTTTTTTTCACCTGGATGATGACGTTGAAGCCTCAAACTCCTTGGCTACGGTGCGGCATTCACTGAACGATTCTACTGAACGATGTGAAGAAGACAAGATAGACATAGATAGACAAGGTGATGCAAGATGCACAACATGCATGTTGCAAATATTGTAAGATATTGTAAGTGCACACGTGAAGCGTTGTGAGAGGAACTCGTGAAATTATGTGAAATTTCTGTGCATGCTCGCCGTGTAGCACCATTTCATTTGAAGATTTGTTAGCCGCTTTGGGATGTTTTCAGTCTCAGCTGTGACCCAAAAGATCCCCAGCCTGCGCTAAAAGACAGCCATGGCAGCATCTTCCGATGATCCGGGCCCCGGGGGCGAGAAGCGATTCGAACCTTGGACAAGTCGAAGTTTTGCCTTGAACGTTTGAAGGCAATCATGATTGCTATTCAAAGTGTTCAAGCTGCTATTCCTATAAGGCTCTTGATGCTCCTGTCATGACCTATGACTATAGTGTCCAGTGGTGCCCCAAAAGTTTCTGGCAAACAAACTTGCAAAAGATAGCCTCGGGACCTTACTTTGATTATTTTGATGGAGAGCCTGCTGAGCTGCTGGAAGGAAATCAAGAAGTGGAGTGCAGTAGCACTATGGGCCTGGGATATTGTTGTGGACAACTGTGCCTTGGTGGCTCACTAGATGCTTGTTGTCACTCAATCTGTGCAAACCAGACCGGCCATGCGGCCATAAGCGGGTATCTGTCTGACAGGTGGTTAAGTGCATTTAAATGTCATTTGTTTCTCACTTGGAGCATTTTTCTTCCCATCATTTGCATCATTGACCTGCAGCTTGTCCAATACAGCCTGTCCAGGTGCCATTTGTCGTAACCACATCATGGACCTTTGCATCGAGTGTCAGGCAAATCAAGGATCTCATACCAGCGAGGAGTGCACTGTGGCATGGGGAGTGTGTAACCTGGTGCTCATATTGTAGCATATTTCGGCCTGGATTTTTACATGTTTTACCCGGATTCTTTTTTAAAGCAAAATTTATCACTGAGGGCCGAAAGGGGAAGGGATTGTTAGGGTGGCGGCTTGTACTCCAACCGAACTTCCAGATTCCAGCTGAGGCAACCATGCCTTCCACTTTCATTGCATCTCAAGGCACGAGTTGGAGTTTGAGTCTGCTCTGAGATGCAGGGAGGGGAGGATGTTTTATATAGATTTATATAACTCCTTTGAACATACAGTTTTTAAAACAATTTTGAGAAAAAGGAGCACAGTCAAAGAGATTCTGGTGTCCTGAGGTGGCTGAAGACTCGACAGGTATGCCCGTTGGACAACGGAGAGTGGGAATTCCAGAAGTATGGCAGGTGAAGAGCTCACCGAGCAGCTCAACAGAGCCAGTCCTAGCCGCAACTAGGCTAGGCCATGCTATGCCGGCTATGCTAGGCCCTCGGGCAAGAACAGGCCCGATAGAATGCACTAAGCCACTAAGCGATGGAAAATTGAGCTGCGCAGAAGACACCAACTTCACGCATTTTCATGCGATCTTCGCAGCCCCAGCTGCCGGGGAGTGTTGGACAATGTCATATGTTCTTCCTTTGTGATTATTTCATTTTATTTTTACTTATTTCATGCCGCTGTTGTGCCGCAATTACAATATGCTATGACAAAGCTGGAGTGAATTTGTTGTGGACATGTTGTGCGGTGCCATGTGGTGCTCAGTGCTCAGGTGTTACATGAACATTAACGATGAGGATGCGAAGTCAGCCGGCGAAGGCAATGCAGAAGTTCTCAAGGACTGGCCCGAATTCCAATGAGTGGGCAAAGCCCTGGAAGTTTCCACAACGTTAGTGGACACCACGTGTTTCCACCACGTTCCACAACATAAGATACACAAGTTGCCGTTTCACCATGTTCAACAATGGACGCAGCCCTACGAAGCCCTGCATTGCCAGGATATCAACCTGTATGAGCCCAACGCCCAAAACAAGCGCAATGCTCAATCTGCTCAGGGCTCAGAACATTTTAGGGAACAAGTAGCAATGCCCAAGAGATCTCAAGCTCGATTCTCATTCATTGTACGCAATCTATCTTGAGTTGGTTGGTTCTAGCCGTGAGAGTCCTCTCTTGTGTGTGCTTGTACCGGAAACGTCTTAGCAAAGCTTAATTTTTGCACCCTCACTGCACCAATTGCCCATCGGATTTTGGGGCCCAATGCGATTCTGCAATTCTGACATACTTCCCTAATCTTCCCTAGGCATCCAAACGGCAGTGGGACTTTCTGGTCGGGGTCGTGAAGGCCCTGTGAACCTACTGACATTCACGGAGCCAATGCACTGGCAGGTTTGCAACTGACTTTGCCAGGAGCACATGGGCAAGATGAATGGGGCCAGAAAAGCGCAGGCAGCTGTTGGCCCTGTTGGGGATGTTGGGGGTGTCGGCAGCTGTTGCTACAGTACACTCTACGACTCTACGTAGTACTATGAACAGACTATGCTATACTGGGACGCTGGTAACCTGATAGAATCCGCGCACACCGATACACACGTAGACAGAATAAACCACTTAGAAATTATTGCTGCTATATTTCTTAGTTAGTTTGTTCGTTTGCTTTAAAACCTGTCGGGTTTCTTGTCTTTGCATCATATGGACATACAATCTTCCGGGCCTTTCTGGTATCAAGCGGTGACCAATGAAACCCAAAGGCCAAAGTTGTTGCGTAGCGGCGTAGCCTGCAACTGTTTCCGAATCACGAAGAGAGAGACTCGTCAAGCCTGCCAGGACAAAGGTCAAAGTCAACAGGGATCAGGCCACAGGGAAAACGTCATTGCTATGCTATGCCTATGCTGCTATAATTTCTTGTGTTTGAAGGTCAGCCGAACGCACAACATGCAGAAAATTGATGAGCTCCATGCAAACCGGAAACCAGCTTTTAATATCTTTTAATCGAATTTGATTTAATCGAATATCAAATAATATCTGAATCTTAATGTATAATATCAAATAGTTCAGATGATGTTAGGATATTTTTTAGGCATTTTCTTGGCTTCTTTGAGGTCTCAACCCATTCCGTGCATTCCGTGCATCTCAACCCTCGTCAGGCCAACGCCCGGTGCAGGAGATTCGGAGATACCGGTTTTGCAAAGAATTGTGCAATGTGGTTTTCGTTGATTCACCATGTGCATCCATGTGCCATATGCATCCATATGTTGTCCATATGCCATATCCATCTCATTGAGCTGTGTTCTCATCCTGTCAAGGTGCGCATACACAAGATGTGAAGGGGCCATGTTTGTGTCTTAAGTGGTAGTCATAAGACTCAAGACAGCTTGGCTGGTGAGAGCGCCAGTGAACCGTTCTTGAGCAAACTTTCAGATACCACACTTTCAGCCTTTCAGCCCCAAACACAGCACTGAATCAGGAGCCTCCAGCCCCTGCCTCGGGGAGCAAGGCGTTTGTCACGAGAATGTGTGTAGCATGAACACCTTTGGAACACCTTTGGAACACCTTTGGAACACCTTTGGAACACCTTTGGAACACCTTACGAATCCTCAAGGCTTTAAGAATCTCTAAGATATTGTGCTAATTTGTGCTTCAGTCTCAGCCTAAGCGCTGCACTGTCATCTTGAGAAGTGGAGAGGCCTCCATCCTCCTCTTGGTAGTTGTCTTCGGCATCATTGGAGTGGTGACCATATTTTTGATGCGAAAGGCAGGTCGACATAGCGAGTCAACGTATTGAACAAGGGAGGCACAGACACCGCCACGATGATTTGAAAGTCCGATGCCAACCTCACAGGAAAAAGAGGACAGGGAAGAGAAGGAGAGAAAAAAATCTTGCAAAAAGGCCTGGTTGCTATTGCATGCCATGCCATGCAGATCCTTGCAGCGTCCGAGACGCCTTATGCAAAGCAGCTTCTCGCAGTGTCAGGATAAAAAGAAAAGTCACTGATGGCCTCGGTGTGATGAGATCTCGCATAGGATCTATGGATATCTAAGGAATCTATGGATATCTTCTCGCATGGGGTGTCTATGATTTGGTCCTACGAACTAATTTGGAACGCACCCATTTTGTACCAGAGTTGTCCGGCAACATTGCATGTCATGGCAGTGCCAGTGCCCTGTAGCTCTCGTGGTGCATGTGGTGCAGTCCATGTAATTACTGTGTTTGTCCAAGTAAGTTCGAGACAGTTCCAGATAGTTCGAGGGCTGGGATGCGTCCCACTTCTGGAGGCCTGGGAGGTCCAGGCTTCCTTGTTCATAGCGCCTGCATACACCTCGGCTTGCCCGGGTTTTGCAGCTATTGACTGAAAAAGCCACAGGCGGCTCATGATCAAGGTATCAAGAAGGTAGAGGCAGAGGAAGGTTGCTTGATGTGGCATATTGTGGCATTGTGATACCATTGCAAGGGTGAACCCCCACATCATGCCAACTTACAGTTGCATTGTACACAGAGATTTGCTGCTCTCGCCATTGTCCTGTCCTCTCAGAGCATGTTTTGCCCGCAGCAATCAGCCACCCACAGCCAACAGCAAATTCTGTTGAACCAGCCGTGTTTCCAGCAGCATAGAGCCTAGATTTTCTCAGCATACGCACAAACAGTACGACAAACTGGCATTTGAAACCAGGAACAAACTGCAAACATCAGCCCGACAGGGGCCTGCACGCCTGAGCATGTCCAAGATTGTCTAGGCTCTACTAGCTCTACGCGGATTCTTTGCCTTACTGTCCACCATACCAGATTGAGCACTCGCAAAGATGTGATGACCTCGGCCCATTGGAGTCAACAAAGGTCAGCAGAGGTCAGCAACGATAGGTCAGATGTCACATAGGTGTGGAATGTTTGGTGATGTTTGGTGGGCAGTTTTCACATGTTTTGACATCCTTTTAAAATCTTTGGACATTCTTCGGCCATAGCTCCATCTTCAACCTTTAGGCCCCATCACTTGAGCTTGCAACTGGCAACATGTTGGCCGGCCTGTGACCAAGGTCAAACAGCCTTGCAGTGGCGCGAGTATCTGCCGCAGGGCAGGCAGCTGTGGATTCTGCACTCGTTTGCTGATGATCAGTGCGAAATGCCTGATTCTCCTCATCCTCCTTGCCCTATGTAGGATATGTAGGTCTCTTTTTTTTGCCTTGTCTCTTTCTCATCTTTTTCGGCCCACCTGGTGGCACAGCCAAGTGCAATAGAGGCAATGCCCTTGGAGGCTGCACGGCAACGTGGACAGTGAAGCCAGCATGCGTTACATGGGAGCTTTGAGCGATCTTGCAACATCTTGCATGTGGTAAGGCTAAGGCAATGTAAGGCATTTTATTATCAATTTACAGATTTTTCTGGAATTTTTCTGACTCAGGGATGATGCAGCAATATAAGTTCAGTCTGCACGTCCCTGCAGTCGCCTGCACTTGCCAGGACCATGAGGAGAAAACTGCACGCTTTAGAAGACAGGCTGGGCTGGCATCTGGCAGCGAATCTAGCAGCTATCGACTCGCATTCACATTTTCAATGGTGTTGGGAAGCGATCAGCTGAGCCAGCTGCCCACATTTGAGGTACGTGAAAGACTGGTCGCAAAGGATAGATTTGGAGGCGTGGAGCAATGCGAATCCGATTGGCCATGTATTGTCCAGAGTCCGGTTGGCCTTTGACTCATGGCGTATTCTGATGTATTCTGAAGCCTCCTTCCAGCAGGTCAAAACCAAAGAAGTGATGGGCCACCATCTTTCACAGGCACGCTTTCCCTTGAGTTTATCATAGTTTATCCATATTTAGCCAATGCCTTTAGATGTCTTTAGGATTGCTGAGGAGAATATAAGGTTTAGGATTGTGGAGATCTATGGAGATCTATAGAGAGGAGCATCCATTGTACAATTCCTCGTGCTGTTCTGAGGCCCAGCTGCACTTTCACAAAAACAAAGAGACGGAGCCTAAGCACGGGACAGCCATGGAATGCCATGGAATGCCGTAGCATGCCGTAGGTTGCCATAGGTGGGATTTTCATGGATTTTCGCTTTGGCCTTTCAGGGTCAGCCCCGTGGCCCTTGATAGGTCCAGTTTTTCATGCGAAATGATAGCGCAATCCTTCAAGTTCTTGTTTTGGCAAACTTCCTCGATGCTTGTTGGCCAATGTTTGGGCGATCTATATCCAAAAAAATATTATTGCAGTCAAAAACAAGTTATGATTGTAATCGGAAACAAATTATTATCCCAATCGGAAAAATATTCTGCAGAAAGGAAGGGGGGAAAGAAGTAGGGAGGGAAGGAGGGAAGGAAGGAAGGAAGGAAGCAAGCAAGCAAGCAATCAATCAAGGAAGGAAGGAAGGAAGGAATGAAGCTGAAAGTGGTATTTCAGGACACTTGTTACGTTGAGACTGGCTCTCCAACTGTATCTGATTGGTTTAACTTACATTCTATATGCTCACAGTAGGCATGTTGTGCTAATATACCTTGAGCACTATATGACTATATAATACTATATATATATTATACACCCTGAGTGCCATATTCAACCTACAGCAGCACACGACACAGTTGTTGTTATTGTGCTTTGTGGGGAGGCGCTGCGCCCTCCCCCCAATCAGGCGCTGCGCCCCCCCCCCCCGAATCCCGCCTCCCGCCTTTTTCATTTGAACCCAAGCTTGCACATTTGTAAATATATTACCCGACAAATCTATTTCAGTAAAGCCCATTCAAGAGTTCCAATTCATATGCTGACATACACACAACCCTAACCCCCCCCCCCCCCCCCCCCCCCCCCCCCCCCCCCCCCCCACCCCCCCCCCCCCACCCCCCCCCCCCCCCCCCC
>Ga0126342_10017750_pt1 | contig 12271 bp, 18 predicted proteins | sample Cyp1metagenome_FD_92528 | JGI IMG/M metagenome (GOLD analysis project Ga0126342, IMG submission 92528) | Coral microbial communities from Lord Howe Island, Old Settlement Bay, Australia - Cyphastrea 1 metagenome | ecosystem: Host-associated > Invertebrates > Cnidaria > Coral ... | reverse complement strand
GGGGGGGGGGGGGGGGGGGTCCCCCCCTTTCGCGTGAAAAATCACGTGATGTCCTTGAGCAGCCCCCGGAATACTTGCTAAAGCAAGAAGACTCCAGCTAGCTGACGCTAGCTTTCGTGATAAAGTTCTGTAATTTAGACGTATGTTCAGGTGATATGACAGTTTATGAATCATGATCAAGTATGAGATTATGAGAGTGCAATTCGGTGTCTGTCATCCAAGTGAGGTGCACTCAATGTTGAATCCGTTTTTCTTCAGTTTGCCAGTTTCACGTTGTTTCCCTTTAAGATGAAACTGTGAGGCTGTGCCTTGGTGGTAGCGTCAACAAGGTTGCGGCTGATGGTGAACCACAGCCACTCCCAGGCAGTCTCATGGGTCATGCTCCAGGTCTTTGGAAGCCTGGGAAGATCTGGGAAGGGGGGTGTTTCGGTTCAAACCTGTGATGCTCTCTTTTTGGCTTCAGTGAAGGGCACTGAAGAACCGAAAAAGAGGGCTTTAACAGGTAGAGTAGCGGAAATAGTAGTTAGGGAAGAGGGCAGGTAGCTTGGTAAAAACATGTACAAACATCTTTTTCTTTGGGGGCTCATGCGGAATCAAAACATATTAAAACTAAGAAAATGAATGCGAACGTGGGACTTAAAATTTGACAGCCAAGATTCAAGGATCGGAGGGCAGCAAGCATGACCGGCTTGAACTTGTCAAAATTGATGTCCTACGATCAGCGTTTGCTGTGAGACCTTACCACTCAAGCCGCTCAAAGTAGGCAATCTGCCTGGGCTTGCTGGCACACCTTGTCCAACTTTTTTGAACCAAGGATGCCTTTCATGTCTATATTGAGAACATTGACTATTCTTTTCAAAGGCGTTCTTGCATCCTTGTACGTCCTAGGTCTACAACTTCCGCCAAAAAGAAAAACCACGGGTGAAACGGAGGAAACATGGGGACGTGACATGACTCTTGGAAATGCATTTTCTGATTGAATAGCTTCAATATATATATATAATTATATATTTATGCTTCAATATCTTTTAATCTCTGATTATAAATATCTCTTGGGCAGGATCTCTGCGTCAAAGGCTCCATGCTACCTTAAACAATTCGATGCTTTCGAAAATTGCTTCCCAACTCTCTCGATGGTCGTCCTTGTAGCGGTTGTTCATGTTGATGGAAAGTAAGTCACACTCCTGTGAGGCGCAAATGCTTTGCAGATCATGATCATTATACAACATCCCTGCAATTCCATGTAACATCCGGTACATCTGCACCAGTGAACAGGCAGCTAGCAGGGCCAAACGATGTCAAATGCCAAGACAGGCTCACAACACAGCAGAAACTATTGAGAAAACTCCTCCAACAAACTCGCAGGCTTGGAAATCCGGTCCACCAATACCTTCAAGGTTGCAAGGAAAACTAGCAAGACACATACCAACACACATACCAACACATCAGTCAAACACATGCAAGCACATGCATCATTAGCAAATTCCTTCCTTTTTGGCCAAGTTACTGCAAACACTTCCAGCAGTTCTTGCATCCAACCTGCACAAGTCGTGTCTCCATGATTAGCATAGCACACGTGCAAGCAGGTCTTGGACAAACTTCTTCATGCAATGCAAATTCAAAATCAAGTTCATGACCGAGAATGAACCAACAACATCCCCAGGTCCCCAGATTCATGTCGCACGCCTCATTTGGCAATCAAGTATGATCAAATTAAATTAAATCGTTAAATCGTACTTTAAATTACTATACAATATAGATTGATTGAATGCATTCCGTGATTGATATTTCATGGTTGCATCGTGTCGCACTGTCATGACGCAAAATGAAAACCATCAACCTGCAGCGGCGTGGAAACTTCCAGACTCAATGGCCATTTCAGGTACCTAAACTGGTAGTACATGGTAGTACTGTGCCATATAAAGCCATATTTTGAGGCATATACCCCCACATAGCCCTCGCATGGACAGGGTCTGTGTCGGCCACGGTGAGTCGGATGGGGGTGTGTGTCAGACTCGGCTGGGTGTGCTGTGCGTGTTGGGCGGCGCCGTTGGCCGTGCCGGACGGCGCAAAGTGTCGTTACGTTCCGGACAGTGGTACGTGTCTCTGTCGGAGGCAGCCCCAGGCTAAGTTAGCAAACTAAGGCGTCGGCCGCAGGCTTGTGTCGGCCGCGAGGCTTCGGTGTCGGACGGCGGGGTGGGCAAATCGGGCGCTGCCAAAAAGGATGCGCCGCCCGCAATGACCCCGCGTCGTTTTACAATTTGTTCAGCAGCCCATTCTCAGTTTTCGCAACCGTTCCAGGGTTTTGTGACCTTCATTTCAATTGTTACACGCATGACTTTTGAATCGGTGAATTTACAGTGGTCGATTTTTTTCTGGTCACCATATCAAAAAACGAATTTGAACAGGTTCAGAGCGTTGCGTCAAGAACGCGTTAGAAGTTACTTGAAAAAGTTCAGTGTAGCACCAAGAACGTGCTAAATGTCACTTGAGAAAGTGCAGAGCGTAGCATCAAGAGCGTGGCAAAAGATACGTGATACTTGAACAAACTCACCCCAACCCCGTACCCACCCACCCCCCGACCCTCTCCCTCCCCCTCCCAAAAATAATCACATGGTCCTACAGTGACAATGTTGTGAAACGTGCAAAAGATCTTTCAACGTCATACAATCTCTGACACGCGCAAAACATCTTGCGACGTCATGAAACGTGCAAAACTTGTTGCAACGTTGCGTACGACATGAGAGAAGAAATAAGGTAATGTGCAACATGTTATGAGGATGCAAAACAGAGCAAACCGCCTAGGGTCCTTACAGGCGGCGTGAACAAAAATAAACAAAGAAAACCCAGGGCTAACTTAGCAAAAACAAAGGTCCGGGCGTCGAAAACATGCATGTCTGCATCGGTCGCGGGGAGGCTGTGGCGGACGAGGGAGGGTGTGTCGGCGAGTATATGACAGCTAAGGTAAGATTAATGGCGTAGCGTAGCAGGCGTAACATATCGTAACATCATCTATGCTGTGCTAGATGAACTAAAAATTCAGTACTGAGACGTGGGTAATGATAGACGAAGTTAACGTGGCGTAGTGTACCTTCATCTATGCCACAAGCAACCTACCACGAGTAATGATAAATAAAGTAACGTCACAGGCAAATGTTATTGAACGTTATTGCCCTCGCCACCACCCCCCCACCGCCCTCGAAACCCCCAAGAATCAAAAAAATACATAAACTATCATAAACTGAGCAGCAACTTCAAGTGAAATGGACCATCTACGTATGCAAGTGTTATTGAATGATATTGAATGTTATTGCCCCCTGTACCTCCCCCACCCCCTCCATCCCACCCCAAACCCCTGTGACGTTGCACCACCTACGTATGCGTTATTGAACGTTATTGCCCCCCCGATGACCCGCCCTCAGCCCCAAGCCATGTATTTAGCATCATCTAGATACGCGGATGTTATTGAACATTATTGCCCCCCCCACCTCCCCCTCCTCGCGCGTTCATTGTTTTCTGACTCGCGGGTTCCTGGTTGTCTGACTCGCGCCCTCCTGTTGTCTGACTCGCGCGTCGGTGTTACGTCTGACTCATGTTGTCTGGCTCGCAGCCCTGTTGTCTGACACGGTCTTCGCCCCCTCACATAGACCTTATATATGGTAAATGGTAGGTACCTCCAATTTAGGTTCCTGAAATGGCCACTGAAAGACTGCCGCATATACAGTGCTTCAGCACTGAGACAAAGGCAAAGGTCCAAAACTATAAACTCTTTTCTGAGGTTGGACCAATCTTATTGAATTTTGAAGTGAACACCTGAAGAGTGGCGGCCTGCTGAAACCATCATGGACATGAAACAATTGTTCAAACTGTCGCGTGCCTTCTGCTTCTTCGCCCATGATTCCCATGCTGAAGGCACACATTCCTTTAAAAGAATGGTTTTCATCGGTATCATGTTCCGCTGCGGCGTTGATCTGCTGCCAGTCTGCCTGCGAGAAAAATCAAACTTGTTTGGTGCAGTGGGGAAAAGGATGGACATGTAAAAAACGAAGGTCCTGTGGGGTGCTTGGCATTTCTTGTGCACAACCTGGATTTTTGTACGAATTTGTACGATGTGCATGGCGCCCTGGGCTTTACAAATGACGAGGCCTGAATGACCCTTCAGTCGCTCTCCGTAGGTTGTGTTGATATACCTGCAACAGGTCAGCAAGATGACATAGAATCACTGCAACCATGTTGTATCTTGATGCATATATGTGTTGATGAAACTCTTGTTGCATCTCTTGATGATGTACCTCTTGATGATGTATCTCTTGATGCATCTCTTGTTGTATTTTGTTACAACGTGTTGTACAACTTGGTGCAAAGTTGTCGGAAGTTGTGCAGCCTTGCTGTTCAACTCATTGCAGGCTGATGGCGCTGCATGTTTCGGGGCCTTCTCCATGTTCATGCGCACAGCGGCAAACAGCTCTCTACAAGCAAACACAACAAATTAAATAAAACAAATTGTTTAATGAATACATCAAGCAATGTTTGAACATGTTTTGAAATGTTTTTGAAATTGTTTGAGTGCATTTTTTTCGCATTTAACATCATTAAACGTTAAACTCATTAAATTAATCTTGAACATATGCACGCATAGTAAACAAAATACATCACTCAACACATCCAATTTTAGGCGCGTCTCGCTCAATGTCTTATTATGTCTTATGCTTCTTCCTGGCTCTGTCCCTGTGTTATGCTTTCTGACTTTGTTTCCCTTCGGTGTTGTGCACTTCAGGACTTTCCTTGGTCCAAGCATGTGCTCGCTTGTTTGCCTGCTTGCTCGCTTCAATCTAGTCCTTCCCTGCAACGTCCACAGCGTCCCCTGAAGTATCTTCCAGCACCGACCCCTGTTAATTCTCGTCATCTTCAATTCATTCTCTGGTAATCACATTCTGAATTTCCTCGTGCCATGGTCCCGTAGCGGCCTGAAACAACTTCCAGTGTAGGTGAGTAGCTTTCGCCATGCCAAATTGCTCCCTGCAGGAAGTTCCTTCACGTTTTGCTGCATGAGTTCCATAAACGCATCCATGACTCTGGTTACACGATCCAGAGTGATATCCAGTCCCAAATGCCTCATTGCCATGGCTGAAGGCCCTGAAGGCCCTGAAGGCCCTGAAGGCCGTGGCTGCGTGTTTGACATGATTTTACAATCTTTATGTTTTGACTGTTTTGACGTATGGAAACATACTGACATAATGTCACCACATGTCCCCTGAAACAATCCTGTCAGCCGGAGCCAACAGACATGCCAGAAGCAACCCCCCAGCCCGAACCTTCCTGAATATGTGTATCAAAGTTTGAGGTGCTCACCGAGTTTTTGCCCCTTTAAGCCAGCCTCTTTGAGTTATGAAATCATGTTCAGGTCTACATTTCCTCAAGTTTCTTCGAGTCAAGCGACTTGAATGCCATTGTCTCCACAAAGAGGCGCAACTCTTCGGGATCTTGGCTCTTGTGTCCTTAGTTGTTTTTTTCGAAACAAATCCATAACAATCAGCAACCCGACCCACAAGATGCAAAACAGGGGAAAGACAGGGATAAGACAGGAATGCCGCTGCCAAGTTGCTGTCGGGTCGGTTAAAGCCGGTGAACAATGCCAAGAGAACAAGAAACCTAAACAATAAAACGAACACAAAAAACAAAGAAACCACATGCCAGCTAAGTTTCCAAGCACCCTGAAACCGTTGAACAACGCTAACGACAACACCGCCCTCGGAGTCATGAAACTCTCCTGGCGTGGTTTCCATATGCTCTCCAGCATCTCTTGCTGCAACACTGGAAAAAATCGAACGCTTGGAGGACATTCAAAAAACATGAAACAAATCAGCCAAAAGGAAAAGAAAAGATATTGCACGAAACCTCATCAAGTCACATTTTGAAAAAATTAGGCCACACATTTTGACACTTGGAGGCAAGAACATGGGAAACTCTTCGGGAGAGGTGACAGTTGGCATCTGAAACAGTGCCACTTTGAACGCATGTTTTGCGTGATTTCCTGCATTGTTCATAAGTGCCATAGCTGTCATAGTTAATCATTCGCTTTATGACAAATATAAAACAGTGTTTTGGCGTAATTATTTTGATGCGTTGTGGAACCTTATGGAATCTCACAGTTCCTTGCGCACCTTGACAGCCATGAGTGACATTGTCTTGGCCCCATAGATCGCATCCCCAACACGGTCGCGGTCACCACCCAAGGCTGCCAACATGAGTTCAAAGGAACGACCAAGCGCAAAGAGTTCCGACTGCGTCCTCCATGGAGGCAGAACTGCGTTTCACCAGTGCTCATTAAACATGTGTTAACATGTGTTCATCAGATGAACTAATCCAATGCTTAAATTAGTAGTGAACAGCTCTAAATCTACCCTGAGAGCAAGTCTGATAGACGTGCTGTAAAACACACATGCAATAAGTACACGTGCGTGTGGGGATCTATCTACTTATCCACCTATCAGCTTATCAATCTATCAATTTATCAACCTACTAATCTATCAACCTATCAATCTATCAACCGATCAATCTATCAGCCTATCAAGTTATCAATCTATCAATCTATCAATCCATCCATCCTTCCATACATCTTTCTTCTCCTATCTACGAGTATGCATCTAATTCAATCAGATCGCATCTAGTTTTGTCTAATCTATCTAATTTAATCTGCGTAATTAATCCAATCTAACCTAGCTATAAAATGATATAAACCTGATGCAATCTGATCGAAATCTCCAATCGGATCTACCGAATCTATCTAATCTATCTAATCTATCAAACATATCTACTCTATCTAACCCATCTAACCTGTGTAACCGATCTAACCTATATACCTAATATGTTTGATCTATCTAATACTATCTAGGCTATCTATCTAATCTATCCAATTTATCCAATTTATCTAATCCAACGAATCCATCGAACCTATTAGAATCTATCCAATTTTATATCATTATAACCTACTCAAATGTAATCTAATCCAATCTGCAACCGCACCCAGAGTTCAGATTCTCAATCACTCTGGCAGAATTAGCACAACATGCGCAATATGAGTTTTTGACCATGGCAGCCCCAAAAGGTGAAGAATGGCGCCCATGGTTTTGCAATGCTTTGCAGACAGGGGTTCCAGCAGCCAGCTTCGAATTATTTAATTACATGGATCTACAGAAGCACATCAGGAAAATTTTCCAAGTAAAATATCACTTGGCGATGTTTGCCTGGAGGTCTATGCACAGTGAAATCTAGGACCCCCCACATCTGCAGCAGGTCCATGGCGACACCGAATTTATCTTGTGTGATGAGCAAGTTATTGGCAACCTCTGCCTCCACACCTGCAAGCAACGCTTCCAGTTGCAACTGATGTGACATCCCGGCGTTGCCGAATACTGCCCAGCAGTAAATCCAAGATCACATAGAAAAATGGGAGGATGATAAAAGGGCATGACCAATGCCACATCAAAGCACCAGCCAAGAAAACATGCTACAGAATGAGCTTGAGGCCCAAGCAAGAAACAACGCATCAGAAGTGGTAGGAAAAATACTTCCATGACGCAGCCACGGGACTGCTGGAAAATCGCAAAACATCATGTGTTCAATTTCCTTTTGGCAAGGCTTCGCATTGCACAGCAGATAAAAGCAGATATTTCTTACCTATGGCTGCCACTCTTGAAATAAGCATGGCTAGAAGCGAGAAATTCGCTTGATGATTCGATGTCCAATGTCTCTCTCTCTCTCTCTCACACACAAATTTGTACACGCCACATCTGGCCACACATTCATGCCCCGGATGCTGCATAGCATTGGGTTCGCCTTCAGGCATGTCAGGGGGATGGGATGAGTCCGTCAGCGCGTTTGAAGCACATTCTTCTTGCATCTCGATCAAGTCTGTCGTTTCAACTTCTTCCTCGTGCCCGACCTCCAAGCAATTCAGGCCGGCAAAACTTTTAGCACCCTGCTTGCATATATATAAGTATCGCAGCCAGCTTGCGCTTTAGCAGAATCAAACCGATAGAACCCACGAACCCAAGTGCACATCACGAGCTACTTCAAATTCCCTCCGGCCTGGGCGCTTTCGTGGGACTGAGACACCCGTGTAAAACACTCTTTGAAGCTGCTCTTCGGTCTGTGGGACATTCAGTTTGGGCACTTCTGTAAGACACTCCATGCAGACACTCTTCTGGGGCACTCTTGTCAAGACACTTTTCTGAGATACTTTTGCGAGACGCTCTTTGAAGACACGCTTTGTGGGACAATCTTGTAAGTCACGTTTGGATGAAGACTTTCGCTGGACACTTGTGCCAAGGCACTTTTGTCAGGATGCTTTTGTCAAGACTCAAGACAAACTTGTGAGACATCCTTGTCAAGACACTCTTTTGGGACAACCTTCTAAGGCAATTTTGAAAACACTCTTCCGGCACACTTTTGTGAAACACTTTTTGGGAGGCACTCCTCAGAGGCACTCTCGTAAGAAGGCACCCTTCTGAGACACTCTTGTGGGACGCAAGACAAGAAAAAAATTGGCTCGCTTCTCGACCGAGCTCTTGCTGGACTCTGCTGTGGCTGTTTTAGAGGACGCTGTCTTTTGAAGGACTCTTGCAGGATACCTGTACACGCGCGCTCGTAAGACACTCTTCTACGACACTCTTAGACACTCTCGCGCAGTTTCTTGTAAAGCACCTTGTAGGACACTTGCGTCAAAGATTAGTTGAAGGCACTTTTCAGGAGCACCCTTGTAAGAAACCACTCTTCTTAGTTGAATCCTGCTCCCACAGCCTTACAGGGAACAGTATCACTTGCCCCAAAGGTTCAACTGCGCAGCTCCTTTTCACGCGGTACTTGAGCCAAATATACAAGTCGCAAACGCAAAATGAACTGTGCTCCTTGGAAGACATCAACAGTGCAATATGCTAGGGCTATACATGAGAGGAAACTGTGTGGTTTCTCAACTCCCGCCTTTGCACTTGCATGTCGTGCCCTAATTTCAATTTCAGGACCACTTGCCCGTGCAAGAATGACAATTCCCCTGTAGTGTAACATCAGGTCAATTGCAACCGCTCGACTTGAAGTTGCTTGGGCGCTTCTTCCCATTGGACAGGTGGAAAAATCTTGGCCAACGGGTTTGCAATTTGCTGGTGGCATTGCAATATTCCAGATGCACTTCCTGATCCTTGGCTTCCACTATCGTCGAAACTGAAGTAATGTTCACTCAATCAACTCGGCCAGAAGGGCGCAATTTTACGCTGTACTTATTGTACCACCTTGGTGACGGCCTGATTGTGCTCTTCGAGCAGCTTCCCAATACTTCACTCCACACAGCATTAGCAACGATGCTATCTTGACATGGACGGCCAAAGTCCGAGCTTGATGCTTCAAGGTGGGCAAAGGCACGACACTGCTGTCATCCGTTGTCTTGCTAGGCATACAATTCCTCCGCTTCTTGACTGCTTGCAATCCACATTCGTCTTTGATCCATTCTGCATGCACCTTTTTTTGTCACGCATGCATGGTTGAAACATGACAAATCTGGAACATAGTTGAAAGCTTGTTTTGGGTGCCAAGCTTCAAGGATTGCTTGTGCAGAACTGCAGGGTATAAAACCCTGTCTGATCGGTTTGGCTCCCTTCTGCAGTTTCGTGTGCATGTGACTTGCCACACTGGAACTGCAAAAAGGTTTCGACAATCCTCTCATCGCATGTTGGCATCGCCCACATCTTCTTGATTGGCTGCTCTTTGCCTCCCAACATTCACCCGTGAAGGTAAACCCTACGGCAGCGTTTTTTTGCTCCTCTTGGAAGATCCTGAATTGGCTGGCCACTCGATTGCTATGCTACCTCCCTTGTCGAGGATCTTTTCTGCGAATTTAGCCACATTTCCACAGTCGCATCGATTTCTTTCTGCTTTCTTGCCGTTTCTTTTGAAAATCTTTTCCGTGCCTATGGATATTCATATGTTGCCAAGGGGTGTAGTCGGCACAGGGAAGATTAATTTATCCATCTGCACCAAGACGCAAACCGACTTTTTGCAACACTTGTTCAACTTGTTCTTCTATCTTCCAAGTTGATGGTGCGTCGCGAAAGTCGACTGCATTCAACCCCAATGCCTTCTCCGGCATGTCCCAAAGCGGATTCTTCTGAACAGGCGTATTCAAAAATGGTATGAAAACCTGTCAAAGAGTTTACCCCACGAAACTTGGGCCGATTGGCATTGCTTTGGTTGAAGGCTTCGTCAATATGATCTGCACAATGCCGTGATAGGCCCGTGGCCTTCCGTAGTTAAATCAACCCTTGGACGGCTTAAGCAGTCAATGCACAATGGAACATCACCAACGACCAAAAAAGAAGGAATCACCAAACCTGCAAGTATGGCCTGAAACCTGTCCATGTTGCAAGTGACTCCAGCTGAGGCAGCGCCCGCCCACACACAGCTTCAGCACAAGAAAGGGGTGAGCCCAGACAGCGGGCAGTAGTGTAACCAATCGGCCGACTTGTCCAAAAGGGCCAACTGCTTCACCACACGCAAACGAAGTATCATTATTTAAAAACATCGCTTAAGGAGCCGCGTTGGAAAGGAAATGCAGCGTGGAGCAAACAAAGGTCCCAGACCCCCAGAGATAAACGAGGAACCTTCGCTACGCATTCAGGAACACCAAAGAAAACAAAGAGAACATCTTGATACCAAAAACTTGCCCAAGCGTCTTCCACGTTGGCGTTGTTCTCTGGCATGTCTGCTTCTTCTCGTTGACGAGGCTTGCGAGATTTGACAATGAGAACACGTACGGCACTTCACTTCAAATAAGACGCGACGAAAACGTCTTGAGGTGAAAAAAAGGCAATTGAAGGGAAGGCGCGCATTGGCAAAGACCATCCCGCGTTTCATTCTTAACGTGCGAACCCCAAATAGGATAAATAGGTACACCAATCGGGGCCCTACAATGATTGTCATGGCGCCAAAACTGACTGTTTGATAAACATGGACATTCGACGCCCCTTAATTTACAGGTTGCAAGCCTTACCAGCCCAACGCTTCTGCAAATGGCCCCGCGTCGCCAAACAAACCAACACAATTCAAGAAAAGGACTCAGCGCTCGGCTGGTGGCAGCCTTACCGTTTTCAAAATCAGAACCTTGACGCAACTGTAGCATCTTTCATCAGCAAGCATTCTGCGCCCTAAGGGCGCATCCCTTTCAAGTGGCTTAAGTCGGTGCAACAAGTGATGACCCTATAAGGGTCTACAAGTGCATCGCAAGGTGAGACATCCAAGACGGGCTGATCTGTAAAACCTGGCACTCAGGGACTGGCGCAAAATACAGCTTCAGCTACTTCAAATTTCCAAATTCAATGGCCAAATTTAAAACATTCCGCTCCAGCTACTTCAAAAATTCTATGGCTACAGTTTACCTTTTGCTTAAACGCTTCCAACTTTGCCGCCTTGCCAGCTTAAAACATCACAAGTCTAATTCTACCAACGCTGTTTCGTCACAGGGCCACTGAGACATTGTCAGGGTTCTCCGCTTCATGGTTCCGCTTCATCTTATGCCTAATCTGCTCCAAACGCGCTTTCACCGAAGCCAGCTCCTGACGGTCAAACTGACAGAAACCAAGCCTGTTCGCATTTGAACAAAGGTTACGCTACTGGCAGGCAAGGGGGGAACCACTGGCAACGGCCGGACAGAAACCATTTCGAACTGCCAATGTCTGAATAGCAACTGTATGTAAAACATCTTAGACTCTTAGACTATTGCATGTCAACCGAGGCCTTGCCAACGTCCCGGATTGCCGATCGAGTGAGCCTCGACATGACAAAGCACACTGCTGCACCAGCGTCCGACTAGCTAAGGACCGTGATTCTTCATGCAAGCATAACCATTCGCAGCGCGGTTCGGTTTCATTAACGCGATGTGATGCGCTCGGTTGCAAACCGGGGAACTTGTTCTCATAGCTCATTTTTGCCACCTGGGTTTGATTGGAACAAAATGCTCATGCCATGAAACGTGGGTAGGATCGAATGGACCCTCCTACTTGCCCGCGAGCCTGCAAGCTCTTGGCTGGGCCGCGCAATTGCATACAACCATTCACGAACTCGTCAATATCGAGAAGGCCAGTCAGCAGCAGCATAGACAACGGCAGCGGCCACTCGGCGCAGCAAAGCCGCACCATTCCGCTGCACCACGCAGCAGAGGGCCCACCACCCGCAAAGCACTGCCACCTTAGTTGCCACCGTACCTGCACCTCAGGAGCAGGTC
>Ga0126342_10017749_pt1 | contig 12271 bp, 12 predicted proteins | sample Cyp1metagenome_FD_92528 | JGI IMG/M metagenome (GOLD analysis project Ga0126342, IMG submission 92528) | Coral microbial communities from Lord Howe Island, Old Settlement Bay, Australia - Cyphastrea 1 metagenome | ecosystem: Host-associated > Invertebrates > Cnidaria > Coral ... | reverse complement strand
GCAGACCGAAGGGCATCGACGAAGCCACAGGATGCTGTTGCAGCCAAGGAGGTAGCAGATGTGAAGGGTTCTGCAAGCGCACCGGCAGAGCGAAGGGCATCGACGAAGCCACAAGATGCTTTTGCAGCCAAGGAGGCGGCAGATGTGAAGGGTTCTGCAAGCGCACCGGCAGAGCGAAGGGCATCGACGAAGTCTCAGGATGCTGCTGCAGCCAAGGAGGCGGCAGATGTGAAGGGTTCTGCGAGTGCACCGGCAGAGCGAAGAACTTCGTCGAAGCCACAGGATGCTGTTGCAGCCAAGGAGGTAGCAGATGTGAAGGGCTCTGCAAGTGCACCGGCAGAGCGAAGGGCATCGACGAAGTCTCAGGATGCTGCTGCAGCCAAGGAGGCATCACGTTTTCTGTTGTTTGCCGAGCAATGCCGAGGTTTGATTTGCTTAGGTTTTGGATTCTTGATATTCTTGTCATAGGAGCTACTGGTAGTGTGGAACATGTTTCAAATTTCCAGAATAGGGATTGTGAAAGACAGATTTAATTAGGTGACTTTGCGATACTTTGCGTTACTTTAGACTTTGATGTCTTTAAATTTTCCATTGTGTTTTTGTCAATTTCGTATTGTATTCAACAATAGATTTCAATATTTTTTCAATGTGTTAGTATTTCTGTCTTTCCCTCTTGCCCTCTTTTGAACGAACACAGTGGAAAAGCGCAACACAGGCCAAAAGCGCAGAAAGAAAAGAGGAAGAGGAACTTCGAAGCCTTCTCTTTGCTGCACCTTGGTGGCTTCATTATGTTGAGGATCTGCGGGGACTGGACCATGTGGGTGACTGTTGTCCAATGATGATAGCCATAGCCAGCTCCCCCTACACATTTCTTTTCTCGGTGAGACCCCGAGCCAAGGCGGAGCAGAAGCTGAAAACTTGCAAGGGCCCCAGCTATGGCAGCTATGGCAGCTATGGCAGCTATGGTAGCTATGGTAGCTATGGTAGCTATGGTAGCTATGGTAGCTATGAAACTGTTGGCAGTTCCGTGCCAAGGCCAAGAGGAGTTGGAGGTGGAGCAACAGGAGCGGAGGGATGCAGGGGCCCTGCAGGGGTCATATGAACGATATGAATTTCTGCTTGGTTGTCTCATGTTGTCGTTTCTTTGATTTTCTTTCGGGGTGTATGTGTGTGTAGTCTGCCTAGTCGTATATTTTTCAATGTTTGATAAGTTTGATATGTTTGTCACACATCTGTTTAGCAGTTTTTTGTCGCTCGAGGCAGCAATTGGTGACTCACTTCGGTATTAAGAGGGAAGTGTTTGACAGTACTGGTGGCGACACGCATCAGAACTATTCAGAACTCATCATTCAGTGTTTCTGGCACCGGTCTTTGAACATGTTTGGACGACTTTTACTTTGTGTATAGGTGGGCTAGTGAACTTGTGATCAATGTGTGGCTCTTCACTGGCATGGTAGCCTTGAGGATGAGGACTGATCGAAAAGCAATAGTCCCTTCTTTGACAGCCCCTTGTGATGTCCATGATCAAGAAAACATGCGAATGCAGATGTAGGCAAACACTTTATATTATTTTAGGATATTTTAGGAGTTTCATTTGGCACACGTTTTCCCTTCGTGCTATCATTGATCTCCAAGGGTAGCTCCACGTGACTTTCGCTTTGCAACATAAATTGCAGTGAATGACCAGGTTCGTGCAGCCAAGCTATTCACGTTTGCAACACCATCACTTCGCCGTGTAGTCGGTGTAGTCATCCAGGATGTAGAGTTCTTCCATTTTACCCAGGTGAGTAGTAGGCAAATAGCTCCAGAAATTTGGAACCAATTTGTCCAAAAGAGCCGGTAAGCCACTCGATGTTTGCCGTGTAACACATTGTCAATCACGCAATGTTGAGCGTCAATCATATTTTTGAATCCCGCACCACAACAGTCTCATACGCACCTCCAAAAGTTCACGTCAATTTCCCATAACATCCATTTGTTGCGTGTTTTCACGAATTTAAAACGTTAGTTATATATATCCTATGATATTCCTCTGATACTCCAATCTGCCAAGGGAAAATCACCAAACATACAGCTAGTTTTCCCGTGTTTTCCCATCAAAATCTTCATGTGAAGGGCTCACAGCAGTAATGTAGGCTGCCTAATAATAACCCCCCCTAAATTTTTGACAATTTTCCTTTTTTTTAGGGGGGTCAGCATTCCAATAGTAAATTCCTGGAACCCTATGGCTGGGCTCTTCTTGGAATCTGTCTGGTTCTCGAATTTGATAACGTATGCAAATAAGAGGTTTTTTTTCACCATCATTTTTCCACCAAAAACCCATCATTTGTCCCCCATGTGTCCCCCATATGTTTTCCCATCATTTTCCACCATGTTTTCCGATGCATGACCGACGAGGCGGCTTCCGACGAGTCCATCCTGGTGGCCTCCCTGCTGGCGCAGCTCACGGCGGAGAAGCGACGGCAAAGCGCCGTGGAGAGCGAGGCGGCCTGCGAGGGAAGTTGCCACAGGGGTTTGCTACAGGGAATGGTCCCTTAAGCAATAGTTACCCTCTGGTAAACTAACATAACTATGGAAAATCACCATGTTTAATGGGAAAATCCACTATAAATGGCCATTTTCAATAGCTATGTTAAATTACCAGAGGGTATAACACTTTTATAACAACCTAACATTATGATAACCCCCTAATTAAGCAATGATTTTTTTAAAGGAATTGTGATAATTGGGGGAGAAAAAAAACCTATGGGGTTATAATGTATTAGGGGGTTATCAGAATTAGGGGAGTATAATTAGGGGATTAACTGATTGATGATGATGGATTTTATGATTATAGTGGGGATAAAGTCCAGAAATATGGGGATATGAAGGATAAATGATTATTTATTGATGATTATATAGGGGATTTCCATGGATTTCCTCCCAACCAATGATTATAGGGGATTATATATCATAACATACTATTACACATAGGGGAATTTATGTAATCCCAATGTATGTGTGGTTGTAATATATTTCATATTTATTCACGAATACACCAATGGTACAATATGATATCTGATAGATAATATACACCAACGAATACATCGGGGATTGTCCTAGTCATTACTCATCAATTAGGGGAATCCTTATTAACCATCCAGTATAAAGGGACAACAGAGGGTTTTGAACACTGCTCATGTGGTAGTGGTAAACCCAAATGCCACAAACATTACTTTGGTGATGACCATAGTTATTTAATAGCATTTATAGTAGGGGTTTGACTCTGACGTGTTATTAAAGTATCAACATATGTGGAAAACAAAGTGGATGTAATTGATAAATGATGGTTGACTGATAGCTAAATGATGCGGTAAACATTGAAAAAACCAGCTGCCATCAACAACTATCAGCACCATTTGGATCCATTCGGGGATGGTTTGATAGCCCAAGCATTGATCGTAATAGGAGGGGGACGGTTGGACGAGTTGGGTTTGCCACATGATAGGCATTTAATAATATTTAATATAGGGTTTCAATCATCAACATATGGGGAAAAGGGGAAAAGGATGGAAAAGGGGAATGGGTCATGTTCACCTGCTATATTTGGGGTATAACGAGACTTCTTAATTAATAAATGATTTTTGGGAAGAATGATAGGGATGCAATGGGATATAGAACATGATATAACCAATTTGATATGATGGGTGTGTCTAAACATGGGGTAAAACCAACTATCGTATTTTGATTGGGAACTGATGACTGACAAACCACAGGATTCGAGGGTACCAGGGTACCATATTTTCAAACCCACGTCCATCTTGGACCCACGGGTCCTATTCAGGCGCACACACGTCAGCTTGAGATAGAGCGAGCAGAGGCCGAAACTCGATACTTGGCCCACTTGGTTTATCTTGGTGCCACATGGTTCCACCAAGGCGCAGCAACACCAATAGCCATAGCATGCCATAGCTCCATGACCTCGCCTGCCTTGAGGAACACAACTGGAGGCGGCTAAGCAGTTGAGATTGGAAGCATTCACTGCGGCACAAGAAGCACATCATTTGAAGTCCACTGGCCAGCAACGGTGTCGTGTCAACGGGGTACTGGGTCCTTTGAAATATGCCAATGCACATAAAAGAGATATAAAGAGCACTCGCAAGAATTTCAAACGAAATCATGAAAGCGGAAACACGTTGATATGAATAATTACGCATTTGATATTGACATTATATTTTGGCCAATGGGAAGCCAATTAATTATGTTGAATTCAAATTGTTCGAGCAAATTGAGACTGGGACTGGATGCAGTACATTACTGTACCTGCTGCATTCGGAACTTTCATCATTTCATCATTTTCAAAACATGTATTTTCGGTATATACATTCAACCTGTTTTGCCGCTGTTCTTGAATCCTCTTCGCCTAGGACAGAGTCCTCCGAAGCAGCCTATGTTCTCAGCGAGTGCAAGGTGTGATGGTCGGGTAGTCTAGCTGTGTGTTCACCATCATCGGGAATGTCTAGCTGTGTACCTTCTGGTAAACTAACATAGCTATGGAAAATCACCATTTTTAATGGGTAAATCCACTATAAATGGCCATTAGCTATGTTAGTGTACCAGAGGGTAATCCATTCTGTTTTGTCGGAGCAAATGGTGCAATGTTTGTGAAATTTTGGAACCTGGTTCCAGGCAGCACTGGAACGACATGATGCGGAAGAGAAACGCGACTCGGAGTTGGCTGAGGAGAACAAGGAGTTGGAAGCAGCTCTGAAAGTCGTGCCTGGGCATGGCAAGGCTGGTGGAATGTCGGCGAATCCAAGATGGTAAGCCCTATAGAGATGGTTTTGAATGGAGAAAGCATCCAAAACTTGGTGATTTTCCATACTTGATTACCAGAGGGTATGTCAGACGCGCGCTAGAAAGAAAGTACTCAGGAAGCTGCGATTGTTGAAGAGCTTCGTGATTTGTGCTCCTCCGAGTCCAAGTGCTACACAGTGGCTATGAGTGCCGCTTGGAATGAGAAGACTTTGTTGCAGAAACTCAGGATTTTTAATAACACGTGCTGCCAGTGCAGTATTTTTGCTGCATTGTGGTGTGTTGATAGACAAACAGGTACCTGATTGCATCATTTGATTCGCAAGTCCCGGTATGTGCGTGTGATTCACTTTATTTCTTGTACTGGTAAAATTTCATACCATATTTGGATATATTTGGGTGATGTATATATGCCACATGTTGAATTGAATCGTGCAGTTTCTGAATATTGCCACTAATCTTGAAATGGACAACCTCAAGAAAAAGCTTCAAGGAACCACTGAAAAAGATATGAACAGACCATCACATCCTTCAGAATCTTCAGACAAATCCATGAACATCACTGCACCTACAAAATCTATGAACATCCTGAGGACATCCTGGTTAAACATCGATTGATTGCAAGCTCCGTGATGCCCCAAGGAGTGCGACGCCTTAAGACGGGAACTTCATGATCTCACCCGTCTCGCCTTGCCATCGCCGGCGACTGCAGTTCAGCAAGGACAGGGCGGTCTGGATTCTGGTGCCCAGGTGCCTATCAATTATACGAATGTATGAATTTGAATAATATTGTACCGTATGTTTATCATATTAATTATATCATATTATATCTAATTGATATGCATATATATATATAGAGTATACATTGCATTTACAGTATAATTAGATATGTTAATTGTTTTTGGTCTACCTGAGTTTGAAGCATACCCAAACTCTTCCCAGGTATTCCGAAGTCCAATTGCCATTTCCGTGCTGTCTCCGGCCAGAGCCTGAATGCTTCAAAGGATATCCCAGAGCCAGAGGGAGCAGCGCTGAAGCCAATGGCACTCCCAGAAGATCTGCAGCAAAATAAGATCCAATGACCGCTGTCGCAGTTCGCATCTTGGTAGCAAAGTTGCTGATGGCCTACGGTAGCTCACTGCAGATATCAAGTTTGATGCCACAAAAAGAATATCAACTTCAGACTTTCACTTTGCCAAAAAATAACTCATTTGTGACGGGTGACCGTTGGAGCTTGGAGTTGCCCATGCTCAGGTCCAGTTCATGGCCGGCTTCATGGTCTCCCAAGCAGCCTCCAAGCTTTATGCCAGCTCCCATCCGCCCTCGGTCCCAAGGACAATGAGCGCCCACGCCAGACTGAGATGCGCCTGGCTCCAAAGTGGCCGCCAGGTGAGCTGTTCATCCACGAGGAAAAGACTTTCAGTGCGGGCAGCTACTACCAGATCTACCAGAACTTTACCACCCAACCCCTCCAGAATTAAAAGGTGCCCCAGTGACCACCAGTGACCCACAATTTTGTCAGGTTGAAGCAGCTTTGTGTGCAAGCCTCCGGTGCGGAGTTCTTCTTGCGAGAGCCCGTTTTGGAGATGCTTGACCGTGGAGAAAGCTTGGCTGGGACAAAGGATGTAATCAGGCGATTCTAAGTGCAAGTCGCCCACGAAACAGATGTGATATGATTCACTTATGATATGATATGAATATGTGATAATATGATACAATATGTGTATAATTGTGTATATACCAATATAGATGAATAAAAGATCAACAAATAAGAGCACACACACACATACACATGCATCTAGTGCGTGTTGTGTGATATGTGTGATATGTGTGCAAGTGCTTCAACGGTTTGCTCGATATTCACTTCCCCGTCCTCAACCTCAATTTCCCCAAAAGATGGCTAACACTTAGAAGAAGAGTCTATGCGATCCGAGACCAGCCACAAGTCCAAAATGCAAGAATTTGATGTGCAACATTTGACCATATTTGACCTCGAGTCCCAGACATTTCAGACAGCATTTCACAGCTGCTAACTGCAGCGATGGTCGATGGGTCTCCTGCAGTCATCCCAAAATCATCCAAAATCATTCAGAATCAGTGGCTTCATGTGGTTTCAAATTCATATAAATCTACCACAGAGAATGATGTAAACATATTTTTTTTTCATTCTGGAATCATTGAGATCCCAGGCGCCAGAGCAGCCTTGGGGAGGCACATACGCAGCTTGTGCTGACCATCTTCCATTCGACTGGGTGCCCTCCGCGCTGGCTCAACGGAGCGCGCAGGTCACGGGAATTCACGGGTTTTTTCAGCCAGTTCCAGGTCGGTGATCCCCCCAATATTGATGGTCCATGGGGGATCTTAACCACATTTGGGTATGGATCAATACCTATTAATATCTATTAATATAATTTTTAGTGGGATGAACATCCATTTACCAGCTATTTTGATGTTCACCAGGGGTACAAGGTTTTGACACACTGCCATTTAACCACCAACAACCACAATTTCTAGAGGTGAATCTTAACCATCTGCAGTACTTCTTGTGGGTTGCCGTCTCGGTGGGCGGAGATTGATCAAATCCCCATGGCATCTACCATGCTTCAACTGATTTAAGCCAGGTGGTCTTTGGACCAGCTTGACACAGCAGCTGCAGAGGAGTGCTGACGCACGTGTCACGTTCGTGTGGGAAAAACAGCATATGAAAGACCCCCCATCAGTGTTTCTAAGTTGTTGTTCGGATTGGCATCTACTCTTTTATGTTAGATTCTTCCCTTTCAGGCTTTCGGCAGTAGTGGGGCTTAGAACTTATCGAAGGACAACTCGTCCCAAACTTGATTTGGCATTGATTTGGCCAGGTGTTTTTTTGTTTTTGTTTTTTTCATCTTGTTTCAATGACTCAATGACCTTTTCGGGGAAGGGACCAGGGACACCTGGCCATACCTGGCCCCATCCACGGTCAGGATGAGGAGATTGCATCTCGGACTGCTGCTGGCGTTGTAGCAGCCACGTCAATCTCGGCCTGGTGCAGTGCCCAGCTGCAGGTCTGTTGCGGGATGGCTTTTCGAGAATCTGGAGAAATGTGCAGAATTCTATATGTCCATCTATGGTCTATGTACCTAATTATATATCAAATATCTATAATTATTATATATAATTCTAATTATTTTATATATTATAAAATATTATGATTGCATTATAAATATTATGATTGTATTATATTATGATTATGATTTATGCCTACGTCTCTACTGTGTCTATATGTGAATCTATATCCATCTCATATAGTATATCTTTACTACGCAAATATAGTCAACCCCTAACCCCGGCTTAATGATCTTGGTTGATCATGTTGAAACATCACAAGGGGCCCAAGGAACCCACCTTATAAAGGTTTAAGGGAAATTTTTCCGGAAACCTACGTGTTTGGATAATTATGTTGGATGGTGTGAAACAGGGTGAAACTCGGGTGGTTTCACCATGGCAGTCCCAACAGGTAAGTGGGCGCCTGTGTGGCGTTTGGAAGCGAGTTCTTGGGGCGGAGGCGCGCAAAAGGTGGTGGTTTGATGAGTTTGGTGACCCATCTGGCTTTTGTCTACCATGTACCCTCTGGTAAACTAACATAACTATGGAAAATCACAATTTTTAATGGGAAAACTCACTATTTAAATGGCCATTTTCAATAATTAGCTATGTTAAATTACCAGAGGGTATCGTTTTTTTTTAAAAAAAAATATTTAGTTGCAAACTGAAACATAGAATGACCTTTTGGAAACCCAACCGGCCCACTTCACACATAGAATGCTGCGAAAAAATTGACAAATAGAATGAATTCAAGGGTCTTGGGGGTAGGTTTGTATGAGTTTCGCTGATTTCCACGTGAATTATGCCTTCCTTGACGATCTGGAGTTCCCTCTTCTCTTATCCTATTCTCTTTCTTGTCCTGTCCTTTTATGATATTCCTTTCCTTTCCTTTCCTTTCCTTTCCTTTCCTTCTATGTCTTTTTTGCCCATTGATCTAAATCTGCTGTATTCTGCTGTAGTTTCCATGGGCATTCTAGGTGTGTGGTTTCCCCACTATAGCCACATGTTTGTGACCTGCAGGGGAACCTGTTCCCTTTTCTCTTGTCCTCCTCCCTTTTCTTGTCCTTTCCTATGATGTTCCTTTCCTTTTCTTTTCTTTCCTTTTCTTCTATGCCTTTTTTGCCCATTGATCCATATCTGATGTAGTTTCCATGGGCATTCTATGTGTGTTTTTCTGAACTATAGCCACGTGTTTGTGGCCTGCAGGGCAATCTGGAGTTCCCTCTTCTCTTATCCTCTTCTCTTTTCTTGTCCTGTCCTTTTATGATATTCCTTTCCTTTCCTTTCCTTTCCTTTCCTTTCCTTCTATGTATTTTTTGCCCATTGATCTATATCTTCTGTAGTTTTCATCGACATTCTATGTGTGTTTTTCTCCACTATAGCCACATGTTTCTACCCTGCGGGGGAACCTGGGTCTCCTTTTCTAGCAGTTTCTTCCCGTTCTCTTGCCCCTTCGTTCTATAAGTTTCATTTCCCGTTTCTTTTTTTCTAACTGGAGGATTGTTCCTGTATATTTTTGAAGGGAGAAAACACGCTTTTTTTGGTTTTGGACAGACTTGTAAGACAGGGGGCATATTATGTGTAATATTCATATTAACAACACATATTGGCTGACTGACACTTACCTTTTTTGCTTGCAAGGTTGGGATATATATATATATATAGTCGGTGACTGAAACCCATATATCATAAATTAGCTGTTCGCACCTCATTCTATGTTACACGTCATTCTATGTGTTCCTGGTGCAATTTTGGAAAAAATCACCTGATTCTATGTTTCAGATCGTAAGTGTATATATACATATATATATAATATTATATATATAAATTATCGATAAGTATCGGAGATGATTATACGGTAACGACATTTAAATATGTGGAGGGCGGGCCAGACCGCGAGGCCCGGGAGGTAGTATGAAATACCAGTTCGTATATTTAAATGTAGTTACCGTATTATATCCGTATTATCATTATCAGATATGTATAGATATATATGTTATCAATGATGTCTCGCTAAGATGCATCTTGTATTTTTATTTGGTTTGCGTTGCTTTTCTGTGTGCATTTTCCTGCTGGGTGTAAGTTGATGTTCCCTGAGTTTTCTGCCAAAGGTGGAAGCCAGTAGCAATGAACTTCGACCCATTTTTCTGGTGACTTGGTCGCGCGAATCGGGTGGAGGAAGCTGCCCTCCTCATTCCGATAGATCGAAACATGGCCCCACAGATGATCTTTTCTGTCAGATCGGGTGATTTTCCAGGTTCTTGTTAGTGGATGGATGATATGGATGTGGATGGTAGGGTGGTTTCTCGGTTCAACAAGAACAACAGTGGCATGATGAGTGTTGGGGGCGTCTCATCATGCCACATTCTTCACTGCAAGAGCTTTAGTTGGGTATTCCGAAGAGAGACATCCTGGAGCATCCTTTTCCGAGAATTTTCTAGCATTTCTTGCTTTCTAGGAAAGCTCAGAATTTCAGGAATTTCAACGAATTTATCAGTGACCTATGCATTTGTCATACGTTTTGCAGTCAATGATGTGATCAGGTGGGTTCTAGAACATTCGATTGTATGACTTTTCGAGATTTGTGGGAGTTCTTCCGCTTTTTGCGGAAGTCTTGTGGGTAATTCTTGACGTTTTTGAAGGTCAAAAACTGAAACCTAGAATTCGGTGAAATTCCTGGGATTTGGAAATTCCAGGAGATGCCCAAAGTAGAATCTTGCGATGCATCAAGATGCATCAATCCCAAAATCTTGAGGATTCCTCTGGATATTTCGCCAGGTTTGGAAGGTTGAAGCACGATTCGTGCCCCTTAAATATGTCGCAGGTCCACGACCGTTCCAGCCACGCAGAGCGTGGCGTGCTCCTGCAGCTTCTGGACCTGGTGAATGAAAAGTGGAGCTGTGAGCATCTGGGAGTTGTGGAGCTTCCCCCAAACTTTCCAACACGCAGCTTCCGATGATTTGTTACATGAGGATGGAGCCCATGGTCCATTGATGTGTTAGCTATTATTAGCTCTTAAGCATGGTGATTTTCCATAGATGAGATATTTTATTGAATGACCAGAGGTTATTATGGTTTTTTACCCATGCCCACATGTAGTTTTTGTCAAACCACTTGTGGACAGAAGTAATGTTCCTCTTCAAATGGTTCGGAAAAGTCTCAACAGAGGCTTTCCCATTGGCAAGTGGTGGGATTCCATTGACTTTTAGTGATTTGTGCAGATGTCCATTGCCACGTCAAACTCTTTCCGGGTGATTTCCGCAGGCACATGCTGCGGCTTTAAAGCTTGAAGTGGAGGAAGTCACAGAGGCATTGGAGGCGTGGATATTGGGACCATCCAACCATTCATAGACCCAGCTTTTTCTTTATTTTGGGATGTTGTACCCTCAACAGAAGATAGACACATATAGAAACACATAGAAACCTAAAATCCAACTGAAGAGGTGGTCACTTTCCTATGTTTTTTCATTCTTTCTTGGGGTTGCTAGGGTCAAAAAATTGTCCCAACTCATGTGATCTGCGCATCTGCGGCTTGTCATGGCTCCCAGGCGGCCCAACAGGAAGCCACGTCAAGGGACCTGTGGGATGACGACTGGGGATGGCTGGGCATGGTCATGTCATGTCATGTCTCATAGGCCTGAGATGGCTTGAGGATGCTTGAGGGGCATTGCCAGGATTGGAATGGTTCGGACATGTACCGTCTGTAAAGACATGATTCATATTTTCCTTCTCAACATGTTCATATCAATTGGCCACTTCTTGGATTCGATTTTAACCTTAACCGCCAGTGGTTGGAATCCAGTTAAAAGATGTTATAAGATTGGTTGAAGGAATGCCCAAGTACCGCTGCCAGCCAGCTACTGTCAAGATCTCATATGCTATGCACACGTGTAGGAACGTACTACCCATACAGTACCATGCACTATCTACATGGTACCTCTATAACACCCCACCCATCCCACGGTCCCACATGACACGGTGTGTAAACTATATCCTACATAGTGACATAGAGCCTCCTACATACAGCCTACATACAGAACCATGAGCATCACGGGGCTTCTGGCCTGGGCCATATATACACCCGATTTTAGGCACCCCTCAACTACCTGTTTCCAGCATTTCTCCAGCAATTCTTGAGGCTCTGGAAACAACGCGCCGAGGTCATGCTGGGTCTGTGACTCAGTTTTTTTTGAGTCACTGGCAAGCCTTTCAATCCCATGGCAAGCCTTTCAATCCCGTATCTTATTTGATTCATTTTGATTCTAGTATATTATCAATGGGAATTCCAGGATCCTAAAATGGAGGTACTGTACCATATAAGGCCATATTTTGGGGGTATATTCCCTTACATAGGCCTTACATAGGCCTTATATATGGTAGGTACCTCCAATTT
>Ga0126342_10017748_pt1 | contig 12272 bp, 4 predicted proteins | sample Cyp1metagenome_FD_92528 | JGI IMG/M metagenome (GOLD analysis project Ga0126342, IMG submission 92528) | Coral microbial communities from Lord Howe Island, Old Settlement Bay, Australia - Cyphastrea 1 metagenome | ecosystem: Host-associated > Invertebrates > Cnidaria > Coral ... | reverse complement strand
TGCTGTGTCAACACATCCAAGCTGCATATGCACTTAGAATGCAACTATTTTATATGTACATTTTTTCTTATATAGTACATACAGTTATGGAATGGGTTGCATGTAAGTCACCTATGCCCTTACTGGCACAAGTTTTGTACATTTTTTCCTGCGTATGCAATGGGAATCTTCCAGGTTTTAATGCAGTAACAGCTCTTTGCTTAAAATATTGGTTCATCACAAGAGTTCGCAAATTCCAAGGGCACTTCCATTTCCCCCTTGCTTCAGAAAAGGCGTTTCCAGCATATTCCATGGTAATTTGCTGTGTCACTGCAAATATAACGGCATACATTTTAGAATCATAAATGTACTCATGGTTGTGGGTAAAACTTTAAATATGCAAGTATAAGTTTATCATGGTATCCAAAAGGGCACACAACCAAGTAAAAGAGACACCTATGCAACCTTACCAAACAATTGTCAGTATCTATAGAATGGCAGCCTTGTTTTGTGCATCGATGCAGCAAGTTACCATGAAGTATGCCAAAAACATATTACAACTACTTGAGCAGGGACAGTAGATTGGAATCTGCACTTTCCTTTGCTAAAAGAGTTCCATTGGAACTGTCGTGTCAACCAAAAGGCGACCTGGCAGTCCAATAGCAAAAACCACCAATGCAAATACCAAGTGCTATGTATATATATATATACGTATATATATACACCGTCTTTGCAATAGCTGTATACCTAGAAAGTACCTATATTTTAATATACATATATACACATGAAGTACCAACTGACATCATGAATCTAGCTGTATACCTAGGTAGTACCAATTGACAAATCCTATGAACTAATTTAATAAATATCACATTAAAAGTATGCAGTAAATGACAAAAAAACACAAAACATATGAAAAGACAGAGAAAAACACTGAAAAATACGGGCCCTCACAACGTCCCACTCTCTTATTAATAGTTCTATATATATATATATATCACATTCTATCAATATCCCGTTACAGTTGTTGACAGTTGTACATATCCTATGATTAATGATTGGTTGCTCAAAACCCCTGGCCCCTGTCTGTTGATGATGATTTCTGGGATTACCCTATACCCAACATACAATGGGGGTTATCTTAATCCATGAACTGGGAATCCCAATAGAAACCGGGGCGGTATATAGGGGAAAAAATGCCGGTTGTGAACATTGCCCACATATTGAATATTTATCATTCATGATCGTATATCCCATCATTTATGTTCCTAGTCTCTTTGAGTCAATATCCCTAGTTAGTTTTATAGTTTAACTATGAATGTTCAATAGTTCGTTTGTTATATATCATCATATCTCATTATATATCATTATATATCAGTATATTTCATTATATATCATTATATATCATTATATATCATTATATTTCATTATATATCATGATATATCCCTTTAGTGTATATTATATATATATCCCTTAAATGGCTGAAATGCACTGTTTGATACCAGTTGAAGATCACTCTCGTAGGCAAAGCCATGGATTTCCATGATACGTTCATCTGTGATTTCCTTTGGGCCAGAAGATTTGCGATGTCAGCCCTACAATGTGAGGCCCTCACGATAGCTAAGTTAGCTTAGAACTAAAATAACTGATGGGTTTTGGGGGCTAGCATTGTTCTTGGGTACATCTAGCCATTATATTCCTATTATACTAGCATAAGTCCCATGACATTCCCATGATATCCCATGATATTCCCATTATAACCCATGGCATATCCCATGACATTACAATGATCATGGCCAATCTTAGATACCCTGCAAAAAATTAAATCCTTAGCTGGTTAGTAGATAATCCCATTGATACCAAAAGACTAAAGGATTAAACTAGCTACTAGCCATCCAAGATTGAGCTAGTGATATTCCCATTAAGCATCATTTTTTTGTTCTTTTTTGTTTGCTAAATCCTTGTCCTTGCTGAAAAAGCCGGCGCAACCGGCGCCCCCTCCTGGCGGTGTAGCTTCATCTCAAGGAGCTCGCGCTCCTGGGGCGGGGAAGTGAAGATGTAAAACTTACCCCAGAATCTTGATCATTATCATTACCAATATAGGTATAACAAATCACCTAATGATTTACCATAAGATGTAACACATTATCACATGTGCTTAACATATTTCTTACATAATGTAACACATCACCATTTCTGGTAAAACATCATGATCACCTCTGGTCAACATACCATGCTATGAAAATGGGTAAATCAGCGAACTCTCGACTGGGCCATGTTCAATAACTATGTTTGTTTACCCCCCAGTTCTAAGTTAGTTGGTTAACAAAAGCCCCAGTAACTAGTTCGTTATAAGTACCATAAACCAGAGTGACATTGGAGTTATAAACTAGATATCTTGGGGGCCTCACTAATTGTATGTTTGTTTACCAGAGGGCAATACTGTGGGTGGAATGCTGAATGGATGAGAACTGGGGGGTACCACCTTGGATTGTTGAAATCCAAACAAAATCATGGGAGAAACGAACTGTCAACTGGTGCAGGATTTCGCTTCACGATCCACAGTATGGTGAATATGATCTAAATAATGGTTGAATGTGGTTACTCTATATACATATATATATATATATATATATCTTTAGTATCGTGTAATATCCATTCATTTAGATTTATGTAACATATCCTAATCAGTTGTATGTAATATTACCTCATTGTATCCATTTATTTTTTTGTAAACTCATGTAAACAATCCCATTAACCAAGCAAAATAGATGATAACTACAATTAGTGAGGCCCCCCAGTTATAAGTTAGTTGGTTAACAAGTTAGCCCCAGTAACTAGTTCGTTATCTGCGGACCATAAACCAGTTCGTGACATTGGAGTTATGTGAACCCCAACTTAGATATCGAACGGGGGCCTCACATTGTAGAGGTACCCCCATTTCAGAAAACCCCAGGTTGATGGGATTAATATGGATTTCCCTATATTTCCATCCAGTAAACAAAGAGGTTGCGAACTGCGAACTTTAATGGCCCATCTGAAAAATGCGGTGATCACTCGCGAACTTCATAAAATGGTGATAGCCCAGTTCGCGAGTTAGGTAACCAGAAATGGTAACGCACCAGAAAAAAAGCGGAAAGTCCGGTTTCAAGTTATATTCCCATCTTATGGAGATGGACGGGATTACCATAACATGATATTGGGAACATATGCCTTTCTGTATAGATATACCATGATATTGGGGTATACTTTCTGTATAGATATGGATCTTATAGTATGTCACTATTCTGTAGATCTAGGTATTTCATTGGGAAAATAATGCCTTTCTCCATAACATCGGCTTCCAGATTGTGATGGTAACCAACATGGTGCTTTTTTTAATGGGAAGATCATGGCATATGGGATATCATGGGGGTCCGGGGTCCCACTCGAAGAATTTTACTGGATATGGCAATATATTGGATGCATAGCTGAATTCTGATGTTTTTGTTCTTCCACGGTCCGAAAATTTCACTCATAGAAGGGTGTGTGTCTGAAAATAGGGTACCCCAAAATTTTGAACCGTGAACCTTCAGTGATTTGTTTTTGGTGCATACTTCAGTATACTTCATGCATGCTTCCGTGTTTCGGGTGACTCTTGTTATCTAACAGAGACGTCTCCTAGATAATCCCTCACTTCGAGCTGAAACTTAAGAGACCTAGATGGGATGTACATGGCATGGGAACTGCCGTCGAGCTCGCTTGACCAGAATCAGGATCCGACAGGAATAGACTGGCCGATATGATCCCTGTGAATCTTTGACTTTGGAATTGGCTACCCGTTGCTCTAATAAGTACTGCTTGGTGGTTGACCTACCCCTCTGAAAAATATTTGAGTTCGTCAGTTGGGATGATTATTCCATTCCCAAGCTAATTCACCATTTTCAATAGCTATTTACCACCACCAACCAGAGTATCTTGTGTGGTGGTAAATAGCTATTGAAAATGGTGATTTAGAATATTGATCAACATATATACCCTCTGGTAAACTAACATAACGAACTGGAAAGATCCACCATTTTTAATGGGAAAGCTCACTAAAAATGGATTTTGATGATTTTGTCTTTCTGTGGAACAATCCCGATGATTCAATCCCATGTGGCTATGGGTCACATTGTCCTCCCGATGAACCAAGCTTCATGTTTTAAGTTGTCAAAAAATGAGGATGGAGAATGGAGAATAAACACAACAAAACACAACAAAACAACAAAATCATAATATCCCGAAGAAGTTTTATGTCTTCCTAGACCCTGCAAGTACCCTTAAATATTTGGAGAGTCTAGGGTTCTTAAAAAAAAACAATGCCATTCATTGAATCGCCATCATTCTGGACAACCCAAAAACATTTTGAGTTGCTCCATGTGGCTATGGGTCACTTCACCGGCGTACCCCGGCGTGGCCTTCCAAAGACAAGAATGGAAAGCCGAGACGTCGGGTCTGTTCTTGATTTTTGAATTTGTTACATAGTCCAGATCTTAGAGCAACATACAATCTCACATATTCTCTTACATTTGCATTTCAATATGTTTTTTTGTGTTTAATGTATTATATAATTGTATCTGTATAATAGTTATAAAATATCATATACATATGTAAATGGAAATATAGGTCAAACAATAATAAACCATCCCCCACATCACCATAAATAGGTGCTATAAACTATAAACTATTCCCAAGAAATGTGTTGCAAGCCTCGGAAGAATGGCTCCGGCCCCTCCTTCGCTTGCACTGCATGGTGCAGAGCCAACGCCTCCTCTTGCTGCTCATAGCGCGAGGGGTAGTCAGGCGCAGCATTGGAGAAACGTCAAATGTTTCTTGCTTTAGATTCACCCCATGATTATTACCTTCTGGTAATTTAACATAGCTATTGAAAATGGAATGGCCTTTAAGCCTTTTATAGTGGATTTACCCATTGAAAATGGTGGATCTTTCCATAGATTTTTGTAGGTTTACCAGAGGGTATAGCTATTTGCATATCATAAACCATAGATAACCATAGTGACGTTGGTGTTATAAACGCACGCACCAGCTGAACGCTATCGTAAACGGGGGCCCACATCAGTCATATCTGATCTCCTCCAAATCCTCCATAAACCATCGGCCATTGACCGTGCTTGAACGATTCTACGATACTCATGCGACAACGACTGGTTGGTGGTTGACCTACCCCTCTGAAAAATGATGGAGTGAAAGTCAGTTGGGATTATTATGGATTATTATTCCCAATATATGGAAAAATGTTCCAAACCACCAGCCAGATGATCGTTTCAGCAGTGAGTTGTTGCCACCAAAACTGGATTGAACAAGAAATGCTTCAAAAAAAACATGGAAAAACATCCTAAGAAACTCGATCTCTGTTGATCTCTGTTGAGCGTACATTTCTGTACTCCAAAATCCGTTTCCTCCAAGGTGCGTCTCAAGCCACCGTTCAGCATCTGATTCTGCACCTGGCATTCCTGGCGTGGCACGTGATGATCTTGACATAAACTTCAATCAATGGGAGATCTTCAGGATCCATTTTATGGAGCTACGTAAATGTACCATATGTTTGGCCTTATTTTGTAGGGATATTCCCTAAAAAATAGGCCTGATTTACATAGGCCATTTTTCTATGGAATCGGTACCGTTACCGTCCTAAAAAATCGGATCCTCGAGATTTCGACGTCCAGATGGGCCGTCGACATACCATAGCTTAAACGCAAAAAGGTATTATCAGGTTAGGTAACTTTAAAAACAAACAAAAACACAATTCCAACTATTATCCCATATGATATTTATCCCGTCATTATCCCAGTTCCTCCTATGATCACAATCATGTATTTAGATATCCTATACCCTTGAAATCTCAAAAAGAATGGTATATATATATAAACACTGAAATCATGAGCAAAACACAATTTCTATGGCTACTTGGAGGGTCTAGGTATGATGGAAACATAGACATTTCCCCATTTATAAATGAGTGCCCCATGAAAACTAGGCTCGTTCACCAGTTTCTAGATCAGTTTTCCCACTAACGCATCCCACGGATACTTTCAGTAGCTTATATCAGTCAGTTTTTTTCGGAACTTGTGGGGTGATCATCAACCAAAACATCCAAGACCAGAATGAACTAAGCCAGCAAAACCAGGGTGAACTACTGTGGATGGGCCAGCGAAATCCGATCAACCGATGGTTGAAACCCAAACAAGATCATGGGAAAAGCAAACAAAAAGTTAACTGGTGATTTCGCAACCATCCACAGTATCTGGTTGGTGGTTGACCTACCCCTCTGAAAAATATTACTAGTAGTCAGTTGGGATGATGACATTCCCAACTGAATGGAAAGTCATAATCCATTCATGTTCCAAACCACAAGGTGGCGCCCCCCCCAGTTATAAGTTGGTTTATAGTCCCATTAACTAGTTCGATATATCTACCATAAATCCTAGTTATTAGAGTTTTGAACCAACTTAGCTATCAAACGGTGGCACCACATTGCACCAACCAGGTATAACTTACTTAGACCTACTTAGGATCCCTTAGGATCGCTAGGATCGACATCCCGTGCACCGTCCGCAGCGTCCGCACCACAGTGGACCTCCTGCAGCTTCAAGCGATGCTCCCAGAGGCTCCTCACATGCTCAGAAGCCTGGCGAACTTGGAGAAAACCAGCAGCTGTTCATCCAATTTCACGATGGTTTCACGATGGTTTGTGATACGATACTCATATAATAGATCTAATGTCACTATAGTTTTCATGGAGATTATAAACCCAATGTCATTATGGTTTATGAATGTTTATGAATGTTTATGAATGTTTATGAATGTTTATGAATGTTTATGAATGTTTATGAATGTTTATGAATGTTTATGAATGTTTATGATAATTACTAATAACTAATAACGAACTATTCATGGGGTGAATCTAAACCATCTTATAACTAAGGGGGGGCCACATAGGGAAATGGTATAGATGACCCATTTAGTGCAGTGAATTGCCGAACTTAAGAGTGGGGATTTGAGCAACTACAATGTGAGGCCCCCCAGTGATGTTAGTTGGTTAACAAAAGCCCCAGTAACTAGTTCGTTATAAGTACCATAAACCATAGTTATTGGAGTTATAAACCAACATATATATCTTGGGGGCCTCACATTGTAGAGTTGTTTGTTTTTTGGTGATGAATCACTAAGTGCGTTCCAAATGCGGCTAGTCTATGTTCATGACGTGTTGCCGAGTTGGCTTTCAGTCTGAAAATGGGCTGCCCCGTCCCATCCCATGTTTTTTTGTTGCTGATAAACAAAGCCCGGCGTAAAAGGAAAATCCTCACGGTCAAACAGAACCAGGTTCTACTTGGGGGCGCAAATCCAGTTCTAAGTGGATATATATGATATATAACAATAGTTATAGGGGGTTATATCATGTTATATCCCAACTTATGGGCATGTCATGGCATGTCTAACCATGGTTCTAGCCATTTGTAACTTCAATTGCACCCCAAGTATTGTTGAATATGATATGCATATCCCCATTGTATCCCATGAATCCCATGAAAAGGAAAAGTTTTCCATTACACCAGTCATCACATTAAAGCAGTCATCATATGTCATCATGGATTTTTTCCCTTTCAAGCAGCATATGTTTGTCTATTTCGAGACAAGCCTTTCCCTGCCATCAAAACGTTACCCTTTGGCATAACTATCGACACTCTCCACAAAAAACGTCGATACCCGTCTACCCCTCAATTAACCACAGCCATTGGTTTTGTTGGGAAAATCGAAACTGGAAAGCCATTAATCAACCAATCATCCCAGTTGGGAGTTTCTGGTTGATGGGGGCGACCTACCTACCCCTCCGAAAGATGATGGAGTGAGTTCGTCAGTTGGGGCCCGATGACATTCCCAACTGAATGGAAAGTCTTAAAATTCCATGGTTCCAGTCACCACCAACCAGATCATTTATCAATTATATCCCCATGTTTGTTCTAAGTCACTTCCAAATGTTGGTCAATTCCCATGAAATCACCAATCAGTTGATGGTTATCAGTATTATTATTCCCTTTGATATTCCCATTATACCAATATATTCCCAAAAACTATTCCCATTATACCACAAATCAATATTATTCTTCCCATCAACATATAATGATTATTCCTAAAAATTTCATTATTGTTATTATTCCCATTTATACTCCCATTATTCCCATGATATTCCCATTATACCACTGTAATCCCAAAAAATCCATTATTGTGATTGTTTCCATGTATATTCCCATTATATTTCAATGATATTCCCATGGAAATCACCGATCAGGATCAAACAGGAGTATATTATTTCAATGATATTCCCATATTTTGATATTCCCATAGTAGGTTTGTCAATAGATATTTTTCTATGTTTCAATATATTGTTAGAATGTTATATTCCTATGGTAATATTAACAAACCTATGGTCATATTCCCATGTTATATATATATATATATAGACACCCTCTGGTTATGACTAACATAGCTATGGAAGATGGTCCATAGAAATAGATGGTTTACCTATTAATAGCATGGTGGATCTTTCCATGGCAAACTGTTTGTCAATAGATCAACCACTCCCCCGGGACTTTCATCCTCTCCCGGATCTCGCTCGGCCTCCCAGAGATCCCTCTCCGAACAGGCGAGTTTTTTCTGGCGCCAAGGGAACCACGAAAAAAACCGGCCGTTTGGCCAAGGGAAAGGTGGCTTTCCCATAGGAAAACCATAGGAAAACCATAGGAAAACCATAGGAAACCATAGGAAAACCATAGGAAAACCATAGGAAAACCATAGGAAAATTAGGGTGATTTAACCAGCAAACATTTTTTGATGATATTAGGACTTATAGCTGATTGATGATCATCATTTACTAATTATCATTGGTATAACTCCAATGTCACTATGTTTTGTCATGTTTTATATCACTATGGTGATAAGTTGGGTTTATAATAACTCCAATGTCACTATGGTTTGCAACTTCATAGCGTTCGGTTGGTGAACATAACTCCAATAACTATGGTCTATGATACTTATAACTTATAACTTATAACTATCTGGTTGGTGGTGCAATAACCATCTTGAAAAATGATGGAGTTCGTCAATGGGAAGGATGACATCCCATATATGAAATGGAAAATAAAAGTCATGTTTGAAACCACCAAGCAGCAAATAAACAACTAACTATATAAGCATAAACAATTTAGAAAACTTACGTGTAATTGAAGCCTAATCAATGAGAACGTTGGTTACATATAAGCAAATAATGGTTGAACTGGGGTTTAATTGATAAGATAACCGATGTTGTCATGAAAATTCGATACTTGACAATGGTTGCACACTGTTAAGAATGCGTTTGTATTTTTTTTGTTCATTGTTGTTTTTTCTCAACGATACATTTTTTTTGTGAAAACAAACAAGTAAAATATATACACCAAGCAATAGTGAAACTGGGGATATATCTACTACATTCTATAACCAACAGTCATTAGGTCGATTCATGAAAACTGACAAAGACTTACACCCCGGTTGATGAGTTACAGAAACTGCGGATTCAACTTGATTCAACTTGGTAAATTAAAGTATATTATTTAACTAACTGATGGATTTAAACATATTTAAACATTTTTTTTTATCCAAATGATGGATTTAAGATAAATTCATACTTGATTCAACTGATTTAAGCATACTTTATCTTGGTAAATGGTAATATGTCGCTGACCTGCAAAGCTCGGCGATCATTCCAGGGACGTGAGGTGGAAGAGATCCATTTTGTTGTGGATGTTGAACCAAATACGACCGAAGATATCTTTGTTTCGAATACAATGAGCTGGTTGGTGGGGGCTACCTACCCCTTTGAAAAATGATGGAGTGAAAGTCAGTTGGGATGATTATTCCATTCCCAACTGAATGGAAAGTTATAATCCATTCATGTTCCAAACCACCAACCAGTACAACTAACAGTATGGTGGTGTTTCTGGGTCCAATCGAAATGTTATCCGCAAAATCCCTTTATACTGTTTGGTTGAGAATGGCATTCCCATTGTGGATGGTAACAACGGTAACAATCCCCGATGCACCAGGTAGGTTGCTCCCGTCATTTTGTATTCTTGAAGAGTGTTGTTGTTGGTTAAACCGTGCTAGATCCCAACAATGTGAGGCCCCCGCTCGATATCTAAGTTGGTGAACATAACTCCAATGTCACTATGGCTTATGGTACTGATAAAGAACTAGTTACTGGGGCTTATCTTAACCAACAAAGATAACTGGGGGACCTCACATTGTATGTTCATTGGCTGAGACCAATTGATGCCCCGGCTTTGGTGTTTGGTCAAACCAAACACAGATTTAAAGACTCAGAATGCTTGGATTTTCCCATTGGGATTGTCTGGGTCCATGTGAAAATTACCTGAAACCTGGGCCTGAAACCGGGTAGTCATCTTCAGCTTGTTCTGTACCCGGCCTGGTAAACATACAAAAAACGATGGGAAATATTGGAAAATCACAATGTTCAATCGGAAAACTCACTGTAAATGGCCATTTTCAATAGCTATTTTGACATAACCAGAGGGTATTCCTCCAGTCCAGTTCTATACGTGGTTCCCAACAGAATATGAAGTGGATGACCTGCGGGTCGCAAACAAAGATTCCAAGATGGATTAAAAAGACTTATGCCCAGTCCCGGCATTTGTTTGAAGGACAAAGCAATGCCTTCTTATAGATTTGCCCAACATATCCAGAAATCTATAGATCTATGGAAACATATAGAAACGTCTAAGACTAACAACATGTAAAAAAAAACAACTCTAATTATTTGGCCAGTCTTTCCATGCCATGTGATCAAGATATCGCTCAATATTTCCCTGTCTGCCAGTCCTCAAGCAGATGTTTCTCCTCTGAAGACTGGCGCAGCTGACCTAGCCTCAGTCTGCATCTGAATTCAGTCTGACCTCGCGTTTCAATGGATTGGTTTAAGGGAAAATCTACAGGAAACCATAGATTTTCCCATTAAATATGGGGTTTTCCTGTAACTTATCCCTTAAACCAATCCATTGAGTGTTAGATTTGTCTATTAAAAAGGCCGAAACCTACTATTGTCAATTTGGGACAAGCATCGATTACACCAACTATTTCGGGGTTCAATAGGCACCAGGGTTTTGACCCATAGCCATAATTTGAGGTCCCAGATGTTTGCGTTCCAATATGTTCTACTGGATGTGGATGTGATTCTGTTTGCATATTTCATGTGAATGCACCATCCAAACAGCGGATGTGATTCTTCCCATCACAAACTTCACATATATAAAACAAAGTCAAGTCAAATCATCTCAAGTCATCATGTTTCATGGTTCAATCCAATCAAAATACTGGCTGCTGGTTTCAACCCCCCAGCATGATCTTGTGTTGGGATTATCCCTCACATTTCTAGATTGAAAAAATGAAAAGATAGTTATAGGTGAAACCACTGTTTTCTCCCAGTTTTTTTGTGGGTCAACACTGGTACCATGTTGGTAGATAATGATGGTTGGGGGCTAATCTGGCGTTACAGGGTTTTCACCCACATTGTTTTCCCAGATCATAAAATTGTGTTGGGATCATCCTCCCATTTCTCGGCTTGAACATCTGAACAGATTGTTGAAACTACGGTTTTGTTGTCTCAAGTTCATAATTCTTTAGAGGTTTCATTAGCATGGTCAATCTGTGGTAGTCCATTAAAAAATAATCTTTTGCCGCTTGGCTGGTTATTTTTGTTTCTCGCAAAACTATGCGAAGGATGAGCAAAACTACCTATCCAGTTGGTGGGGATGATATGAAACCATTAAATTCCCATATCATACACGATTTTTGATGCTTAAAAACATCTTTGGTGGTTATCAGTATTGTTATTCCCTCTGATATTCCCATTATACCAATATGCTCCCAAAAGCTATTCCCATTATACCACTAATCAATATTATTATTCCATCAACATATTATTATTATTATTCCTAAAAAAACACTAGTGACTAGTGTTATTATTCCCATTTATATGCCCATTGTTCCCATGATATTCCCATTATAGCACTTTATTCCCAAAAAAAACACTATTGTGATTATTCCCATTTATATTCCCATTTATATTCCCATAAATTTCAATTATATTCCCATTATATTTCCATTATTTAAATCCCATTATAAGTCAGATAGTATCATTGACATACCAAAAGGTAGGCCTGAGAGGGGACGGGGACCATATATGTATATATATATA
>Ga0126342_10017747_pt1 | contig 12272 bp, 8 predicted proteins | sample Cyp1metagenome_FD_92528 | JGI IMG/M metagenome (GOLD analysis project Ga0126342, IMG submission 92528) | Coral microbial communities from Lord Howe Island, Old Settlement Bay, Australia - Cyphastrea 1 metagenome | ecosystem: Host-associated > Invertebrates > Cnidaria > Coral ... | reverse complement strand
ATATTAATGGGTTCCAAAAAGGGTGTATAATTTAAATATTATTATAATTTATTATTCGTTACCCTGAATTTGCTGTTTATATATATATATATATTATTATTATTATCATTATTATTATTATATATTAATGGGTTCCAAAAAGGGTGTATAATTTAAATATTATTATAATTTATTATTCGTTACCCTGAATTTGCTGTTTATATATATATTATTATTATTATTTTTATTGTTGTTTATCATTATTATACATTGCCACTATCATTGCTATCATTATCATCACTACTATTACTTACTGGTGCTAAACGTAGGGAATGGATGGGTTGCTGGGGGTTGCTGGGATGATTATTCATAGTTATTGTGGATCATTCCCGAAAATTCCCTACTAAGCACCAGTAAGTAAATGGCTGTACCCCAAAGTGGATGGCTTATAACGGAAAATCCTAGTAAAAAAAATGTTGATTGAGGGGTACCCCCATTTCAGAAAGCAGACCTCCATGGTAGAACAAAAGCCCACATGGGAAACAAAAATGATGCACCAGCACAATGAACTATAGCAAAGTGATGAGATTTGAGGACCCTAAACCTGAAAATGGGGATATCCATCAAAATGCATCGCTATCCTAGGTACTTTACAACATGTTGCTTTTTCCTTCGGGGTGAACTGAACTAACCATGGTGAGACACGATGGGACGAGGATCTTTGGTCTATTGGCTCCAACATGTGGGGTCCAAAACCAACGGACATGAATAGAGATAGAGTTGAGAAGTTGGAACCCAAATTAACTATATATATATATATCATGTTATATATATACATCAATTATCTAGATATACATGTGTCAACCATATATATATACTGTATATAATGTAAATATAGATATCAATGATAGCTATCAATGACTCCAAGAGTTCATGGCCCAAAATTGAGTTGTTGATCAAACAGACATGTTTTTTTTTCACGGGACAATGGGATAAGATCTGGTGAAACAATCCGACAAAAATGCAGCCATGGGATAGCAAGCAAAGTTACGAGGAGTATGCCAAAAAAATGGATGGCTAGTGATGGTTCATGTACTGTAATCCTGAAAGAAACTAACATATTTGTGGGTTGGGGTGCATTAAATGTTGAAAGGAATTGAACCAAACAACACGTATGGTCCACTTGTCCCTGCATCCAAGAGACAGTTCTCGCAAAAGAAATCAAAGAATTGATCATTGTCATCCTGAGCGCCCAGCCGCCGGCCAAGCAAAACACTGAAACATCATTTAGTTTTTTCCGGCCCAATACACCCAATACTAAACATATAATTTACATATTTACCATATAATATGAATAAATCAACTCTTAGGTCGACCGAGATTTCATACTGATTCCAAGGAAGAAAGGAGCATGTGGCTGTGGTCTGGGTCTAAGGATAGCCAAAACAAACGTGGTTCGTTGGTCATATTGAGGGTACAGGTCTTGTAATTTGACCTTGGTGTGTCAGAACAAAAGGTACCCCTAAATGCCACTGCTTAAGGATCATTGCTCAAAGTAGAATAATTTGAAATGCCCATTTTGGTGTGACACCGGTATAATCAATTTTCAGACACATCCACCTACTATAACAAACACCCATCCTCATGGCAAACTCTCTGACAATCCCCGTTGCGATGACCTGTCAGCTGCACTCAGCCACATCTGACTTGAGAATCTTGAGGGCACCATGGATGTTGGGTATGTCTTCAACATATAGATGATTATAGATGTATAATGACCGGATCGGTGGGTACCACAACCATCCTCAAGTTCTGTCAATTTGGGCCCTAATTTGATCCCGAAACATCGGGGATGCTATAGCTATCTATAGCTGCCTCTGCAAATGCAAACCCATCAAGATGTTAGATGACACAATAACATACCCTCTGGTAATTTAACATAACTATGGAAAATCACCATTTTTTCATGGGAAAATTCACTATAAATGGTGATTTTCAATAGCTATGTTAAATTACCAGAGGGTACACAACAATCGACAACAGACCTGCAAAGATATGACAACGTACGCAACTTCTGCTCGTTCCTTCTGGATGCAAACCCACAATCATTCATCTTCCCATCTTCCCAACAAAAAAAAACATCATCACACACTCACACATCAAAAAAAATACTGTATAAATATATAAATATAATAATATCAGATATGCATAGTGTTTATATATATATATATACATATCTATTCCATCATCCCCCCAGCGTTGGTTTCCCACATCCTTCGCCCTTCGCCGTAGCGTCGTTCTGCTCGCCCCAGAGCAGCGCCTCGGTCATGGAGCGGATCACCTCCACCGCCTCCGCGGACTCGTCAGTCTCCAGGATCGACTGCAACCTGCGGCAACGGCGCATGCAACGGGGAAGGGGAAGGGTGGCTGGGGATAAGATGGATATGATATATATATATGTATAAATAAAGAAATATGGTGGGAATCTATAGAATTCTATGTTTATGAAGATGGATACATGGTGGGATGATCTAATGTAAAAAAAAAAGATAGATGTGGAAAAATATGTACATATACGTATAAAGGTATGTGTATAATATATATATATATGTATATATATATATAAATATGATAGATAGATGGTGGGACGATGTTTTGTGAATTTCAAAAATCAATTAATGTGAGAAATTGTATTGAAGTGATGGACAGATCATTATATTGTGGGATATGAATAAATGAGAGAATTGACGCCATCAATGTGATGAAGAACAGAGTTGCGTATATACTTGTTTCAATCCAGAAACGTCACTTTATTTCATTCACTTATCAGCTTTTGTAACTGCCAAACTGTGATGTCCAATGCCATCGAAAAAAATGCAAATATAGCTGATATTATCGCTAGGAAAGCAAGCCTCATGAACAGAAGTTCTTTTCAGCTATATCCCATGTTGTGTGGGGTGTTAACTTGGTTGTGCCTGAAATCAAACAATCACTTCCACAATTTTCCAGTTTTTCTCCACTGGATTCGGCCTGTCGTGCAGCGCCTGCAGCTTCTGCAGGGAATAGGAGGGGCGCCGTCCCAGGCCCTGCTCGCGGGTGAAGAGCTGCTGAAACAGCGCCGCCATGGCGGCAGGACTTCGACGGAGAGGGGGGAGGGACGGAAATCTCGGATGGTTCTGCCGGGGATAGGTGGAAAAGTGTCAAGCTGTGTACATATACTGATACTTATATATAGGGATATTTATATGTATGTGCGTATGTATATATATATATATATACATACACATATTATAGTTTCCGAACAAAAACTGGGATGGCGGCCAGTTGAAGCACATTGAAACCACTGTCCAACGTTGAAAACATCCTGGGGGAACGCAAATCTATGGTGATCTGTGCTGAAGCTGGCCCCCGGGGCATGGCGCCACTGGATGTGCTTGGAAGATGGCTTGGCCATGAAACCACCCACCACAGTCGATTTTGAGTTGCTGCTTGCTGCTTTTGACACTTGAAGATGTTTTTTAATGTTTTTTGTAGTTAGTTTATCATTTTATCACTTGTGACGTTTGGGATCATACAAAGAAATAGAGTTGGAACACATGTTTGAGACCACTTACTAGGAGTGTAGACCATCATCTCCAGTAGTGGCTGAGCATCTTTGGCTTCTACCAATTGCATGGTCGGCGTAGCATCAGTCTACAGCTGCTGGCAGAAAGTTGCGCGGGCGTTGGTCTTAACTCCACCCTCTGAAGTCTGGTTATCGAACCTTGCAGTAAAGATCACCCATTTATTATAGATACCCTTTGGTATTCCAAACATGGCAATGGAAAATCCACCAGTTTTAACATGCTTCCCCCATTCAAATGACCATTTAGTTTGGAGATTTCCGAGCCATCGGTGACCCATGACCCAGTGGATCATCCAACAACTACGATCCCCGACCGTGGGTCGATTGAAAAGTGAATGACACCTCGAAAATCTGGGGAAAACATCATCTGTTTGGCTGCAATGAGATATCAAAATCTAACAGCAGGAAGCACTGAAGAGACAAAGATTACTTCTACAAGTCACATCTATTGGTGTCCTGCATGTTTGTTGCCTGATAAGAAAATGATGGAAACTGTTTTTTTGTTTTTTGTTTGTTCCTCTTGTTTAATAAAACATATCATTGATTTTCCATATGGCCAATTCTCGGAATCTCTAGGTTCACGAAAAGGACATCAACAAATTTGGGAAGATCCCATCGTTTGCCACACATTTGCACATAATGATGCATGGCAAATTTGGGTGATATTGCTGAAAGGAATATAAGGTAATGGCCATATAATGGGTATTATATCTTCAACAGGGATATCGCTGTTTGGGAAGCTCCCAAACAGCTTACCTTATCCCTATATTTATAATTTCTGAAAGGCCATGTCATAATTTCCGTCCCTGGCCTGTGTCCTATTGCCGGAGTTTTTGCGGTGGATGTAACTGGGGTTAGCCATTCATGAAGATAAGCCATGATAAGCCACATGGGGACTTACTAATGATTACAAACCATTGCTAACTCTGAAAGCCATTACTAACCGTTACAAACCACTATTAACCACTACTAACCACTATTAACCATTACTAACCATTACTTAACCATTACTTAACCATTACTAACCAGGCTTTTTCCAACATGTTCGAAACATCGTTTTCTCAGCTCCCAGGAGACACCCACCTCAAAGGTTGCACCATAGTCCACGGCCAGCATGAAACCTGCCGATTGCTGACGCCCGAAGTCGGGCGGCCAGTAAAGAGACTTGGATGTGGCTTGTCCACATTTATACCGTATGTTGTGAAACATTGATATACCAATAATCCAATATATATAGTATATATATATATATGTATATATCATAAATATATATACATATGGGTGAAAAAATGCCACAAAGGCAGAAACAAATATCATGGAATTGAAATTGAGATGGTTATGATATGGGGAAGTTCCATGTTTATGGAAGTACCCCCATAGCTGGATGGTTGAACAAATGGAAAATGCCATCTAGAAATGGATGACGACTGGGGGTACCCCTATTTCAGGAAACCTTCATATGCCCTTTGCAGCTTGAGTGTAGGTAAATTTCACGATTGTTGAATCATCTGACCCATCTTGACCCATTATATATGTCCCAAATACAATTGGAAGTACTATAATACTATAAAATCATGAATTATGCAATATTACAATTTATTGGATTGTAGTATTGGCTGTATCAACTAAACATATTTCTTGGATGTAATCCGATTCAATGTCAGGCCGCAAATATTCTGACGATTCTTTTTTGGAAGGAACCCACAGTGCCATTTTTTCCGTCCGATCTCTGTTCGAGCTTCTGGTTTGAAACTGGTTTGCAACTGGTTTGAAACTGGTTTGAAACCCAGAAATCCACCAGGATCCATGTAGGGGAGGTAAGTATAGAGGTAGACTAAGTGGAACAAGATCTTAGGTGGTTTGCTGTTTCCTTGCCATAAATATAATATATATATGTATATATATATATATACACCTTAGGAAGCGTCCTATGCACATTTATAGCTATGCAGTTATACAGTTTGACACATCTAATCCGAAGCTCAGATATATTTATATATATTTATATATATACTCTCCATCCTTTGTCGAAATCAAATCCCTGTGTGATCTTCCCAGCGACATGGCAATCACCTGGAGAGTTTCCCTTCCGGAATTTGCTCCGAAATTTATGGACGGCGTGAACCATTGGAACTGATCTGAGAATCACTAGGTAACCGACATTTAAAGGGTGGTAAATAAGAACTATAAACAGCCAACCCCAGCAAGTGCTACTTGTTAAACTTACTGGATGATAATCTCATTATGGCTATGTAATTATGTAGAACTACGCAACTACCGACATCTTATGCTGAGATCTTCATTCCAACAGCGGCCCAGGCATGATGTGGCAGCATGGGGAATTGGCAGAGTATACCCCATCTTTGGTGGGACTATCATGGGATTCAGTGGGAATACTCAGTGGGAATATCATTGTACATATACTGGCTGGTGGTTGACCTACCCCTCTGAAAAATGATGGACTTCGTCAGTTGGGATGATGACATTCCCAACTGAATGGAAAATAAAAGTCATGTTCCAAACCACCAACCAGTATAAAATAACCAACAATTGAACTATATGGGTGTCTGAAAATCGGCTATTGTACTCCCCAAATGACCATCTACAATACAATGATGATACTCATCCCTTTCATTTGAGGTACCATACTTTCAGACAAAGCCAAGTGGTGAACCACTTAACCACCAACAGTAAGGGCAAATCTTCACCAATTCTTGCAAAGCTCACCTGCATGGGGGCGGTTGAAACCTGACACAGCCAAATGCATTCCTATCTTTGTGTGGAACAAGACAATGCTGGTTGGTGGTTTCAACCCCTCTGAAAAATATGAAAGTCAGTTGGGGTTACTATTCCCAATATATGGAAAGTCATAAAAACCATGTTCCAAACCAGCAACCAGAATGGCTTGGGATGGCATTGGAAGGAGCTCCATTGTTGTCATGAACGAGCTACGTCCATGAACCGTCCAACAACCGTCCAACCTAAAAACCGCTAGTAGTGGGACGCAACAAGTGAAAAGATCAGCTCAAAATCACGGGCTGCCCCAAGAATGGACGCTTTGATACTAAAGATACCCAGATTAGTCCCCAATTAAAAAATTATACTATGAATAATGGCCAACATCAGCCAACATCTGTGGATTCAAACGGTTTAACTACATATTAATGGCTCTGGCAAAGCCTCATTTCTAGTAGATTTTCCCCTAAAAAACCACCCCAACCATAGCAGCATCGCCTTCCTTGCCGATCAAGCAATCGACCAGCTCAACGAAGTTGCGCTGGCGGCCCGAAAAAAAAGTGGCCCCAAGGAGATGGGCGAAGCATTGCTTGTCTGCGAAACAAAAAACTTGTTGGGTATAATATAGAATATATAATACATGATATATAAGATGATGTATATATATATAATATGATATATATATATATATATAGTATAGAAAGCTATATTTCATATAATATTGTTGGCTATATTCCATGGTATATTGTTGTGTATCTAACTTAATACTTATATGATATAGAATATATAAAATATGATATATATAACGGTTGGTGGTTCCAACCATCTTGAAAAATGTGAAAGCCAATGGGAAGTATGATATCCCATATATTATGGAAAAATGTTTGAAACCACCAACCAGTGATATATAAGATATAATATGGTAGCGTATATACCCAAAAAAACTCTGGCTGAAACCATGAAATTGAATGTTGTTCCAAAAAAACTAATTCACCAGCACTGCCAATGCCAAACCTCACTGAAAAAACGTGGCCTTGTTTGGTGGTTGTCTCGGCTGAGCACATGTCAAGTACCAGTCCCGCTTGCAGATACTGGAGTATCTGGCTGAATTCTGCTAATCATATGTGTATCTATATCTAAGGAAATGTTTCCCAGACCCCAATCATCAACAAGGATATAACCATTCACCACCAAAAATAATGTCTCTCTTGCGGGGTTCATAATATGGGTGTTTCCCTGAATTAAAGTTAATTAGAATACATCCAAACCATTTGCTTCCATTACAAATGACCATATTTGTGTTTTAAAAATGGTCCTTCCATGACTTCGGAAACCTTCATATTAGCCCATAATTAGACGTTCTATTTTACATATTTCATAGATATCATATGTCACTATGAATAGTTCTATGTAATTATCTATGTTGTCTGACTCTACCCTCTGGTAAACTAACATAGACATAGCCATGGAAAATCACCAATTTTTGAATGGGTAAATCAACTATAAATGGCCATTTTCAATAGCTATTTTGACATAACCAGAGGGTATCTATGCAGATTTCCTAAGTCATGGTGGGTAGCCTCAAATCATCCAAGTCAGATCATTTTCGTACTTGGAGATCACCCATGGGAAATCTCCAGAAACACCCACAAACCCTCTGGTAAACTAACATATCTATTGGGATTTTATAGTGATTTAATGGGATATGATTGGTATATACTACCCCCTGGTAATTTGTTGCACTTTGCGACATAGAAAATGGCCATAGAAATTGTTGATTTACCCCCCAAAAAACATGGTGGATCTTTCCAGTTCGTTATGTAAACGTTTACCAGAGGGTAGATATAATTATCTATAAAAGTACAGCACATCCTCCCCATTGAGAAACAACCGACTTCTGCGGGCGATGCCCAAAGGCTCATGGTTAAAAGAGAGACCTATATGATTCAACGTATTGAACCAATTCTGGGACTTCGACATTAAGTCATGAACCGACAAAGCGGACGCTATTGGCCCAGAAAGCAAACAGAAGGGAAACAAACATAGCGAACAACTCAAAGAGTCACTCAGTTGACTGCCCGGCTCCGGTCAAGAACTCAGAAGCCGCAGTTGCAATCCCTCCTAACATGCTTGTGATTCCAGCTTCTCCCTTGCGTTTGGTGCTTTTGGCCATGACCTCGCCAAATGTCTTCGCTGCGTCATCAATATCCAAATCCATAGGGTGGTAGGTCTCATTGTACGTAGAAGCTGCTTGATCTACTGAGTCCTTCTGGGTACCCTCTGTTTCACAACGAGAACCTGGCTGGCACCGTCCTCTTCATGATCCGCTGGCACTCTTCAAACGAAGCATCCGGGCTTCACCACTTGGCTGTTTCCAGCTTATCAGCCCATTAATAATCACTGATAATCACATTAATAATCCCATTCATAGACCATTTTAGGAATTATATACATATAACATATATATATGTATGACCAATAACATATATAGTTATCATTAATGATCTATACACATAATATTATTTATACACAAATAAAGCATCACCGCTGGTGAGAAACAAAAAAACGCCCGGCCCAATCCTTCCGTGGCACCTCTCCAGGACGCAGCAGGAGTTGGATATTGGGATAACCCAAGGGCCTAACCCATGGGAGAACCCAAATGGTGCCGGTCATCATGGAAACAACATGGGAAATATATGGAATATATAGGATATTATGGCATAGAGTTAGGAATATTTTTGTGGATGTTGTTGGGGATGGAGTTGAAGATTGGAAATTAGAGCCTTCCATGGGTTGCTTCTGCAAAATGAGTTTCCCATGATCTCATGGTAATTTTGTGATCTTTTATAGGATATAATGGGGGCACAATGGGGAAAATTACCCTCTGGTAAACTAACATAACTATAGAAAATCACCATTTTCAATGGGAAAATCCACTATAAATGGTCATTTTCATTACCAGAGGGTAAGACATTGTCACAACAAGACCAACATCGTATGGGGATACCAATCGCCAAGCTATTGGGATCAGATGTGATTCGTGGATTTTTTCGAACGGGCTTGTTGGAGGAGACTGAGATCGAATGCACAACTAATTTTTAGGAACGTATGATTCATACAGCAAGAGGAATATATAGTTGGACAACCCCATAGATTGAAATATGTGGATATAGGATGATATGATGTGACTTCACATATCATGAAATTGATGTTTGCTGGCGTTGATCTTGATTTCACGATCTTATATAGGACTTTGCCACCAGCTCACCATGGTTGTTTCAATACTAAGCTATGGTCATCCATGACTTGGATGATAACTGGGGGGTACCTCCATGACTTAAGAAACCCCCACTTTAGTATATCAGTGTATGTAGTATATCATTGCCCATCCACGAAGGTTGGTGACAACAAGCACGGTTTTATGCTAAACATCATAAAACCATCATGTCGCTTACCACTAGACCCGGCCCCAACCAGTTATAAGTTCATTAGTTTCACCCATCAAACTACAAGCAAATCTACCTGTTCAATCCTGAACCAAAGTAATCAAAATCATTTAAGGCAACTTATCTTTTGTTTGGGTCACACAAAGTATAAGCCATGAACTATATCCAATGCTGCTTGGGGGATATAGCCCTGCTACTAAGCCACTGCCCATTTGGAGGTTTCCTAAGTCATGGGAAAACCCCTAAATCATCATCCATCATCATCCATCATCATCCATCATCCTCCATCATCATCCATCATCATCCATATGGTTTTTCAAGGGGGATCCTAAATAGGGGTAACCCTAAATCATGCATTTACCCCTAAATCATCATCCATAGTTTTTTTTCAATGATATATTTTGGGTAAAAACCAACCATTGATATATAGAAACCATTTTGGGTAAAAACCAACCATTGTTTGGTTCCCATGTTGAAAACCAACCATTTTGCGGATCCCGTAGTCATTCGGAAACCATCGACAGCTTCCGGAACCTGTAGATGTCGATGAGGCGCTGAATTCGAGCCTGTTTTCGTTGGGGCCAGGTGGGGCCAGTTGAATCGGGATCCACTAAAAATCACCCATTGATATATAGAAATATATGGTTGCTTAATGGGATTTATAGGGATTTCATGGGATTAGAGTGGAATTATTACGGGAAATTGAGTTTGATCTACCCTCTGGTAATTTAACGTAGCTATGGCAAATCACCATGTGTTTTTACAGATTTTATAGGTAAATCATTGTAAATCATCTTTAAACATGCCGTTTTCCATAGCTAGGTCAATAACCAAAGGGTGTATATTATATATACACTATACAATATTTGATGTAGTTGAATACTAAAACGTGTGTTTAATTGCTTTGTGATTTTGAGATGATTCACCCTATTATCAAAAAAAGACATGGTTTTCCGTCGGCCTGTGAGGATATAATCATGCACCATCGTGCACCCAAAAAGGTGGTTTTCAATATATATATATATATATATGTATATTGGATGCCACTCCGTATGTTGATGATCTACTTATTTTAACTTTATGTTCATAATGTTTCTACCTTTTTGGGGACCTCTTCAACCTACAACCGGTATTATAGATCCATTTTTTTCTTGCCACCGAAAATTGCCGGCATCTCTTTGCCTTGTCCCAGGTTGCGATGTCTCCAGCATTGGAGGTCCCAGGATAGGCTGCCATCATTTTTCGGGTCGTTTGCATCGAACACGGTCGAACTATGTCGTTTGCTGTTGTTTGCTATATATATAATGTATGAGCTAATGTATGTTGTTTACAAACATATTATATATATATATATAACTATATATATATAATTATATATATATATATATATATCCATTATGTGTATTTGTGTATATATAAGCTATCTGCAATCGTTTCGCATACCGGTTCCCTACAGTCACCTGGTTGATACACCCAAAACCATCCGAATCGCGCCTCATGCACCTCAAACCACCACCTGGATAGCTTCAGACGTCCCAAGGGATACCTATTGACTTATGATTTATAGGGGTTTATAGGGGGTTATTGTATTTCATTGAAGATTATGATCATCCAGAGTAATCCTAACTCCTAACTTTTCAGGTCTTAAAGGTTGTCAAGCGATTCTTAGGTCTTCCACCCTCCAGTGTCCAATTTTGTGCCTCGGACAAGCAGCCAATGTCAAGACAGCCAGGACAAAGTATTGGACACCTTTAACCAGTTCATTCATACAATTTATTTAATACTGTATAATATATATATATATATATATATATATATAGTACTGTATAATATATATATATATATATATAATACTGTATATATATATATTACTGTATATATATAATACTGTATATATATATAATACTGTATATATATATATACTGGTTGGTGGTATGCCTACCCCTCTGAAAAATATGAAAGTCAGTTGGGATGATGACATTCCCAAGATATGGAACAATAAAAAATGTTACAAACCACCAAACCAGTATATATATATATATATGCATATGGCAGCCGACATCAGCCGATATTCTTGGTTTGAAGCCACTGAAAAGGACTAATCAATGGAGCGTCATCCTCCCAAACATGGCTGAAGATCTATACCCTATACCTATGTATATATACGAACCTGGATATACACCCTGTTTGAAACCACTATGTTTTATTGGTTGATATGATACATACATAATCATAGAGTGTCACCAAGTAAAAACTAGAATGAACAGTAATTGTAATGTCAAATTAAATTGTAAGTCAACATACAGCATCCCCATCCAGTTGATCTGGTTGGTTCCCAGTTCTCCTGCTTAAAAGGTCAACTTTTAATTTTAGCGGTTATGTTTCTAGAACCGCGATGTTAGTGGAACGGGAACAAAAACTGAAAGTCAACCGCCATATCCTATGAATTAAGTTTCCATTGATTTCCCATGAATTTCCCATGAATT
>Ga0126342_10017746_pt1 | contig 12272 bp, 13 predicted proteins | sample Cyp1metagenome_FD_92528 | JGI IMG/M metagenome (GOLD analysis project Ga0126342, IMG submission 92528) | Coral microbial communities from Lord Howe Island, Old Settlement Bay, Australia - Cyphastrea 1 metagenome | ecosystem: Host-associated > Invertebrates > Cnidaria > Coral ... | reverse complement strand
GCAGTAGTGACGAATGCGTAGCGTAGCATCACATCATGTCTTGCAGTAGTGACGAATGCGTAGCGTAGCTTCACATCATGTCTTGCAGTAGTGACGAATGCTATCACACCCCACCCCACCCCACCCCACCCCAATTTGTGGGCCGGTAAAAGGTCCGTCTGCACAAACATGCTCGCGTGCGCTATATGCATACTATAGAGAGATGCATGATGCATCGTTCCAAAATGTTCCAGAGATATGGGCGCAAAGGGCCCGCAAAGGGCTTTTGAGTCGGGCGCCGCCCGACCAAATCCAAACCTATCAGCCATATTAATTTGACGTGTTTTGACCCGCTGGTCAAAGTGAAAACGGTCCCTATGAGGCTACGATTTCAAAACATATCAACACACACCCTGGGTTGAAGGCTATCTTGAAGCAGCCCACGCCGATAAGCGCAAGAATCGCTGCTGCTCAACCCTGCCTGGTGGGGCGCAGAGAAGCAAATAGCCACCTCAATGCCAGGAACTTTGACCTTAACCGCGCAACGCTGCATGTGAGGAAGATCGCCCAAGGCCAACTGTTGCATCTGTTACATCTTCCAATCAAGTCCGAAACATGTCAGCATAGTCAGACAAAGCCACCAGGGCAGGCTCCACTTCATGTGGGTTGATGGTCTCCCCTCCGCCTCAGCGAAGAATCGATGAAGCTTTGAAATTTGAAGGCCCACAATGAAAGAGTGACGGAACACGCCCCATAGTTGCAAAGTTGTATACAGAGCCAGGTGGCGATTGATCATCTCCTTGCTTCGGCCAGTGAGATAAAGCCAGCCGTTCTCATCCTCGTCTGAGCCGTCGGACTAAGACCCTGCTGTCCGGTGGTTGTCCCGGTCAAAGGAGTGACAGTGTTGAGTGAAAGTGCCGCTGGTTTGCCCGGGTGAGCAGCTGCCCTATATATATATATGTGTGTGTGTATGTGTAAACAGTATCAGGACAATGTGGGTGGATGATAAAAACACTATGATTTACAACATCTATCAATGCATCGGTAATCTATCTACCTTTGTACCTATTTAATCCCGGCATGTACAAGCCAGGGGCAGTCACTGTAGGTTTTTCAGTTTAGACCTTTTTTGGCGGGTCTGAGATGATGTTGCTTGGGGGTAAACGAAAAAATGTAAAATGTCAGACCTTACCCTAGGGTTCTGGTTCCAAGGCGTGGCATGGTGTTTCTTGTAACATGTTAGCTGGCCAGGAACACTTTAGACCCTCAACAGCCAAGAGCAATTTAGACCTCTGGGGTTTCCAACCTGTAACCCCCCCAGATTTTGACAAGAAAGTGTTCTGCAAGTTTCTTGACCTCCTTCAGCCACCCCATGAGCTTGCAAGCCTAGAATTTCAGACCTGCTGAATTCCATCAGGTAAACAGATTTCAGACTTCTTAAATCCTTTAGGATGCCGTTTTTGGAAAATATTTTTTTACGGTTTCAATATGTTTCTTTTATGATTTGCAGATATGTTTTTTTTAAAGGATGGGAAAATGACTTATGTTTTCTATGGTTTTGAATACGTTTTTTTTGGTTGGGAAAATGACTTATGTTTTTTTTTATGGTTTTGAATATGTGCTGTTTATGGTTTTAAAGACGACTTTTGATTTTAATCGATTTTGGTAGGGTTTCCCTTTCCCAGACGCCTTTTCCCACCACAGAACTTGATTTTGAAGTAAAATTGTTGAAAAAAGAAAAACAAAAACCGTAAAATGCAACCAAGGTCCCCAGAATCTGGGTTTTTAGCCAAACGCCCGAGAAATTTACGATTTGTTTGCGATTTTTTTTACGATTTTGGTAGGGGCCGTACCAAAATCGTAAAAAAAATCGCCAATTCCACCAAGGTCCCTAGAATCGTTTTCTTGGCCAAAAACTCGCGAATTTACGATTTTGTTCGATTTTTCCCCGCATCTTTGTGTGGGGTTCTTGTTTTTGGTTCTGCACTCCCGCCTGCCTCCTCCTCCTCCTCCCGCCACCTGCCTCACACACAACTTCCTCACACACAACTTACTCACACACACACAACTCCCTCACACACAACTTACCCACACACACACAACTTCCTCACACACAACTTACTCACACGCAACTTGTCCACACACAACTTACTCAGACACAACTTGTCCACACACAACTTACTCAGACACAACTTGTCCACACACAACTTGTCCACACACAACTTACTCACACACACAGCTTACTCACACACAACTTCCTCACACACAACTTACTCACCGAAGAACAGTGGGCTTACCATCATTTGGAGGAGGCTGTGGTGGATCAACTGGTTTCCATGTGAGAATCCACCGCATTGGAAGGCACCTCTCCTTCAGAACCTTGTCGGGAACATGTTCTTGTAGGGCTCTCAACGATTTGGATCGAAGAATCTCAGACACCTCACGAGCCATGGCTTCCATCATGAGCGACTGGTCTGCGGGTGAGCTTTCTGAAGTTGACCTCTTTGCTTGGACTTTGGAACTTCTGGTCCATATACGCACTGGGGTCTGCGAAGAAGGCTTCCATGTTGTCAACGGAAAAACTGATGAAACACGCCTCATCTGCATCAAGCACTGCAGAGGAGTGCATCAGTTCCAGGAAATGCCGCTCAGATTGCTGTTCTTCATCGATCCAGTTGGCAATCTGGTCTGCGCTGAGAGCATCATCATCTTTCTTCTGCGTATCTTCCTCGACAAGGGCAGGGATGTCATTCTGTGACATCTCTTCGGACGGTGCAGTCTGGTCAGTCTTTAACATGTCCACATTCTGAACAACCTCAATCTCTTCAATCATCGCATTGGGCGCCGGAACCTTGTTGATCTCAGCCTCATCATCTGTGCCAATGTTGAAGTGTTGTGCCTTGCGTTTGGCATCTTTCCGGACAATGAACTCCGTGGATCCAGTCCATGGTCTTTCAAAGCGACGATTCATAACGTGTGGATCCTCCCAATTGTCGTTGTAGTTGCCACTTTGCTTTCCGTCCCACCACCGGGTCATTCTTCGAGGGATCAGATCTCGCGCTCGAAAAGGGCAGTCTGGCACAGATCTAGGGTCAAACAGATCCCATCGTGGCGTGTGGTGACGACGAAGTAGAATGTTCCCACCAGCGACATACTCCCACTCATCCACAATGGAAGCTGCTGCACTGGGTGGAAGAGACGACAAGGGAGGCAATCCTTCAAGTTGCCGGGACTTGTTCAAGGAGATCAACTTCTGTTGGTTCATGATTTCCTTGAGGTTTCGCTCATAGTCTGCTGAGCGGCTCCTTGAACGTGTCCGTGAGCTTGTCGCGCCCTGTTTGACATCCTTCTCCCAACCACCAGGAGTTTGAGCGACGGTCGATGGTGCAGTTTGCTCCACGCCATCTGCTGGAGGAAGTTCAGGGAGGAGGTCCTTCTCAGGGTCAAACCTGGGCTCATTCGCAACATCAACACCGGAGTGCAACCGTGAGAGGAGTTCCGAAAGTGGTTGCACAGCAAGCTCACCCAACTTGACAATCTCACTGGGGTGATCTCAGATTCAGTGGCTGGGCGAAGTTGTTCAGGTGCACAACGCCAGAGGGCAGTGCCCATGAGCACCCAGATCACCGAAGAGCGTCCTTCGGGCAGTACATGGGGCTCATCATGGCCACCCGTCCTGGACCAATGTATCTTGCCTTAGGGTTAGACTCTTTGTGGCGAGATTTCAAGGTTGCTTTCCGCCACACGCATACCCAGTCACCCACCGGATAAGCTGACGTTGGTCTCGACGAGGAGTAGCTTCGCAGCCGAGTAATCCGCTGCTTGGCAAGTTCTTGGCGGTGTATCTCCTCCGCCTTCTCTCTGTTCTTCTGAAGTTGCCAGTACTCCAACGGCCGGGACTCAAACTCAGCATTGATTGCAAGGGATCTGAGGATTGATTCCACTGACTCGGATCACATCCATATGCCCACTGAGCTGGAATGAAGCCCTTGATGTGCTCCGTGTTGTTTTGAGCCATTGCTGCTAACTGTTCACAAACATGAGGCTTCAACATAGGTTGCTCACTCCGAAGTTGCTTCATCGTTGACTTCAAAGCCTTGACCATGGATTCGGTGCTTCCGTGCTGCCAGTGTGCTTGTCCCCAAAGACGCTCAAACCAATGCCAACCTTGGACAAAACCTCAGCAAAAACGCCTTCGCATAAAGAGGTCTGCGAATCTGCCAGCACCCACTCTGGTTTTGGACGGTGGAGAAGCCAACCTTCAATGAAGCCCTGGATGAGCCTTTCACCGGCATCAGTGCCGCTGTCTGAGAGCTCACCCTCCCAGAGGTGGAACACTGACGTCAACCTCATTGTCAAATCAACCATGACCAGATACCTTGACTTCTTGGACTGCTGGGGAAGAGCTAGCTCATAAACATCGAGTCCAATGATCTGCCAAGGCCGCGCCCGCTCACCTACACTGACAGGCAACACCATCTGTTCACCTCTTTTCACCTCCTCACACGCCTGGCACTTGAGGTTCAACGCCATCTGAACTAGCCAAGGCGGAAGGCCTCGATCGTGGCACAATCTTGCCAACGACTTGTTGTTTGGATGTCCTGAGGCTCGATGGAGGCGGTGGAGCAATGACCATGCCTTCTGGGTGTCAAACCCGTGTTCTTCGGGTGTTGTGTTGGATGTGGAAATTGGTTTTGTTAAAGGCTGCGATGAAGTTTCCCCTGCATAGACCTCTTCCATCATGTTGATCACCCGCACCCATTGAGACTTCCACATGCGGGCGATTCCATCAACCATGCTGGGAGGATAGAAGTCTGTCTCAGACACAGCTTTCGTCCCCATACCTAGCATACCGTCTGGTCTGTGTTGATGAGATCCATCACACAGTAGGCGGCATCGGTCATAAAATTCGGCATCATTGGTCATCACAAGCCAGCTCTTCTTGATGGGCCAATCATCAGGACTCTTCATTCCATGCATGCACCCATCAATCTGGACGAAGTAGAGTCTACCATAGTATTGGTTGTACTGGTGGATGAAAGCTGTCAATTCCGGCAGGTGCCAACCATCTGTCGCACCTTTTGGCCACTCAAAGTAAAACTTGCTGGTACCCAGAGTGACAGTCAACAAGGTCCAAATGAGCAAGATGGCACCGCGAAGATGCTTTCGACACTTCTGCTTCTTTTTCCGCAGCTCTTCCACCTGTCGAAGATCACGCTGGTTCAGGCGCTGAATTGAGGTCACAGCAATGCAAAGAAGACTGAACCAAGCACGATCAGGTGGATCCTTCTTCATCTCATCGACTAGCATCTGGACCTGAGCTCGTTTTCCCATGTCATAGCCAGTCTCCAAGGTTTTGCGGCTCACTTGCATGCCTTGCTTCTTGCAAGCATTGCTCCGCGAGGAGTCGATGCGGCAGCACAACTCCCAAACTTTGAAAGGCAAGGTATAGTCCTGCAAAGCTGGCAGGCTGTCGCTGGCATCAAATTCCGTAGTGGCTGCCAACAACTGTTGGCACGTGTGCCCGCTCATGGGCTTCTCATCCTCCTTCCAGTCCATCACTTCGACGGCACTGTTGCCGCCTTGCTGCTGGTCTTCTTCTGCTCCTCGGTGTCCGAAATCAGCTCTGCAGAAATTTCCGTTCCTGGAGAGCTTGGTTCCTCCACCGGGGCCTTCTTCTTCGCAAGTGCTTTGGGCCTGTAGCCATGATCTTTGGTCTTGACCAGCTGGTACTCCTTCGCAGCAATCGTGATCATGGCCTTGACTTCCGTAGCCGTCACATCGTTCTCCTGCCGATCGCCAGTTCGAAGCCTCGCCAACGCTTCCACCACGTTGCGAGGTAGATCCACATGAGTGGTTTGAGCTGGCGCCGTAGTTGCAGGTGTGTAGCTCAACCTCAGTCCGCAACGGCCGCACTGTTCCCATAGTCCGAATCGGTTTCCACCTCGGCCCGGAATGTGGTCGCCCATGCAAGGCCATTGTGTCTTGCTGACACGAGGGTCTCGCTCGTCTGGGCCGGCTCGACGTGTCTCGTCGTAGCTGACCTTGGCTTTGGCCTTTGCCTTGCGAGTTGCTGTTGCAGCAGCTGTTGATGAACTTGCCACCTCTTCCAAGGCTGCTGTCACAGCCTTCTGAATCTCTGCTCTCATTTCCTCCTTGCTCACCATCATGCAAGGGGGTAGCCGACTGCACGGCTTGAACACTTTGCTCTTGACCCGGCGGGAACTGCAAATCGGTTTGTGACACCCCTAGGTGCTCATCAGCAAAACAACAAACTGGGTCTGCAGGTTGCAACGACTCAGCATCACTGTCTTCTCCAAAAAAATATCCAAAGGGTTCATGTCTAAAACATGACACTCCGGAGCAGCAGCAAACGACACCCTTCGGGCTGGCCTGCTGTTGGCTCTTTGGGCAGCTGTGCTTGCTGGAGAAGCGTGTGCTGAAGTCCTCAGCGCGTTGGGCTCATGGATCACATGGTCATTGTCAAGGAACACATGCTTGAGATAGTCAAGGATGAGGTGGTTCTTTGGATTCTTCTGCAACTCAGCCGGCCTACCATACATGGATTGCAGCTCCCGCATGCCAGTGAGAGAGACATTCACATGGGACCTCCTATCTGATATACAGTAGTTACATGTAGTTACCCTGTATAGTGCTCTACACCACCGACCATCACCAAAACGAAACCACGGACGCGACTGCTCGTGAATGTCAATCTTCAAGTCTGGCCGCGCAGTGACCGGGGCTTTACAAAGGTCACGGACGGCATTCTTGCCACCGGCAGTTGCAGTGGCACCGGTGTCAGTGAGTGACTCCGTGGGCAAACTACGCTCTGAACTGCTCGAGGTCTGCACTGGATTGAACAGCATCTCTTCTGGTGGCAGATCTACGGAAAGCATGTGAAAAGTGTTGTTGTGCTTGCAACCAAAGCCCTTTCCACTTCCATGTCGTCCTTTTGGCTTTCCTTTTCCTTTGCCTTGCATCCAGTGATTCTGAAAAGAACCTCGACCACCCATTGGTTTGCCCTTGCCTTTGCCCTTCTGCCATGGAAAGGTCGAAGTCGACTTTGGCTGGCGCTGCTGCGCTGTCCCGGTCCATCCACGGTCCTTAGCAGCGGCAGCCACTGCTCGGCGGGCCTCAACAAGGTTTCTGTCAGTTTCTGACAGCATTGCCTGAAGTTCTTGGCGTTGCTTCTCCATCTCTGACTGCTCCTCTTGAAGTCACAACAAGTTCTCATCTGGAGGTTGATCTTGAGCTTCATTCCATGGTTCATCTCCCTCTTCCTCGCCCCAGTACTGATTGTTCCAATCATCCCAATCAGCATCTGGGTCATAGTAACTTGTCTCATAGTTTTCTGCTGCCTGGTAGTAGGCATAGTCAGACGTCTCGGCCGCCTCATAGTCAGGATCATAGGGCTCGGCATCGGCATAGAATGATTGCTGAGCACCAAAACGACCATTCCCCTTTGCAGAAACAGTTAGGGCCTTCTCCTCAAACATTCCAAGGAGTGCCGTCCTGACTTCAGAGTAGGTCAGACGATTCCGAGTCGCAGCTTTGATGAGACGTCGATCTTCGTCTGAAGCAGATGCCATTTCAAGCAGCAGCCACCCTCTGATGTGGTCCAAGGCTCCCAGCGGCATCAATCCCATTTCCATTAAACGTTCCAGAACATCTTTACCACGTTTCACCGTGGCTTCTTCCTGGGATGCAGTGGACACCTTGGAAGACGTAGTGCTTGGACGAGCTCCTGGACCACGTTCAGTGAAGGGACGTCCATGCCGTGAACTGCGAGGAGTGGCTGTGTGCTCATCCGTCGCGGCAGGCTCTGGCCTTTCAGGCGGTGCAGGTGCATCTGACTCATCTCCTGGTTCGGATCGGTCTTCCGGTCCAAAGTACAAGGAAGCTCCTGGGCGAAAACCACAGAAATTTTTCAAAGCATCAAGATTCATGTCATAATCCTCGAAAGTAAGTTCCTTCTCCCGCAGCAAACGTTGCAATGCTCTGATCATGTCACCATGTGTTTTGTCTTCTCGAATCAGGAATGCATTCACTGGTTCATTGGGTCGACGGGCTAACCGCCTATAGTATCCTATAGTAGTTACCGATCTTGGCACTGGCATCTGGCAACGGCTGCTTGTTCAAGGGACTTTCCTCCAGATATTTTATCAACTTACCGACATCACTTTCAGTTCTAAAATCTTCAGGCCTAAGCCGATACATCAACTGAACCAAAGAGTGATGTGGGGACTGCAGAGCTTTTCGAACAATTCGAGCTGCCAGCAAGGGTCGCTCTGACGCTTTGCTCGACTGGAGTGACCACTTGCATTCTACGATGAAGTGTGCAAAAGATTCTGCCTTACCATCCCATATAGGTATCGAACCCTTCTCATCTTTGCCATCATGTGTTGACATCGTCCCTGATCGAAACCCGTGCTCCGCGGCACGAATGTCTTTGGCAGCGGATTGATGTTTCAAAAGAAGGTGTGTCAAATCGTTTCGTTTCAAATCTCAAAGGCAAATGACCATGGCACACAGATGCGCTCTAACTTTTCCTCACACATGCCTTGGGCGTCAAGTGGGTCCACTGCGGATGAAGCAGCTGATGTCTAAATGAATCTGAATGCTCAAAACAGGCCAATGAAACACATAACATACATACATACATACATGCATGCATACATACATACATGCATACATACATACATACATGCATACATACATGCATGCATGCAAACATACATTACATGCATGACATACATTACATACATTACATACATTACATACATTACATTACATTACGTTACGTTACGTTGCATTACGTTACATTACATTACATTACATACACATACATACACATACATACACATACATACATACATACATACACACACATACATACATACATACATACATACACATACATACATACACACACACACATACACACACACATACACACACACATACACACACACATACACATACATACACATACATACACATACATACACACACATACACACATGCATACATGCATACATGCATACATGCATACATGCATACATACATACATACATACATTAGTACATTACATACATTACATACATACATACATGCATTGCATTGCATTGCAGTGCATTACATTACATTGCATTGCAATATACATTTTTGACTTGGAAATGTGCTTCGCGCCACAACGGCGTGCAATTTTTCGTCTCTCATCTGGCCAGCTGGCTCCGCACCCGCCGCTTTAGCGAGCCTACTTTTCGACCCTCCGGGGCTGCCTCCCTCCCCTTCAATATACATTTAAGGGCAGGGTATTGAAATACAGTAGTATGAATGCATGTGTTCGCTTCCAAAAGAAAAACATGGACATCCTTGCGCGTCCAAAAACAAACAGCAGGAGCCAAACATATTCACACCAGTTAGCATCAGTAAACACCGGATACTGCGTTTGGGGAAAAAGCACCGCTACTCGTATCCTGGTTCTGTGAATGTTAGCCAAAAACAGACCCCAGAGGCTTCGGTGTTATGGCGCCCGGGCTGTGTATGCTGTATTCGCTTTGCTCAACTCCAGTGCCAAGTTTCCAAATGTCCCAGGTCACCTTGGCTGGGCAGACTTGGCCTCTAATGCATTCGGTATGACTGCCGTCCTGCATCAAGTCATATCCCTCTTACACTTTTCTAAATTGACCAGCTTGCCAAAAATATCGGTTCTTGCGTGCTTCAACGTCATGTTTCCAGCTGTAAAGGCACGTCATGGTCCAATGTGGCTTTGACTGAACATAGCCCGTGCCAGCCACATATAAATAAATAAATATATATATACATATACATATATATATATATACACACCACAAAAGTGTGAATATATATACACACAAAATGGTGTGAGTATATATATATACATATATACATAAGATAACAGGTATATATAAATATATACATGTATGTGTATATGTAGATGCATAATTATATATATATTGATATATATATATATATATATCTATTGATATATATATAAATATATTTGTATATATATATAGATACATATTTATATAAATACATTATACATTTTTTAATATGTATATAAATGTATATATATATATATAGGTACATCAAAATAGAGAGCAGGACGCTTTGAGAACGCACTTTTTAAATTGCTTTTTTCAAAACTGTAGTCACATGTCACAGCTTAAGCTACAGATGAAGCTGTGTTCATGCCCGCTAGAGAATATGTATTGCTCGAAGAAGTGGCCCTAGATAAATGCTACTACAGCGTCCCTGGGTCCCTTCAACAAACACAATTTCTGCAGAACATGCTGGATGACTTCAACATAATCACAACATCCCCATACCTGCCAACAAATGCAGTACTCAAAACAAACATACCCTTCTGAATACGAGTAATCTTCCTTTGGGGCAATGCAGTGTGTTTTTGCAGGGGCCATATTCAAACAACATATGAAGAATTCCTTGAAAAGTTGCACCATGCCCTTTGAAGGAGCGCAGTGTGCATTTCCAGATGTCTAACCCTCCTTTCAAATGAGCAGTGCCCCTTTAGAAGGTCAATATTTTTGCACAATATATGCAATACTATTGACATAGAGCATCCCTTTCAAAAGTGCAATATGTTTGAAACTGTGAGTATTATCAAAGAATGCTCTTTCGCTTCTTACCGCAAAACAACAGAATAATGTCCTGTATGGCAAAAAAATCTTCCTGTGAAGAAGCAGCATTCTTGGAAAACTGGATTACCTTTGTTTGACATGTGTACTCTTCCCCATGGTCAGATCAGCCCAGCCTTCATTTAGACAACTCTCACTTAAAAAAATGTTTTCAACACTACCCAACAATAATGTATTCGTTGAATCAAATATCCAACTCATATCAAGGGGATGTGGCACAAATTCAACAACAGATTCTCCAAGGTCGACTATACTCTTTGAAAAGAGTGCTACATGCATACAGTATGTCCAAACAATTTTTGATTGTCTTAGGGTTTAAAGATGCACATTCTTCAAACTACACTGTTCTTCAAGAGGAGAGCTGCCTACACCAAAGAGTGTTATTCTCAAATATGGCTCGTTGTCTTGGAAGAATATCGCATTATGCCTTCGGAGCAATGATGTGCAATTGTGAAGGACGCATTTTACTTGCTTACATATACCATGTGTTCTTCATTCAAGAAAAGAGAGTGTGAAAAGGGCATTGCATGTGCAAGAAGGTTCATTTTTGACATAAAGTAGGCTAAGGCATGACCTACTTCAATGGGATTTTCTACCATTTTGAAACAAATGCACTTGTAGAGGGGAGCACTCACTTCAAAGAGATGCATCACCTTTTCAAGGGAATCTTTTAGTGTTTGAACATGTGTTAACTTAAGGGTTTGGCCCAACAATGTCAAAGCCAAAATCAGTTCTACACATTCATTGGCTGCCTATGCTTTTGCATTTTTTTAAAGCGCATTTGGAAACATTACATAAACAGGCAAAATTGCCTAACCTGTGTCCCAAGCCCCCCAAGCTTCCCCCGGTGACACCTCCATTTTGTCATTGTCTTGATATTGTTTTCTAATGGAACCACAGGCCCATTGCAAACAATAATAAAACAACCAAAAGCAAGTTTGCAACCCCTAAAGTGGGAGAACTGGCAAAGAGTTAGGTCTAGGTCCTTCACTTTTGTGTTGTTTTGCCAGCCTTCAAAAACAGCAAGAACGAACCAGAAGACAAGAAACCAAAAACACAAGAAACCAAAAAAAACAAGATTGCACACCCCAAGGGGGGAGTAGTGGCAAAGAGTTGGGTCTTGTCATTTTGTTTTCTTGTTTTTGCTCACGCCGCCTCTAACGACCCCAGGCGGTTTGCGTGTTTTGATGTGCCATGTGCGTGTTGTGTTTCTTTTGGGGGGGGTGGGGGGGTGGGTGGGGTGGGGTGGGATGTTAACGTTCCTTGCACTTCGTACATTACATGTTGCTACGCTGTAGAGATCTCTGGGATCGTTGCTACGTCACATGTTGTTACGTTGCTGATGGTGTGGGGGGGGTGGGTGGGGTGGGGTGGGATGTTAACGTTCCTTGCACTTCGTACATTAGATGTTGCTACGCTGTAGAGATCTTTGGGATCGTTGCTACGTCACATGTTGTTACGTTGCTGATGGTGTGGGGGGGTGGGTGGGGTGGGGTGGGATGTTTACGTTCCTTGCACTTCGTACATTTCATGTTGCTACGCTGTAGAGATCTCTGGGATCGTTGCTACGTCACATGTTGTTACGTTGCTGATGGTGTGGGGTGG
>Ga0126342_10017745_pt1 | contig 12272 bp, 11 predicted proteins | sample Cyp1metagenome_FD_92528 | JGI IMG/M metagenome (GOLD analysis project Ga0126342, IMG submission 92528) | Coral microbial communities from Lord Howe Island, Old Settlement Bay, Australia - Cyphastrea 1 metagenome | ecosystem: Host-associated > Invertebrates > Cnidaria > Coral ... | reverse complement strand
TGTTATAGGTTGCACTTGCGCCGGTGCGCTGCTGCGCCGCTGCGCAGAACAGGTAAGCTGAGCAATTGCGTCCCAGCATCGGAGCATCGGAGCGCAGAATGTCAACACAAGAGCTGCGGAGCGGAGTGGAGCATCGGAGCATCGGAGCGGAGGGTCGCGCAGCGGAGCGAAGTGCATGGAGCATCGGAGCGGAAGAGCTGCCGCACTAGATGGAGTCGAGCATCGGAGCAGAGGTTTGCGCAGCGGAGCGGAGCGGAGCATCGGAGCGGAGGGCTGCGCAGCGGAGCGGAGCGGATCATCGGAGCATCGGAGCGGAAGAGCTGCCGCACTATGGAGTGGAGCGGATTCGAGGGAGGATCGGAGCATCGGAGTGCAGGATTTCAGCAGTTGACAGGAGTGGAGCGGAGTGGAGCATCGGAACGTCGGAGCGTAGGGTTGCGGCAGCCGAGCACCATCAAGCAGAACTGATCCAACTGAATATAAAAACACATGTGGGCTAGTACAAGCACCGGAGCGGAGCAACGGAGCATCGGAGCAGGAACGTTTACCAGGACACGCTCTGCACTCACTCTGCTTCCAAACTCTTCTACAGGTACCTCAACCTGTTTCCAAACATTTCCAACCCTTCTTGTGCTTGCGAAGAAACGCAAGGGTATCACGGTATCACTCTACAAAGGGCATGGCTCATAAAGCATGTCGGCTTCATATGGAATGCCTCTTCAGCTGAGGCTGAGTCCTTCATTACTTTTCTGAAGCACATGATGCAAAGTCTCTGAGTTGATGAAACGTTTGAGGTTACCAAAGTAGGGACACCATGGAGAAAAACATGTCTGATGACTATGGTCCCTGAAAACGACCAATGATGAAAGTGATGGCGGTGGCAGTGGTGGTCGTGGTCGTAGTCATCCTTTTGTGGTTCAACACTTTTGAATAATTTTGATATGTGCTGACTGTGCTGATGTTATGTTCCCATGTCTTCCCTCCCGTGTGCCCTCCTGAGTCTTCTAGCGCTTCGGCATCAAAATGTGTCCCGCCCCTTGGAAGAAGGCCTTCATGCGCTGGGACAAGTTTAATCGGATGGACTTGCGAAATCCGTGAAATGCTGGTGAAATGCTGATGACATGCTGATGAAATGAACGAACATGGAAAGCTCAGCAGGCATGCACCACTTGAAAGCTTGCACGAAAGTAATGTTGCGTTGTCATGTCGATTTGCGCTGCCACGGCAATGCTCTTTTTAATTCTTTTTATGGAGATACGCGGTGTGATCAGCTTCGGAGCTTGCGCTTGCATGCATTTAAGCCCCCTAGCTGGGCCCTATAGCTCATTGCAATGCTCCATGTATTCGATCATATCTGTTGAGCCGGATCATAAACTTGAAGATTTGCAAATTTTGTGCTGAATTGGGACTTGGCATTCTGGTCGCCTTCTTGGCCGTCAAGGACAGTCAACGACAGCTTGGCTCAACGGTGGAGTCGTGCCTTGTCCCTCATAGTATCTGGTGTCGTGCCTGGTGTCGTGCCTGGTGTCGTGCCTCGCTATCTGTGGTGTCGCGCACTTCTGCAGTGCGCAGAGACAAACATCGACGTCATGACCATCGCCTGCGACGTGCAACGAAGCGAAACCACGCGAAACCGATTGTAATTCTTCGGCGAACCGACCGAATGTGAAACTTGGGAAATGAAGAATTCTGAAGTTCAAATATGTTCCAATAAGGCTTAATATGTGATGTGTGATCAGACTCTGTGACATTGATGTAATGTAAATTTCTCACCAAGAACAACAAGTTCTGAAATTAAACCGCTGGAAACTGGAAGTGGACTGTAAACATGTGTGAACGTCTGTAAACTGTTGACAACATCTATGTGTCATTATGTGTCCTTGTCATTCCCTGTCATTCCTTGTCATTCTTTGTGATTTCTATGCGTCATTTGTTGATATCTGTTGTATATTGCTGTATCATGTTGTATCCGTCTCTGAGTTCCGTGCCGCCAATATCATCGCTATACATCCCGGCACCGAATTTGAGGCGGCAGACGCTGTGTGGAGGATACTGGCCACCTGCGATTACAACGTGGCGGAAAACCGAGGAAAAACATCCGGCATCGGCATCTGATATTCGTGGAGTGCTTTGGGCTGATCTAAAAAGTTTTCAAACGTCATTGCTCTCTGATGCCTATAAATCTAAATACAATAGACAATAATTGAACAATGAATGTTTCCCCAGAAACCAGAACACCACAAAACACAAGCGCGGCAGCAGCTTTTGCTATGGGCATTTTTGAGCCACAGTATTGGCAAGAGTTATAAGTGATGACCCGACAGGAGGGATACTACATAAATGTACATAAGAAAGAATGGATACAGTAAACTCAGTAAACATCCATTTCTTTCAAGTACCCCCTTATCATGAACTGTACAGGGTCAACACGGGATTACTACCTACCGACGGCTGGCCAGGCCTACGGACGGATGCAACCCTAACATGTCACAAAGCTCATTGAATGGATTCCAGGCAGAGGATGGAGGGATTCCTTCACAGAATCCATCATGCCCGGCGATTTCAATCCGTGCACCTAACGGATGCTGAAATCCAATTTAATTACGGATACATGAAGTCCAAAAGGCATAAGGTGAGGCGCCATAGCAGCCAACCACCACTAGGCAAGGACAATGGAAATTCCAAAGAAAATCCGAGTGACGAGACGAACCGACAAAGCAAGTCCAAAGTGAAAGTGCAGATGGAACTTAGTTACATCCGCACTGATGTGCGATTAGCGACTGCAACATGCTGAATTAAACTTCGGCAGCTGTGGTAAAAGTCCAAAGGAAATGACTAAGCAAAATCCAAAGACTAAATTGTAAATGGAACTTAATTACATCCACAAATGTGCCTTGAACGGCGTGCCTTGAACGGCGTGCAGCATACTGAAACCCGACGACAGCAGATGCAATTGAGTACTCAAATTAAACTGACGAGGTAAGGAAGCTCCCAAAAAGGTTGTCAACAGTGGTTTGTTTACTGTGACATGTCAACAACAGTTTGATTACTGTGACAGGAGGATTCCTGCAAACAAAGTCCAAACCTAAGTGGCTGTAACGGGCTTGATGCAAAGCAAATCCAAAACGCCTGACCACAAAGACACCGGCAATGCCTTGTTCATAACATCCGCCTTTTGATGGCTTGTCTGGATGTACTGGATGAGGATATCCTCGGCTGAAAAGGCTTCGCATGTGCTCGCTACATTAAGGCGATGAAATTTGGCCAGGTGCTTGAGTTTCGGGCTATAGCCCTTGGCAATTCTTGCCATCACCGCTTGGTTGTCTTCAAAACACTTAAGAATGAAGCCAGGGTCGATCACACGCTGACAAACTGCCAAAAGTGAGATGGCCTCTCCCAACAGTGCGGTGCTTAAGGCAACAAACTCTGCTTCTGTCGTTGATCTTGAGACAGCCCTCTGGGTTTTTGATCCCCATAGGATGATAGCAAATGAGTCTGGGCCTTCCAGAGCAATGATGAAACCACTGGTCGACTTCATGTCAGGTGATGATCCAAAATCACTGTCAACATAAAGCGATAACCACAGCTTAGCTGGAGGGTCCTTGATACGCATGACGTGAGCGTAATCAACAGTGGCAGCAATGTAGCCGACTAATCGAGCTGCACGCTTGTCATCATTCATGCTCCATCGAGTGATGTTACGTGCAAGAGTGTTGATTGCAACCATGATGTCTGGACGACTGATTCGTCCAAGCCACTTAAGCTTCATTACCAGTTTTGCAGATGATGCTGAAAGCTGTCCAACACATTGATCATCAGTCTCAACCAAGGTTCCGCCATCACAATGAGGGGTGCGGAAATGCTTGACCTTCTTGCAGGACAATTGCTCATAAAGCTCGACACATTGCTTTGCAAAGTCTGCTGAGTGAAGGGCAAGTCCCTGATCACACATGACATGATTCCTACCAAGCACTTTTGAAAGCTCGGCGGGCTCTTCGAGTCGAACGTGCTTCTGCAAAGTTGACCAAAACTTACTGTGGTTCTTTTGAGGTCCACTCAGCGTCAAATCATCGACATAAACACCGAGGGCTAGACTCATGGATGGGACATGAAAACAACTGGGTTGTTCTGGCATCTCAATGCCTCCAAGTTCTTTTGATAAAATGGTGGCAAGATGATTCTGCCATGAAGCGGATGCAAGAGGATGTCCATACAACGATCGGATGAGCGGGGCAACTGGTTGATGGATGTGCTTGGCATGAGCTGGCACAAGTTCCGCTGGAAGCAAAACATATGTTGGGCATGATGAGTCAAGAAAACTCTGGACATACAGACTTTAATGCAGTCTGAGGTTGAACATGCGTTTCCCTCGACAAGTCCAAAAGCAATGATCATGTTGAGACCACCAAGGCTCGTTGACGCAGAAGCTGCAAGCTCGTCAAAAACAGCTGCCTGATTGGCTTCATCACGCACAGCATCACCCCTGAAACCAATCCGAGCTTTAATGATCCATTCTGATGGAGATTGTTTCATACCCTTTAATGCTAACTATTACCATTAAAGCACCAACATGAATTTTGTGACCCTTTGCTCGTGCTTCAGCTAAGACCTCTGCTTTGGGACGGATTTTTGACTCATCTCAAGTGCCATTCGCAAGAAGTCCTTGCTTTTCCGAGTTGATGGCATCCAAGACCTCTGGGCGGTCTTTCCATTCGCTTCGCTCCAAAAGCCGATGAACGTAAGCAGGAGTCACTACTTCTTGGCAGCCTACATTGAACATCGCAATGTCAAGGGGAACCGATGGATACCCTGGCGCAAGCTTTTGGCGTTGAGGTTGATGAGATCTAGCAACACATGGCATAGAGCACACATGCTGATTGACAATACGAGGAAACAATGATTGAATCGTGATATTGCAAAGCTTCGGGGGATAAAAGGCTGACATTCTGGTCCATTTTCCTTTGAAGTGGTGAATGACTACTGTGGGTGCATTTCAATACTGCAAGATTCTTGGCCAAGCGCAGTGAAGAGGTGAGAAATCTCCAAGGCTTCTTGGCTGGTTGGCCATCAGCTTCAACACCAACCGTGCAGCCATTGAAAGTGGCTGAATGCAAGTTTCTCTCAAGAAACCACGATTGAATTGATGGCAAAGCCCAACCAGTACAATACCGTGGCCATTCGAAACTGCAATCCCCACCGTTGTCAAGACAGATGTTAGCCGCCCGAATGGATTGCTTTACCAAGGCAGCACTCTCGGCTTGTTTTTTGGTGATCCTTGCTGCCAGTCTTGGATACTTTGTCCGGCTTAAGTGTTGCCATTGGCTCCAGGCTCCAGGGCCTGCATTCGATGGACCCGTGGATCGAGCATCCTTCTAAAGCACTTACCTGAGCGATGAGCTGCTCTATGCTGTGAGGATCTTCTAAATTGATATCTTCCTTACACAGCCGGATGACTCTCAATCCATTTTCATGTCCAACTTTGCCAGGGTTGGAGTCTTTGGCGCAAGCAAATTCGAACAAAACATCTTTACCGATGCGACTGTGTTTTCCCCTGCCACGTTTTGGAGCCTTCTTTTCAGGAGCAGCAGCGGCGCCGAGGCAGCCAACCTGTCCCCCCTGATCAAAAGAACCCTGAAACATTGATTGCGCTTCTTCCTGTGGCAAGCTGGCTGCGGCATCGCAGGCAATACTAGCTACGGCACCTAAACCAGCGGCAGGAGGTTTATCAGCTTCATAATCAGCGTCTGAATCATGAAACGAGACATCAGGAGGAGTTTTGACTGGAGATTCAGCTTCATAAGGCTCATCAAGATTCTTCTGCAAAACCACCACCGGAAGACCCATCTCTGATGTGCATTGATTGGCTCAATGACAGGAACTTCAGAGGACACTGGAACATCGGGTTCAACGAATGATCCATCTGCATCTTTGCGACCAAAGGCTTCTTCAAAACGTGCAATGCATTCATGATTATGAGATGAGGTGTCATTCTCACAACCTTCGCAACCTTTTGTGGTATCAATTTTGAGCATTCGGGAATAAGTTGCATAAACTCTATACGAGTCTTTGGCTTAATCTCAGAATCTACAAATGGAACCGGCACTGCATCGATGTCGTGAAGCTCAGTGAGTCTGGATCATCAAGTTCCTTCAAAGCAGCTTCAGCTGCGCTGGCCAATGGAAAAGTTACATCTCCAGGCATGTAAAATGTGTCATGAAATGGAGATACGGGATAAGATCATGCATCTTCACGAAGATGGGAATACAAAACAAATTGCAAAACACCCCGATACCTCATTCCAAAGTCCAATCGCTATCCAACAAAAACGGCTGGTTCTGCGTTCGGGCTGAACTTGAACTTTCCTGCATCTTTGGTTCTAACAAAACCCAATTAACCAAGCAAATCATGGGGTCCTAGAAACTCTTTTCTAAATGCAAGTTCCCAACGCGTTTTTCCTTCACCATCTTTCAAGAATGCAGACATGGCAGTTGCAACGTACGAACATGCTTGAGGCCAGAGCTGGGGTCTGGCAGCAAATCCTGCTTGCAAAAACAATGACCTGGCAATCTCTTGAAAAGTCCTCATCTCACGCTCTAAAACGGAGTTGTGGGGAAAACGTGATGGAACCGAGCTTTCTGGCAACCAATTATTCTCCATGACCGCTTTCAAGATTTCTCCAGCAGCGTCTGAATGAACAATGGTATAGGAATTTGATTTCAAACCCACAAAATGCTTGAGATTTGATGCTAATTGGGATGCTTCTCTTGAAATGGTTGGATAAGCTTGCAAAACTTTTGAAAACCGATCTTGAACGATCAACACTGCATGCTCCTTGCCTCTTGAAGACTTGAAAACAATCAAATGGTCACATGCCAATTGCTGTCCAAATGCTCCAGGCTCCGCCGCAAGATCAAGATCTTCATTGACTACTGACTACTCTTCTACTTTTGACCCTTTTACTGTAAAGTCTGGCCCTATTGCAAACATCACATGTGGGCAATTTTGGAAAATGAGTCAAATTGTGATCAAATGGAGGGGGAGCAAGAATGTCACGTTCCACGGATGCGGGGTCGCTTGGCATCCCTGGGTCTATGCTGGGCTCAACGGCTGGCTCAACTGACAAAACTTCAGGAACTTCAACCGGCTCCACAGCAGGATCCAAAGGAGGCAAAACATTGATGGCACTACTTCCGGGAAGCGGTTCTGCAGGCATACCAGGAATGACAGTGAAATTGTTTTTGAAGAACGGGACGTTCTGAGTGACTCTTGATTGATGCATAAAACTTGTTCTCCTCATCGCAGTTGAGATGGCATTTGGAGGGATCACGCACAAGAAAGGGCAATGAACCCGGAAGCCAAATGAATCCTAATCCATTCTGCTCCACATCAAGGCCACTTGATCTGACCATGAGACAAGAACCCAAAAGAAAATGGTTGGCATCACTCAAAATTCCATCTCAGTCCTTAAATCCAATGGTATCGGATGACCTTTTGAAACCACCACCTGTCGAGAAGTTCAACTTTTCATGGGAGACGTTGGCAAAACCGGAAAAGAGGGATCGGTGATATCCCTGTTCCTGCAAAGCTTCATATGCTTCATATGACACCAAATGCCTACCAGCTCCAGTATCAGTGACAACGGAGCTCAATGCCGCGACAATCGCAACGGCTGCTGCGACTTTCGGAGTTGCTGGCTTGGGTTTGGCTTTTGATTCTTTGGGCTTAGCAGGAGGGCTTTTCACATGACTATAGTGGCAATTATCCCCATGAACACAACCATTAGGCATCTGATGGAATATGCATGGAGTCTTGGCCCCCTCCTCTGCCGTCATTGACTTTCCGGGTTTTCCCTTTGACTTACCCTTCGCACTTTTGGGATGCCCTTTTGGTGCGTCTTTCGGTTTTGGGGCGCTTAGAGCGGCAGCTGCAGAGGCTTTGGCAGGAGAAGCCTTTGCTGGGACTGCTGGAGTCTTTGCTTTCGGCTTATCTTCCTTTTTCTTGATGCGAAGGGATTGCTCAATGGATCGAGCATTCACATCTTCACGTTCTTCAACCAAAAACTCTTGCAACTTTCCCCAAAAGTAGTTAAACTCACGCATGGAGGAATCATCCGGGGATCTTTTTATTTCATCAATCACCCTCTCCAAACGACGCACGGTCCGAAGCTTGTGAAAGACAAACTCTCCAAGCATTCTTTGGTTGGGCCACTGCTCACTCGGAATTTGGTTCAAAACCCTCATAAGGCTAGATGAAAACTCTTGCAAGCCTGCAACTGAGTATCCATTGAGTTCCACCAAGAAAACCGATTGAGAGGTGATAAGCGACCCACGGACCCTATCCAAGTCGAAATGTCGAGAGATCATTTGGGCAACTGCCCGGCCTCGTGGAGCTTGACTTTGGCGGGTACAACTTTCAATGTAACCCTGGACCTTAAACTGCAACTCAGGAATTCCTTTCAGACCCTTGATGAGCTCTGAAGCGAGCCGCCTGTCCAGCCTTGGCACAAGGCCTGAGGAACTTGAACATTCCTGTGCAGAGTCAACCTTGAATGCAAGTGCAATCCAAGTCGTAAGGTAGTCAATTCCACTAATGTCAAGGCGTCCTAACATCAGAATCAAAGAATTTTTCCAAGCTCTGAAGTCGGCAGCATTGTTGGGCAAGGGTTCCAACTTTGCACTTTGAAGGGCACGATTGTCAACAAGATCCCTTTCACTCTTTTCTTCAACAATCAATTCATCCTCTCCATCACCGCCCTCGTCCTCTGACCAGTTGCCATCATCTGGAGGCGGCTCAGGAGGGCCAGTCGGATTGATTGAACCTGAAGGCTGGGGAGAACGATTGTTGCTGTTGGGGGTCATTTCATTGGAATCCGTACCATTTTGCTCATAGTGAATCATTCGATCTGACAAGCACTGAATAGCTGCCATCATCGATTTCAGTCTTTGCTCCATTGATGATTGGACAACATTGACATGAGATTCACTTGGATGTTCAACAACACGACCTTCAACTGCCCCACTAAGATTCCCAGACACGACATCTATCTGAGCAGACCTAATCTGTGCCTCATCGTTTGCCGCAACGACAGAGGGAGCGGCGCTCAGAGCTGCCAATCTCTCCTCAAGCCGGGCTTCACCTGATCGGAGACGGGAAACTTCGGACATCAGGCGTGTAATCTCAGCATCCTTGTGACCAAACAAATTCTGGATATTGGACATTTGGGATTCAAACTGGGTAATCTGAGATCCCATGGCTTGATTCCGATTGATTTGAACTTGAAGTTGATCTCGAGTGGACTGGACATCCCTCTGAAACCTTTCAATCTCAGAAGTCTTGGAACAATCGGAATGATATAAACTTTCCGCAAGATTCAAGTTCTTGAATGCGACTACAGGCTTGCTGGTAAACTTCCTGGGCAAGTTGCTCTAAACCTTGGGCTTTCTCTTCAGATTCTTGTATAACCCGTCGAGCTTCAGACACCATATTGGAGAAAACCATGGGATCTATTCCAACATTCACTCGCTGGGATCTCTGATCATGATATTCAAAGGTGTTATGAACTGAAGTTTGGGGTCCACTGGAAGGGAATTCCGAAGGCATCTGCGATGGTTGGGATTCTGAACCAACACCATGACCAGTTGAAACAACCGTCGAATGCCTACCAGAGTCATGAACCTTTGGCAAACTTTTGATGACCTGTGACATGTTGCGTCTTCCTTGTCCCTGCCCTTGCAAGCTTGTGGAACGGGCACGCCGAGGTGTTGACGACGCACTTCGGTTGGACCTTTGAGATGATGCTTCTCCAACAGCAGCTGGGACATCCATTGATTCTGTACTAACGTTCAAGCTATTGAGATTGGAAGTTGGATCTGAACTTGACATCTGAATCTCACACAACAAGTCTCAAAGAGTCTCGGTACACCTGCCACGGCGCTGACGCAGCCAATTAGCAGGGGCGAAAGATTCAAACACAACTCAAATTCGGATGCTTGAATTCCAAATGCAAACCACGGCAGTGAAACTAAGTTAGGTGTGAAACTGACTCAGCTGTGAAACACTGACACAGTCTTGCACTTGAAAAACTGATGCGGTGAAACTCACAACTGTGGGAATCACCTCTCTTGATGAAAAAGCTCTGAACTCAATGCAGTGAAACTTGAAAGATGTCACACTGCAGTGCAGAATAGCTGATAGCGATGAAACTCGGCTCTGGGCAATCGGCGCAGGCAAATGAAACACAATGACAAAAGACTGGAAATCAAATGAAACTTCAACGGATGTCAGTCTCAAAAGATACAAATCCAGAAACGGTACTGTTGGGGTGGCGCCGCAGCAGCCAAACGCCCAAAGGCCAAGATGAATTACATGCAAATGCGAGGTGAAAACACTTTGCACTGCCGTCACAAGATTCTGCTTATTGACAACACTGTCGTGAATGTGGCTCACAATCACGATCTTGACAAAGGCGCCCAAACTCTCGATCAAGTTGCGAAGCCTTCTGATTGTTTCAACGTGCCTTGGAGGCAATGCACCTGCACCTGTAACCCGATCCGCATCACCTCTTGAACCGTAGCGGTCAGTGTCAATCACCTGATGATAATCAAAGGCAATCACTGGACAGTCACCCCACTTGTACAAATGATCTCGAAGTGGAACCACACGTGTCTGTTGATGCCAAAAATACTTTGCTGTTGCAGGAAGCTGCACTGCACGACCCGCAGCTGTTGGCCTCCTTGACGGATCACTCACACACCCTGGCGGAGGATGAAAGAAGCGCAAAGGATCAAGAGTCGAAGCAGAAGAAGATGATGGCAAAGTAGACGAACTGGATGGACCCCCTTGAACAGCCTTGGCCACTGCCTTAGAAGTTGGCCTCCACAGCCTCGATCTCGGGACCAGTTCTTCCGCTTGGAGGCTGGTGAGGTCGATCACGTTATCGTGTCGAGTGACCTCCCCACCAGTTTCCTCCTCCTCTTCCTCTAGCTCTTCCCCCTCTGAACTAGAGGGTTCCCAGAAACGGGAGGTATAGAGTGGTCTGGCGGCACCTCCAGAGTGCACAACCGCCACTGACAGCGGATCTACCTGCCGCTCAGCTGCAGCCCGCAGCAAAAATGCGTTTCTACGCGCCCGAGCTCTCACTCCTGACCTGATCCCACGTCGAGGCGGAGTTCGAGACACGGGTCTTTCGTCCATGGACGCGAGGACTTAAAGGCGTCCTCTGACCTAAAGATGTGAAATTTAGGGGTCACAAAAAATGTACACAGTACGCACTGCTCCCAAATCCTATGAAGCCAGTGCCAAGGGATTTGGGGGTTTCAAAGTCAAATGAGGGTTTCAAATTGTGGATTTGTATGAATTTTGTCCTTCAAGTTATATATCACATGAACTTTCAAAATCTTCTTGTAGATGAAGCCAAATCCACGTAAGTCTCCAACTAATATCAATGGCATTTTCTTTGTCAATATGTGCAAAGTCATGTGTATTATTTCATGTGCATCATTCGAAAGTGCATGGTTGCCTTTGTTTTCCTAGCCTATAAAATGATTCATATAGAGTTTTTTTTCATATGTTCTGGCTGGTTCATATGGGGTTTGTTCTTTTTCAGAACAGATGTGGTTCAGCAGTAGGAGTGTGTGTGTGTGTGCGTGTTCTCACGTGTATGTGACACTGTTGTCATATGTTGATTTTTTCATATGACTGCAAGTCATCAAGAATGCAAGCACATCAGTTTGGTGATGAGGATAACAATTTGGTGAACATATGATGATGGTGATGATGATGAACATGAATTTGATGATGACAAGGCGAAGTAAGTGATGATGATGACGATGATGACGATGATGATGATGATGATGATGATGAACAAGACGAATTTGATGATGACAAGGTGAAGTAACTGATGATGATAATAAGGATGATGATGATGATGATGCTGATGATGACGACGATGATGATGATGCTGATGATGATGATGATGATAATGACAAAGGTGAGATCATTTTCCAATGTTGCCTAGGCACTGTGGCTGCTTCGATCTCAAAGGAAAAGCCATCTGTGCATTCAATTTTCATGGAGTAGTAGTCGCCAGTCAGGGTGGCAATAGATCTGAAGTAATTAGTGACCGTAGATCTGAAGTAAGTAGTGACCGTAGATCTGAAGTTGGACCCAACCGTACCCAGAGCCTCCAAAAGTCCTTAATTAAGGAGAGACCTTAATTAAGGTCTCCAGGATTTTCTTAATTAAGGTCTCCAGGAGAGATTTCTGGAGACTTT
>Ga0126342_10017744_pt1 | contig 12272 bp, 11 predicted proteins | sample Cyp1metagenome_FD_92528 | JGI IMG/M metagenome (GOLD analysis project Ga0126342, IMG submission 92528) | Coral microbial communities from Lord Howe Island, Old Settlement Bay, Australia - Cyphastrea 1 metagenome | ecosystem: Host-associated > Invertebrates > Cnidaria > Coral ... | reverse complement strand
GGGTTCAATTCTCCCACCCGCGTTAAACCTCTACATTCATTGAAGATCTTCAATAAGGGTTTAATTCTCCCACCCCCGTTAAACTTCTACATTCATTGAAGGCCTTCAATAAGGGTTTAATTCCCCCACCCCCGTTAAACTTCTACATTCATTGAAGATCTTCAATAAGGGCGGGTTTAATTCTTCCACCCCCGTTAAACTTCTACATTCATTGAAGATCTTCAATAAGTATTTAATTCTCCCACCGGGGTTAAGCTTCTATATTCGTTGAAGATCTTCATTGATGATGATGATGATGATGATGTGGAACGAACCCGCACAGGTCCCCCTGCGCGCGTTCTGATCTAGAACATCAAGTTATATAACCATAATGCTAAAATATACAGTACAATTTTAACCACGTTTTCAGCTCATACGAAGAAGGCGGGCCAACAGGCGCGGGCAAGACGAGGTGTTTGGCCGTAATTTTACCCAAATATCAGCTGTCAGTGTAGACAAACCTCTGAATTGAGTGACCATCACTAGACTGTTTGTGAAGAGCACCAAACAATGAAGTTGTCCGCTCCACACCTCAAACTTCACGTCTGCAACGGCACGAAACGTGGTCTAAATAAACCAAAACCTGCATGTTTAAAGTAGGTTCCCGCAATTACCCCAGCTTCAAACAACACCCATATCATACAGCATGTATTGCCATGAAGACGGACACACATACACACATGTATATATATATATGCATTGGGGCTCGCAGTAAATATTCACATGTCTAATTCAGAAACCAATTATATATATACATACATCATACATGTGAACGTGTTTTTATTCATATAGTTACTGTACTGATTTTCAGGTGTACTTGGAACCACTGATTCAAATCGCCAACACAAACAAGTTCACACCTTCGCAGCCACCTTATGAATTATATAAAAGTCGGTAGAACATCACGAACATGAGCTGTCAAAAGGCACAAGACCCAGGTTGATCTTCCAAATCTTCTTCTTGGATGCGTATTCCCGCTAGAAAGTGCTTATAAGTTATAGTATATAGCATGTTATTACCCTAGAAATAATAATAATGATAATAATAAAAAAAAATGTGTTCCAAGGGCAATGGCATTATCTTGTGATTCCTTAAATGTAGCATTCACATACTACCAGTGACCACAAGAAATATCATCTCATATCATCTCTTTAGCGGGGAGTATCGTAAACCATACTTCACCTACTTTTTGCCCGCTATCCTTGCTTTAACAAATCAACCGCACATCGCCATTTTTTGGCTAATGTGTGTACAGCAAAAGCAAGCCATACCAAATTTTATCAATTTTTATTCGTGGTATAAACATGTACAAACGATCCATCCATATGGGTGGTTTATCTTATCTTTACTAAAATTAGTTCCATCCCCCTAATATTAAGCACCCCCTTAATGTTCAATCTCCGATCTTTCATGGGTGACATTTACAACGCACCAGTCCACCGGTTCCCTCGCCTTGCGTGGCCCATTCTTGCGCGACACGGCACCCAGCGCACCCAGCGCACCCAGCGTCAGCGATGATGACGCTCCGAGCCTGGGCACATGGGACTTCACGTAGCTATCAATGGATTGGTTGAAGGGAAAATTTACAGGAAAACCCATGGACCCCCCCCATATTTCATGGGAATATCAAAGGTTTTTTTAAAAAATTTTCCCTCCAACCATTCCAGTGAAGCTGTGCTCAGGGAACAAAAATGATATTTCAAGGAAATCATAAGGGGGGTTAAGCAGCAGCAAGATGCAAAAATGCGGTACTTCTTGTCATTTTGGGGAACACAGAGCATATACAGTTCTCAAAAATGATCAAGAATTGCTTTACTTCCAGTGGTCGCAACCAACTTACATATGTTTCGACATTTTGTCTTACATATTTTCTGTCAGTTTATCTGACACTCTCTCTGGCCTCTTATCTGCCATTCTATTTGAGATGTTCTCTGGCATTCTATCTCATGCTTTATCTGGCATTCTATCTTCCATGGCATCTGGCATTTTATATGCTATGTAATCTGTCATCCTACCTGGCATTTGATCAAGCATTCTATCTGACATTAAAAAAACTTGTAAATTTATACGTCAATAATATGATATTTTTCTGGCATTCGATCTGACCCTTGATCTGGCACTGTATCTGACGTATATTCAAACAATTCATCTGACATTCGATCTGGCATTTTCTTTGACATTCTCTCTGACGTTTTCCCATTTTCCCTGTATGCCGCAGTTCGTCGTTTTTTAAAACAAAGGCAACGAATAGTTGCTGCGTTTGGTTATTTTGGAATCGACCCCAGAAAATCCCGGGGTGAAGCCTAGCCACCCCTCCACAGGTGCTGCTGCTGTTGCCACCAGCAGCAAGTTCATATTTTTGCCATGCAAAAGCAATATGTATGCTGGTTGAATTCCGTATATTTCCTTTCAAAAAACATCAGTTTTGCTGGTTCAATCCTATTTTGGCAGGTGAAATCCAACTTTTTGCTGGTAAATCTTGGTGAAAACCCGACTTTTCGTCCCAAAATCCAAAAAAACAATCCTATAAAATCCCATCTTTCCACCGCATCTCGAGACTCCGCACGTGGCCGAGACAGTGCCGGAGCCCCCTGGCGCCGCTTGCAGAAGGCGCTGATTGGGCTCGTGGCCCCGCAAGGCCGAGGTGGTTGGCACCACCTGAGCCAGGGATTTTCTGGTTGGTTCAAACAACAGAAATGGCTGTATATATATATATATTTATATTTATATAATTGTATATATTTATATAAATTATAAATACATAAATAAATAAATATATATATATATAGATCTATACATGTAATATAGTAAATGGATGATAATGGATGATAATACCATTCTGGTATATCAAATAGCCAGGGATTCTGGTTGGTTCACCTACTTACTGGAGGATTGGGATGGGTTGCAGCAACAGAAGTGGTGGTATGTGGTGGTATTGAATATACTGAATTCAAATTTTGGGGCATTAGCAACTTTCTTGGGATAACCACCTTGTGGATATTTGACTTGTGGCAAAAATAAATGTTGCCATGTTTTCATGTGGTAAACCCAACACAAGACATTAACAAACGTGAAGTTCTACCATGGTTACTACCATTAACACACATTAACAAACATCAATGAACCATCCCCAAGTGGGCTTCATCGTGGTTGAAAAAAAATCCCATGGGCCAATGGGATCAAATCCACCGCCCTCCGGGCCCTCCGCCCCAGTCCAAGTTGCAAAGGCGGGCGATGCAACGTACATGGCCTTATTTGAGTCAATATTTTCATACCAAAGATTGATTGAAGGACTGTTAGCTACTGTTAGCTACCAATATTAATGTGGTAACTATATGTAACTATGGGAATTCTAAAGCCATACCAAATATATCCACGTGTCATCTTTTAAGGAACGATTCCGGAAACTTGTCTTAGTCTCCATGTTTCACACGATTTGGATGGGTTTGGACTTGAAGCCTGATCCCTGCTGCAAATGCGTCGCAAAAATAACGTCACCAAGCAATTTATCATCAAACTGGCATACACCCAGTCGGGAAAGTCAGTGCAACGTCTGTTTGAAAACAAATCGCAATGGGACGCTGCTCATTCAGGAAGTCACAGAAGTCAGTGCAAAATTATGCAGATCAGCATGGGACGCTGTGCGCCAGCAATCATCTATTTCGTTTAATGTTCGGTGTTTTTTATTGGCCTTAAAATTAGGAATCATATTGTGGACGCTGCATCTATGCAGTCATTGTATAGGTTATTTTGAATGATTTTGTTGAACAACGCAATGGGACGCAAGTTTACCACAGTCAAAGTGAAGCGACCAACCAAAGATACAAGTGCAACCCCTTGTGGCGCACGCAGCTCGGTAGTGGGAAGGTAAGCAGCAGCAACAGCAGCAGCAGGACCAGCAGAACCAGCAGCAGTAGCAGCAGTAGCAGCAGCAGCGACAAGACAAGACAAGGCAAGACAACTCACATATTTCCGGCGATTCTCTAGCGATACCCCGGCGATACCCTAAAATGGAAAAAAGGAACCCCTCGCCACCAATCCCCTTAACATTTCAACACAACCACATCTCCAAATTTCAAAAGGGGAAAACCCAACACAATCCAATTCCCAATGGAACTGACACATTAGGGAAATTCTGAACCTACAAGAACGCAGGTAAAAATATCAATGTTCCAACTTCCAAAACACCAGCTGAACGCAGCACGCACCGACTTCCAGATTTTTTTCCCCCCAACTAAACGCAACAAAGCAAGTGAACGCATTGAGTTTCCAAATGGGGTGTAGTGGTTCACTTTTGACAACGTTTCATCACTGTTCATCCAATCTCCCGAATATTGACTAATTACCATCCGAAAAACCGTGAGCCATGAGTTTAGTGCTGGATCTATTTTGGGGTCCCAATTTTGGAGTAATGTGGCACACCCAATTCCATAAACCATTGCCAATATAACCAACCATACATGGATGGCCTTGCAACATTTCCCCACATGGTAGGTTTCTGGCATTGGGTGTAACAGTCTACCATGTTAAGTGTGGGATATAGTATATCACAAACAAATATTACATATACATATACATATATATATATAAGCCTATGTGCATATATATATATATGCATGTATGATATTCCTATGATTTTCCCAAGAAATCCATCATTTTAACTGGGTCTACCACGTTGTTTGATATTTGGGGAAAGAATGACCTTGTCCATATCAAGTTCCCAATCCAAGGCCGGCACAACTCGAAAAGCGTTGAGGTTCGCGAATGTTTTCTTCACTCGAGCCAAACCCGCTAGAAACCAGATTTGGGATGATTTGGGCAATGCTTCGTCCCATTTTGAGCGAACATTCAACCAAAAAAGAGCAGATCCTATACGTTGGAGATTCCGGGAGAAAATCATGCACAAATGGTTTTATATAACTTGCAGTATCTTGCAGTCACCCCTTGCTTGGCCAACCTTCCCAGTGCTTCAGCTGAACTGTACACAAATATGTTGCGCACACCACCAAGGTTGACGGCTCCAAGGTCCTGAGGGTTGATAGTGCCAAGTACTTTAGATACAAACCTACCAGTAGTTTTCTTTAAAGCAAACAAGCCTGAAGAATGCCAGGATGCCGTTCCACTTTCCAGATATGGTGGGGCTTACCGCAAAGGGGATCGGAGAGGCTTCCCATGATTGACGTCTATCAATTGTGAATCGCCTGCAATAAGCCGTGGATCCGACATAGTCGATGATGGACATCTCATTACAAAGTGACTTTCAGAGCAATTCTCCTGGAAAGTAACAATATATTAAATGGCATATTGTGTAGAATGTAGAATTGAGATGAAATTCACCAGCTTTGCAAATAAAAGATTCTGGATACCTCATGGATATATGGATATGATATATCCGGCGCGGGTTTGTTCTTAAAATCATGCCCCATAGTGGCCCCAAGTCAGGAAAAGAAAACCTCAATCTTTCCCATGAGTTTTTCCCAAGATGGTACCTTGTCGTCCTCAGGAATCTTAGGGCATTTGAGGAAGACCTCCTCATACAAGGCCTGATTTCATGCGGTTAATCGCAATGGGATGCTAGGGGAATACCCGGCCTGGTAAACGTTTACATAGCGAACTGGAAAATCACCATTTTTAATGGGAAAATCTGGAAAATCCACTATTTCTATGGCCATGTTCAATAGCTATGTTAGCTTACCAGAGGGTATATGATGATATCATGATTCAAGAGTGAGTGTTCTCACAGCGCCATTTTGATGCAGAATATTAGTGACGAATTAAGCATGGATTTGGAAGATACCACATGAGACCCCGTGCTTGGACCAGCCCTGAAATCATGTTTCAAAATTCCATGGCATGTGATTTCAAGGAGCCCACTGAGTATCCAATCTGTCTGAAATGGGGTTCAACAACTTGTTTGCTTTCAGAAGGGCATGTCCAATGTAGCAATCTATGTGAATAAAATGGTAAAATACATGCGAACCATTGTATATAAATCTAAGCATATCTACACGGTGTACATTTCATTGACGGATATGTCGCCCTGACAAACGGGTGGTTTTACAGCACATGGGTCCAAGTGAAAACTAACAAGCATCGTTTAAGACACCTTATCATATCTACCGGCTCAGAGCCAGGTGGTGTGTGACATCTCCAAGAACTCATCCCAAATACGCCATGGTGCTGGTATATTTGCATATATTTACTATACCAAATGCTCCATGTTTTAGCATATTTACCTACAAAACTGGGCGATTTATGTTGGGTACGTAAATGTTGATAAATCTTCCACCATGGAGCCATCATGGGAACATCTCGAGGGGCATCGAGGATTCCACGGCGCCTTTTCCGGAATGCTGCACTTGAGCATGTGCTGAACAATCACCTGCCAGAAACCATCCGGGTTTTTTCAAAAGCGCCCGGCGAAACTGAAAACAATCTATTTTTGACATGGCTGCCACTACCAAAGTGTACACGCATGTGTATATATATATAATTACATAATAATAACAATGATACTTATTATCATCGTTATTATTATTACCATTATCATTATCAATATTAGTATTTATTACTATTATATATGCACATGCACATGATTATATATAATTATCATAATTTTATGTACACGTCCACTCTTGAAGGCAGCAAACCCACCTGGAACTGGTGGAAAGTGCAATCTTTCAATTTGGCAAGGTATACACCTTGGTCGTGTTTTCTTCAAACATCTTCCAACATCTTCGGGTTGTGGCAAGCCAACCACGGTTTTTTTTGCTGGTATTTGAAAGATGACTTGGATGGACATGGGAAATGCCCGAGTACTCAAGGTTGTTCTTACTAAAAAATGACAATAATATTATATAATAATGGAATCAGTTACGGGGCTAACGACCAAACTGTGTTCATCTTGTTTAGTCAGTCCTTGGTCCGCAGGCCCATTGGTTGAGCGTTCCCTTTTTGGGCAACATATGAGGAATCGACATTTCAGGGTTTCAAATTGGGTCCCTACAAAAACACAACCAAAATAGGGTATGTATGTATATATATATATATCTATATATCTGTGTGTGGATGCTGGTTCACCGAAAGGTAAAAAGAGTGCCAGGTCGTGATATTTCGAAAAATCATCCCAGGGATGAATCGTGCCAAGGGGATTTCAGGATTCACCAAATGGGACATCAAAATGGATCAATAATCATCAATGGTTTCCTGTAAATTTAATGGGAAAATCGATGGTTTCCTGTAAATTTTCCCTTGAACCAATCCATTGAATATCTGGTTGGTGGTTTTAACCATCTTGAAAAATACTAGTCAATGGGAAGGATTATCCCATATATTATGGAAAATAAAAAATGTTTGAAACCACCAACCAGATATGGTCAATGATTGATCAATATTCATCAATCAATATTCATGAATCATCAATCATCAATGTTGAATCATCAATATTCATCAATCATTAACAGCAATATATACATGAAATACATGAATCATTTGGATCTACGAAAACAATTTCATCAACTGATTCCTGTTTCTAATCTTATGCTTGGTTCAATTGCTGGCCGCATGCTATTCCATTGTCATCCTTGGACTGCGGCCTGGTCAAGTGACTGCGTATCACGGCATGCTGCCCATATCTGCTGGCCCCATCTACATGTTCATCAATCCAATCACACAAAGGATAAGGAGTCCACAAGAATATTTTCAAAGTTGATTCCCCACCGCTTCAATGATTATCCCAAATCAATCAATCTTTCAAAAAATGATCATATAATAATCATATAATAATCATTTATTACATATATTTACATATATTTACATATATTTACACATATATATATATATGATATATATATATATATGTGATATATTTATATATATATATGTATACAATAGGTCATAATCACATCATACAAATCATGTTTTTTGATCTTCCTATTGTTTCACCATGGGTCTCCGTCATGGGTCACCGTTTCGTCACCTAAAAATTACGTCCACCACCTGGGTGACCCAACGCTTCAACCACGACTTCAGGGTGACCAAGCGCCTTTTTTGGGCGAGCTTCCGAACCCATGGAAAATCCGGCCCTTGGGGAAGACATCCGCCATTTTCAACATATTTCATACCTGGTTGGTGGTTTCAACCCCTCTGAAAAATATTAGTCAGTTGGGATCATTATTCTCAATATATGGAAAAACAAAAAATGTTCCAAATTCCAAGCCACCAATCAAATACGGTTATTAACGAGCAACTTTGCTAAACCATACAGGTCAAGTGCAGAGTCTCCATGGAATATGGGAAGTTCCATGGTCTCTGAGCTCAGGAAGAGTATTCCGATGTCCCGTCCCCACTTATCAACCATGTTCATGTCACCGCAGGGAACATCTTGGCAAACGCTTTTTGCATGTAAAAAACACGTTTGCCCTCCAGTAACCCAACACACATATGAAAGAAACTATGGAATTTGTAGATCCTTTTTTGCAAAAACCAATGGGTTCCATAGCAATGTTAGTTTGTTGCAGGGTAAATTCAGCTTTGAGTCGCTACTCGCCACTTCCCAGCGCAGAAAAAAAATACCAAGTCACAGCATGAAGGAGGAGCCACAGGGTGCTTTTTCCAGTGCCTCGCTGGAATCAAAATTTGTGAATTTCTGGGGGATCAATCACCGGTGGCATTTGCAACCGCAAAGTGTGCAGGTCCTATTGAAACCCATTGGGGGTTTAGTTCTGCTACTTATTGTCAATATATATATATATATTATATTATTCAATCTCATCTTCGACAGAAGGGAGCTCTTTGATCTCTTTCTCTCTCGCCATCAGCTTTGATGCGGCATTGAATCCCAGGGCTCGTGACAACTTGCCGATGATAGGACTTGCAACCATGTGGATTTTCGACCAAGAAAGGCTGGACACAAACAACAAACCCTAGCAAGTGTTGATGTAGGGGGCATACTTGGTGGATCCCAACTACTGACTGGATAGTATATGAATTGTTTATGAGTGGTTTTAAAAGCCATCAAATGACTCCAGGAATAGTCGGTCCGTTGCTGCGCCTGTCGGGGCGAAGATGACCTGGTTAAAAGGAAGAGGGCGGATAGGAACAGAGAAACGACATATCGCAATGGAAAATAATTTCATGTATAATAAGTTATAATAAATATATAACTTTATATAACATAATATAAACATACACATATTCAGTTCATTTCAGTGCAAGGTGGTGCCCCAGAATGATATTAAGATTATTTTCCGTGGCTTTTTAACTAGCTCAAGCCACTGGGATGACACTTTTTTCCATCATGGCTTCCCAATCTCTTCCCCTTTCTATTCAAAACACCACCCCGGAATAGAAAGGGATTTCCACATTGGGAACCATGATGGAAAAAAGTGTCATCCCAGGTCCCTTTCCATCATGGATATTAAGATACTCTTTCCATGGTGTTTTCTGTTGGGGATTTCCACATTGGGACCTGCCAGCTTTAGGAATGACTAGTGGCTCCACTTAGCTCAGAAAAAGAACCAGGTCCCACAGGCCGGTCCAACCCGGTCCAACCCGGTTGTCCTTGTTTCCGGCCTCGGTTCAACATTCCGCGGCGACCCTTGCCATTCAAGGTGGCCATACATCGACTGGGAAAAACATGATAATTGGATGGAAATTGTGGGTTTCAAACAAAATCTGTATACCTAGACCCTGAAAATACATGAACATACCCTAAAGAAACGGTATAAGTATCAAGTTTCATGGGCTAAAGCATCATTTTTGTTAAGGGTGGAGGGTATAGGTAGCTCAGTGATTCCCCTATGGGATTTTCCCATAAAAAGTTGGGATTTTCCCATTAGCTAGCTGGTAAATCTGTGGGTTCCGGTGGGGTTTCCCTTAAATAAACTTAGTGAAAATTGGATCGAATTGGGATATGTTGCCAACACATCATTTGTATATTGAAACTAGAGGAAATTGGGTGTTGATTCAACCTGGGGGATGTCCCCATGAAGAAGGATCATGCATAATCTGGCATCCCACACGCACAAAAGAAACAAAACAAGCACTTTCTCAAAATAGTACCGTCATGAACTATCATGAACTATTGGGGTCCAGTATCTATGTATCATTCTGATTCTGGGACCCCAAACCATGACTAATATGACTATATATATATATTTATTATATATATTGATCATCCAAATGGGTTCGTCTTGGGCAACGTCTCATGATGAAACCATGGAGTACTATGGGGTATCTCGTCATGTTTTCCTTGAAACAATGGCCAGTTGACCCACTGAGCTTTCTGGCAGAGTAGCCGCAGCCCACTCCTCAAATCGTTCCAAGTCATAGGGTGCATGTCATAGGGGCATCAACGGCGCACACCTTGAAATGTCGGTATTATGGGGTTTAAATCGCCAGTTTATAGCACTAAAGAGCCCTGGGCTACTAACAGGGCCACTGCTAGAAGTTGCTATCCTTTCAAAAGATATCTAAAAGAAAAAAAGAGAAACAAACCTTCCAAAAAATCAATCCAACAATCCAAAAAGAAACTCCACACCTCAACAAAACAAATCCACCGGAAAAAAGAACTTAAAACGAAATTGAAAAAACAACAACAAATTGAAAAGACAAATCCAACACCCCAAAAAAGGCAACAAAAACACAAAACACCATGTTATATGCCAAAAACAATGAGAAAAAAAACAAAAAAGCTCCAACACATCAAACAAAACACACACACACACATATATATATATATAACAATCCCAAACATCAAAAACAAGTTGAAAACAAATAATAAATAGATAGATAGATATATATATATATATATAATCAAAAATAATTTGAAAAATGAAGGAAATCAATCACACACAGTAAAAACACAAAAACATATCACACAAAAAAATATCAAAAAACATTTTGACATTATCAAAATCTATTTAAGTACTTCTTTAAAATAACCTTAAACATTGAATCGAATGAACCATATTTTTTTTGGAATGATATATATATATTTCTTGGAATGAAATGAAATTATGTGGAACAAAATTGAATTATTTCGAATTAAAATGAATGAAACGGAATGCTCTAGGACAGTCCCTATAAGGAATGTCCCTCTCCATAGAAAAACATATAGAAGATTTAATGGAGTTTCTGGATGTTTATGGAGCTTATCTTCTGTAAGATATGTTGCAGTGATCGGTTCATTCTTCAGTATAGATTGCAATTTTGATCCATATCCCTCTGGTTTCATTGGACAGGTTTAATTGTGAGAGCAATGAGCTAGGCATGGCTCAAAAAATGCGGCCAATGGACCCGCACATTTGGTCAAAATTAATTATATAATTGATTACCTTAATATGTGAATACACATGTAATAAATATTAATGTATATATATATATATACACAAATGTATAAAGATATAAGCCATGCCACTTCTCCAAGTCATTTGTTGGTATATATCTGACTTATGCAATGCCATAGTCAATGTTAAATGATGACCAGTCACAAGGCCAGCTCGCAGTTTGCGGGTCCGCAAACCAAAAAACACACGGTCGTTCAATCTCAGCTGCAGCTGGCTGAACCATAAGAACCGCGCCTTGCACTGGAAAAACAAGTCCAAGTCGGAGGGAATGCACTCCTGGAATCTGACACCACGATTCGTGGGGTCCGAGGTTTTTCACCGCTCATTCCCAAACGGTGGCTTTGCATGCGCAACTTTATGATACTTTATGACATTATATAAAGACTGCGATTATCAACCATGACATTTTGGAGTACAGTCCTTTTGTTGATACCCTCCAGTTATGTTGCCTGCTATACAAGCTAACTCCTGTAAACCTTTTTTTTTAAGCGGAAAAAAAAAAACGATTTGAAAAAGCAAAAAAAAAAAAAAAAAAAACAATAAACAAGTAAAAACACCCAGGAAAGCAATGAAACCAGCAGGCAATGGCAACAAGAAACGCAAGAACCAATGGAAAAAGCGCAGGTGACAATGCTCAGCTGGACCCGACATGCCCAGAAGGGGGTCCAACCTCCTCGCTGACCCTATCCCGGGACCTGGCTGGGGGGATCCTGGGAGGAGGCGGGATCAAAAATTGCTTTTCTTTTGCTGTGTTTTTGCTTTTTCCTGGGAAAAACGAAAAAAAAACAAAACAAAAAAAAAAAAAAAAAAACCCAAACCAACCATAAAACACCACCCTCCCCAACAAATCATCTTGACAACACACCCCCCACCTCCACTCTCCCC